>Ga0326727_10003503_pt1 | contig 49945 bp, 44 predicted proteins | sample MB2enrmetagenome_FD_207643 | JGI IMG/M metagenome (GOLD analysis project Ga0326727, IMG submission 207643) | Lab enriched peat soil microbial communities from McLean, Ithaca, NY, United States - MB29MY | ecosystem: Environmental > Terrestrial > Soil > Wetlands > Peat | place: USA: New York... | reverse complement strand
GAAGGTTATGCCGTAAGAACTGCAGGCGTTGTAACTAGCGCAAAAATCGAAGAATACATCAACAGGTCGTAATTGGAGATGCTCGCCCCGTAAGGGGCGAGTAGTTCACTTTTTGCCGCTCTCAGAAACAGTTTTTTCCAACTCACAGTTAAATTAGTTATAATCTTACTCCGCGCGTTCGGCTTCATTGCATTTGAAGACTTGTTCAGTAGAGATCAGAGTTTCCTCAACCAGAGTATAGAGTTCATCTAGAAGCAAAGCCAACTTTTTTCCTGTAGCAGTCAGGCAGTAAGTTTTAGGCATTTTTCTCGTGAACGCTAGCTTCTTTCCCTTCAGTCTTCTCATGTGCTTGTAGGTTGTCCTTGTAGTAAACCCGGTTTTTTCGGCAAGTTTCTGTACAGAAATTCCCTCGGCAGGTATACCGTTGTAAACCTTGCTTTCGATGGAGGAAACCGTTTCCTTTGCAAGGTCACGTTTTGATCTGAAGAAAAATATGTAAGCTCTTTCTCTGGGCGTTTCTGCCAGGCCAACTTTTTTCAGTCGCCTCAGGATTCGCGAGACGAGCTTCTGGGAGACAAGCCCGTTTATGTCTTCAAAGGTTTTGGGTCCGCTGAGCAAAGCTTTGAGTACAGTTTCTTCGTGGCACTCGGAGTGAGCTGGCAGAAGGTTCACTATGTTAGCTGAACTTTCGATCAATTTTGTGAGGCTGCTACCGAACGTTGTCGCGTAGTACCGGTCTTGAGCTTCAACGGCAAGCCCAACTTCCATCAGTGGATGCAAGTATTCTTTAGCTATGGTGTCTTGACTGTATGAGTGACCCGCCTTTTTGAGTTCTTGTTGAAGCTTGCGTATTGAATAGTGGCCTTTAGCAATTGCCATAAGAATTTGCAGTCGCGTGTCGCTTTTGAGTGTGTTCATCAGGTCTTTCATGAAGTCTGGGTTTTCCATGGTCTTATGGAGTCTTCTAAGCTCGTTCTTCAACTTCCAGGTTTTGCAGCGTGAGATACATTCAAGCGGAGTTAATGGGGTGCAAGTTCGGCATTTCTTGTCTAAGATTCTGAGCATTGCTGGGAAATCACGATTTCTTTCCACACTCCTGGATGTTGCCAGTAGGTTTTGAGCCTTCATACGGCTTTTGCCTTTTCGGCGACGAGAAATAGCGTACATGCGCTACAATTCTTCTGAGCAGAGTTTTTGAAAAGACAGGATGTTTTAGCTACCTGGTTTATTGTTAAAGAGCAGCACTGCATTTGCTTGTATGCCCGTTGTGTTGGTTGCTCATTATACCATCATGGGTTGATGAGGTTTGCGTTGCTGAATGGGAAGTTTTCTAACAGGTGAATGCTGCGTTCTGAACTGCAACTACGGTAGCTAACGCCAAAATCCTCCTTTTCACATCACCCACAAAAGCTTAAGCACACGCTTATTAAATGGTTTTTCAAAATTATGCCCAATTTGTTCCTAATTCATTTTGCGCTATGGCGCGCATAAGATCCTGTACAGTGCTTTCACGATTCCAGTCCATGAAGACCTCCGAGAAAACCGATGGGACTTTTTAGAACCGGGGATGTTGGCACGGGTGGTTTCACAAGAATAGCCAACTATTTAAATGCATGAATCTCGTAACCCATTAAAAGCTAAAGAAAGCAGTCAAAGCAAATGGAGTGCCAAAAGTTTGAATCAGTTTAGGGCTGAAGATTATGCTCTTCCATTCTTTAAGCAGGAAGGTTTCGTTAGGAAGCGTTGTCCAAAATGCGGTGAATACTATTGGACCCAGAATCGCGAGCAGGAAACTTGCGGCGAATCCAGCTCCGACGAATGCGGATACTATACTTTCATTAATAATCCAGCCACAAAGAAAAGCTTCAGTCTTTTCGAGATGAGGGAGGCGTTTCTTTCGTTTTTCGAGAAGAATGGGCATACGCGGATTAAGCCTTATCCAGTTGTTGCCAGATGGCGAAAAGACATTTACTTAACGCATGCAAGCATAATTGACTTCCAGCCCTACGTAACCGAGGGGATTTCGCCGCCGCCGGCAAATCCGCTGGTGATTTCTCAGCCGTGCATCAGGCTGACGGATATTTCTAATACTGGACCCACTTTTGGCAGGCACTTAACCATTTTCGAGATGGGCGGAGCACACGCATTCAACTATCCTGACAAGGAAGTTTACTGGAAGGATGAAACAGTGCGTTTCCACCACCGCTTTGCCACTGAAGTGCTTGGTATAAAATCTGATGAGGTCATCTACAAGGAGGATGTGTGGGTTGGCGGCGGCAACGCTGGTCCAGACGTGGAATGCATTGTGCGGGGATTAGAGGTTAGCACTTTGGTTTTCATGCAGTACAAGGTTGTCGGCGAAGAATTCGTGAAGTTGCCTATTCGCACGGTGGACACGGGCTATGGCATTGACCGTTTCACTTGGGTCAGCCAAGGAGTTCCAAGCCTGTTCCAAGCAATTTACGGCGATTTAGTTGATAAAGTGCTTGGCATGGCGGGGATAAACAATGTTGATAACGATTTTCTGGCTCGTGTAGCGAAGTATTCTGGTTTGGTTAGCGTTGACAAAAACGCGAATCGGCTTGTCACTAGGAAACGCGTGTCAGAGTTATCTGGAATTGACATGGAAACGCTTGATAAAGTGTTGATTCCGATTGAGAATGCTTGGGCAGTAACTGACCACACTAAAACGTTGAGCTTCATGCTCTCCGAAGGCGTTGTCCCATCAAACATCCAAGAAGGCTACTTGGCGCGGCTTCTGTTCCGCAGGGTTTACCGTTTAATGCGAACCCTAAACATGGAGCCAGCCAAACTGTATGATATTGTGGATATGCAGGTTGATTATTGGTCGAAAGATTTTCCTCACATCAGAGAAATGCGAAACGAAATCATTGAAATGCTTAAGGTGGAGGAGGAAAAGTTCGAAGATACTCTCAAACGGGGAGAAGGCATGGTTAAACGAATAGCCAACGACCTGAAAGCAAATGGCACAGGCAAACTACCCATGGACACGCTGACTGAACTGTATGATTCGCATGGGCTTCCGCCGGAGATTGTTAAGCAAGCAGCTGAGAAAGAAGGCGTGCAAGTGGAGGTTCCGGAGAACTTTTACGCGTTAATCGCTAAACTACACATGCAAGCAGCCAAACCCGTTGAAGAGGAAGAAACCCAAGCGGAGAAAACGCTGGAAAAAGTGGCGGAGCAACTGCCAGCAACAGAACAACTGTACTATGTCGACGCGTACATGAAAGAGTTCGACGCTAAAGTCCTCAAAATAATCAACGAAAAGTATGTCGTGTTGGACCGAACATGTTTTTACCCTGAAGGCGGAGGGCAACCGGCAGACCACGGATGGCTAACAGTTGGCACTTCAAGGTTTGATGTGGTTGATACCCAGAAGATAGGCAAAGTCATAGTGCATAAACTCGGCACTTTACCGTCCTTCAAGGAAGGCAGCACTGTTCACGGCGTTCTCAACTGGGATAGACGTTACGCGTTGATGAAGGCGCATACTGTTACACACTTGATTAATGGTGCTGCAAGACGAGTTTTAGGCGAGCATGTTTGGCAATCAGGCACGCAGAAGGGCTTGGAAGCTTCACGTCTTGACATTTCACATTACCGAAGACTGAGCTCTGAAGAAGTTCATAAGATTGAGATGCTGGCGAACGGCGCGATTGCCGCTAACATGAATGTTGAAACGACTTGGCTACCGCGCAACCAGGCGGAAGCACGCTACGGTTTCCGACTCTACCAAGGCGGCGTAGTCCCAGGCAAAGATATCCGAGTGGTGAAGACTGGCGATTGGGACGTTGAAGCGTGCGCTGGAACACATCTGGGAAGCACAGGCGAGGTTGGCTTTGTAAAAATCGTTTACACTGAACGCGTTCAAGACGGAGTTGAACGTTTAGGCTACGCGGTCGGGCTGGAAGCGTTAAAGGCAGTGCAGAAACAGGAAAGTCTGTTGTGGAAAGTCTCGGAAGTGTTGACGGCACCTGTGGAGAAGCTAGATAAGACTGCTGAAAAGGTTGCTAGAGAACTTAAAGAAATTAATGCTGCAAAACGAAAGCTCGAAAAGAAATTAGCTGACATAGAATCAAACGTGCAAGGATCCGCAGACCTCTCTAGCTCTTTTAGCCTGCCGCGCAAAGAGGTTACAGAAATAGCGGGGAAAAAAGTGTACACCATTGATTATCTTGATGATAATGATATTAATCGCATGATTAGAACAACGACCGAGATAACCAAAAATCAAGGAGGAACAATTGTTGTATCCTACAGTGCAACTCCAACAAGCGGAACGATAATAATGTCAGGGTCTATGGATGTCACGAAGGCGGGATTCGATGCAGGAAAAATCATTAAAGAGATAGCTCCTCTTTTTGGTGGTGGTGGCGGAGGAAAGCCATACTTTGCTCAAGCTGGCGGAATTAAACCAAATAAAATCCCTGATGCTGTAGAAGCAACGAAAAAAGCTATCAAAGAGCAATTAGAAACGTAGTGCTGTTGACGACGTTGCTATTAAGGTGAAAAACTTAAAAGGATTAAAGAAGCCGGCAAGATGCTGATTTTGTGATTTTTCAAGCGCAAAATTTATAAGCACTGAAGCACGGATGTGCTTAAGGTGAATCGGTGCAAAAGCACTTAAGCGTGGAATATAAATGCGTAGAAGTTTAACAGTAACGCCTGAAAACGACAAAAAGATCCTTCTTACAAAAGGACGATTCCTTACAGGAGACGCTCCCTTCGACATCGACTACACAACACTCGTCAACATATTCATAGAACTAGGCCACAAATTAATGACTTCAGCATGGAACGACAGCACAAACCCCAGTGTTGTCATAGACAGAAACGAGATTATAGAATCTTTCAAAAAACATTTCTTTAACGCCGAACTTAAAGAAGAAGCAGTTGGAGACCTGGTGGCCGAAATCATATTTAGAAAACTCGTTGAACAAACCAATATACCATGCGACCAAATTGGGAAAAGTCAAACCCCTGAGTTGCCTGCTGAACCGCCAAGGCAGATGGATACAAAAAAGGAAAAATACATCGCCTAGAGATTAAACAATAAAGGAAGAAGCCAAAATGGTTGATGAGCAAGAAGAAGAGCAGTCTGTCGACCACTTAGAGCAGCTTCTGGATGGCGAACGGAAGCGTGCAGAGGATTATTTGACTAGACTGAGTTATTTGCAGGCTGACCTTGAGAACTTTAAGAAGCGGTTTGATAGGGAATCAGAGCAGATAAAGAATTACTGCACCGAACGCTTAGTCATTCAACTATTGGATGTGGTGGATGAGTTGGAGTTAGCGGTTAAAAACGGCGAAATCTCAACATCGCCCGAATCCCTGCTAGAAGGCGTGAAAATGACGCTAAAGAAGCTCAGAAAGGTTCTTGAGCAAGAAGGTGTTACTCCAATAGAAAACCCAGAGGGCAAAGCTTTTGACCCCGCATGCCATAACGCTATTGCGGCAGTAGAGCGTGATGATGTAGCGGACTCTACTGTAATTGAAGAAATAAGAAAAGGCTACATGATGAAGGGCAAAGTAATTCGCCCCACCATCGTCAAAGTAGCAGTCAAACCAAAAAACAATCAAAGTAATCAAACGGAGGAAAAAGTAAATGAGTAATCAAAAAACAAATGAAAAAATATTAGGAATAGATTTGGGAACAACCAATTCAGCAGCCGCCATATATGAAAGCGGACATGCAACGGTTATCCCAAGCGCGGAAGGCCCCACAGCGGCGGGAAAAATGTTCCCCTCAGTGGTAGCCTTCACAAAAGACGGACAACTCTTGGTAGGTGAACCAGCGAAACGCCAAGCAGTCACCAACCCAGAAGGAACAATTTTTGAAATAAAACGCAAAATGGGCACCGACTACAAAGTCCACATTTACGGAAAAGAGTACAGTCCCCAGCAAATCTCAGCATTTATACTTCAAAAAATAAAGAAGGACGCAGAAACCTACCTTGGCGTGCCAACACACAAAGCAGTCATCACCATTCCAGCACACTTCAATGACAACCAGCGTCAAGCCACCAAAGATGCAGGAGAAATTGCAGGCTTCCAAGTCATGCGAATAGTCAACGAGCCCACAGCTGCATGCCTCGCATACGGCATAGACAAGGTACAGCAAGAAATGAAAATTCTCGTGTTCAGCTTCGGCGGCGGCACACACGACGTCACAGTTATGGATTTCGGCAAAGGAGTCTTCCAAGTTCTCAGCACAAGCGGAGACACCCAACTCGGCGGAACAGACGTTGACAAAGCAGTTATGGACTACATACTAGGCGAGTTCAAACGCCAAACAGGCATCGATGTCTCAGGCGACAAAATGGCAATGGCTAGGCTTAAAGACGCCGCGGAACAAGCCAAAATTGAACTTTCAACGCTGATGAGTACTGAAATAAACCTGCCATTTCTAACAGCAGACGCTTCAGGACCAAAACACCTACATCTCACATTAACGCGAACTAAACTTGAATCTTTAGCACAACCAATCGTTCAAAGAACACAACCTACCCTTCTGAAAGCTCTTGAAGACGCAAAACTGACGCCGCAGGGAATCGACAAAATCATTCTGATCGGCGGAATGACCAGAATGCCACTTGTTCAAAGGTTTGTTGAGCAAATCTTAGGCAAAGCCCCCGAACGTGGAGTTGACCCCATGGAATGCGTTGCAATAGGAGCAGCTATCCAAGCAGCCGTCATAACAGGCGAAGTCACAGACCTACTCTTACTTGATGTTACACCATTGTCGCTCGGTGTTGAAACCATGGGCGGCGTATTCACTAAAGTAATGGACAAGAACACGACCATCCCAACTAAGAGAAGCCAAATCTTCACCACAGCAGCAGACTTCCAGACAGCAGTCACCATCCACGTGCTCCAAGGCGAACGTGCAATGGCAGCGGACAACGTTTCACTTGGCATGTTTAACCTCGTAGATTTGCCGCCTGCGCCCCGAGGTGTCCCACAGATAGAAGTGACATTCGACATCGACGCCAACGGCATATTGAACGTAACTGCCAAGGATTTAGGCACGGGAAAAGAATCAAAAATACGCATTACCGCATCCACCAAGCTATCTAAAGAAGAAAAGGAACGTTTAATCAAAGATGCCGACCAATATGCAGAGCAAGACAAAAAGAAACGTGAAGAAGCGGAACTGCGCAACAACGCTGACAGCCTAGTTTACACCGCAGAACGAACAAAGACAGATCTTGCAGGCAAAATCAGCCAGGAAGAAATAGGCAAAATCGACACAGCCGTCACAGAACTCAAAAATGCCCTCGCAAGCAATGACATGACACAGGTGAAAACAAAATCCGACGCACTCCAAAAAGTACTGCAGGAAGTAGGAACAAAAGTTTACCAGCAAGCAGCAACAGAATACGCAAAACAGAAGGGGCAGCAACCAGGACAAGGACCAGAAGCTGGAGCAGAATATCAACCACCTCCAGGTGGAGGCCCTGAAGGCCCAGCTCCCGAAGGCTCCGGTGCAGAGAGAGTGGTTGATTCAGAAGATTACAAAGTCAAATAAAATGATAGATGCCGATTTAGCGGTAAAATCTAATGGCTGAAAAACGAGATTACTACGAAGTTCTAGGCGTACAACGCAACGCATCAAAGGACGAAATCAAAGACGCTTACAGAAAACTTGCAATGGAATATCATCCGGACCGAAACAAGTCTCCTGGAGCAGAGGAAAAATTCAAAGAAATCTCTGAAGCTTATGCTGTTCTCTCCGACGACCAAAAACGACAACAATACGATACTCTTGGCCATTCAGGTTTTGACCAAAGATACAGTTCAGAAGACATTTTCAGAGGCGCCGACTTCGACTCCATTTTTAGAGACATGGGTTTCGGCGACATCTTCCGCACTTTCTTCGGCGGAGGATTCGGAGAGGAAAGAAGAAACGTAGGCCAAGACTTAGCTTATGACCTTGAAATAACTCTGCAAGAAGCCGCTAAAGGAACTGAAAAAGAAATCGAAATCCCACGAACCGAAAAATGCAACGTATGCGGCGGTTCAGGCGCTGCCCCAGGCTCTTCCGTTAAAATTTGCCCAAGATGCGGCGGTTCGGGACAAGTGCAAAACATGCGCAAAAGCGGCTTCGGCATGTACGTACAAGTGGCTACTTGCCCAACATGCAAAGGAAAAGGCAAAATAATTGAAAAGCCATGCAGTAATTGTCATGGTACAGGGCGGGTTAGGGTACGCCGTAAAATCAGCGTTAAAATTCCAGCGGGGATAGATGAAGGTAATCAGCTTAGGCTTAGAGGAGAAGGAGAAATGGCGTCTGACGACGGCGAACCAGGCGACCTCTATGTCGTCGTTCACGTTAAGCCTGACCCGCAATTCATGAGGGAAGGAGACGACCTTTGGCACGTAGCCATGATCACTTATCCGCAAGCGGCATTAGGTGCTGAAATAACCGTTCCCACCCTTGAAGGACCAACAACCATAAAGATTCATCCAGGAACGCAAGTAGGCGAAGTCATAACGTTGAAGGGAAGAGGAATGCCGCGTTTCAGGGCTTATGGCAGAGGCGACTTACTAGTACGCACAGGTATATCAGTTCCGGAAAAACTTACATACCAGCAGCGAACGCTTCTTGAACAATTAGCAAAAGAGTTCGACACTGAAGTTACGAAAAGCCACAAATTCCATTTTTAACAATTAATCTAAAGGCACTAGTAATCACTAACGTAAATAACTAATGATTTTTTTTAAAAAAAAATAAGAAAAGAAATTATTTAGTCAGATGCTTTCGTAGCTCGTTGTATGTTGCTTTTATGTCTTCAATTGAGCCTTCATCTTCAATTGTTGATGTGTCGCCGAGTGGTGCTCCGGACAGTACTGCTTTGAGTAGTCTGCGCATGATTTTGCCGCTTCGGGTCTTTGGCAGCTTGTTAACTATAATAATGGCGTCTGGAGTGGCTATTGGGCCTATTGCGGTTCTAATCTGTTTAATGAGGTCTGCACGGAGTTCGTCTGATGGCGTGAACCCGCTTCTCAGAACAACGAATGCTACTGGAACTTCGCCTTTCACTGCATCTTCTTTGCCCATTACTGCTGCTTCAGAAACCGCTGGGTGTGCAACCAATGCACTTTCAAGCTCTACTGTTCCTATGCGGTGCCCTGCGACTTTGAGAACTTCGTCTGCCCTGCCAAGAAGCCAGAAGTAGCCTTCAGGGTCTCGGACAGCATAGTCGCCAGAATAGTATATTCCAGGCCACCTGCCAAAGTAAGTTTGCTTGAATCGATCAGGGTCTTTCCAAATTGTCTGCAACATCCCAGGCCATGACGATTTGATTACTAGAAAACCTTTATTGCCTGCCTGCACCGGCTGTCCTTTCTCATCGTAAATGTCAGCGTTAACTGACGGCATCGGGAACGTTGCGCTACCAGGTTTTAACGGTGTGAGTTCTATTCCTGAAGTAGGGGAAATCATAGCTCCGCCAGTTTCCGTTTGCCACCAAGTGTCAATTATTGGAAGCTTTTCCTTGCCGACGACGCGGTAGTACCATTTCCACGCTTCAGGGTTTATGGGTTCGCCTACTGAGCCTAGAATGCGCAGGTTGCTTAGGTCATGTTTTGTTACCCATTGTTCACCGAATTTCATGAACATTCTGATGGCGGTTGGTGTAGCGTAGAGGATGGTTACGCCGTGTCTTTCAATCATTTCCCACCATCGATCTTGCGCGGGGTAATCAGGTGTGCCCTCGAAAAGGAATGAGGTAACGCCTAGGCTTAATGGTGCATAAACGTTGTATGTGTGCCCGGTAATCCAGCCGATGTCGGCGACACACCAAAAAATATCCTCGTCAGTTGGGTTAAAAGCCCACTTGAGCGTCCAATAAGCCCAAACAAAGTATCCGCCTATCCCATGCTGAATACCTTTTGGTTTCCCTGTGGTTCCTGAAGTGTAAAGTATGAACAGCGGGTCGGTAGACTTCATGCTTTCTGGAGCCACATAGGCATCTGCACCTGCGTTTGCAAGAACATCATGATACCAAACATCTCTACCTTCCTTCATTTGAACAGGTTGACCAGTCCGTTTAACAACAATAACTTTTTCAATATTAGGCATGTTTGGTAATCCACGGTCCGCGTTGTCTTTAATAGCAATTGGCTTCCCTCTTCGGAAGGAACCGTCTGCCGTTACTAGGATTTTTGCTCCACAGTCATTTACTCGGTCGGTTAATGCTTCAGCACTGAATCCAGAAAAGACTACGGTGTGGACTCCGCCGATTCTTGCTGTTGCAAGCAAAGTTATTGGCAACTCAGGAATAACGGGGAGGAAAACTGCGACGCGGTCGCCTTTTTTGACGCCGAATTCTTTTAGTGCTTTTGCAAGTTTGTTGACTTCTCGATAAAGTTGATAGTAACTGTAAGTTTTTACTTCTCCCATTTCGCCTTCCCAAATGTAAGCAAGCTTGTTTTTACGGTCACTTTTCACGTGCCTGTCTATGGCGTTGTAGGAGATGTTTAGTTCTCCATCTGGGAACCACTTGTAAAACGGCGGGTTTGAATCATCAAGAACCTTGCTGAACGGCTTAAACCAATCGATGGCTTTTGCTTTTTCCGCCCAGTATTCCTGCGGATTCTTTATAGATTTTTCCCAGTCTTGTTTTCGTTTTTCACCATTAGAAAATTTTGCGATACTTGGACAGAACTTTTCGTCAAATGGTAAACTAGCTTCTGACATTTCGCTCAACCTAAATTGCTGGAATGGGTAAACTCTAAAGCATATAAGTATTTAGTTGCTTTATTAGAAAAATAAAAAAAGCATTTAGTTATTTTTAGCTTGTAGGATAAATCGGCAAAACAGTTTTTTGGTTGGCTTCATTTAAGACTTCAGCCACTCCAAGATACACAGCGCTTAAGCCGCAGATGACGCCTTCGATGCCAGTTATTGTGTTAAGTGTCACATTTCCGAAGAGAACTGGATTGTTAGTCAACTGTACTGCCGTTAACATGAAGAATAGTATAGTTAAGCTTCCGAACACGAACTGCAAAGCGCGGTTAGCCTTCAATGTACCGAAGAACATTGCGAAGGTAAAGATTCCCCACATGATGAAATAAGCCGCCAGCGAAGACGAAGATGGACCACTGAATCCGCTTAGGAACGAAAGCTTCGGTAAAACCAAAAGCAACACCAGACTCCACCAGAACAACCCATAGGACAAGAAAGCGACAGTACCGAAAGTGTTGCCTTTTTTGAACTCCATTATTCCAACAATAACCTGCGCTAACCCTCCGTAAGCAATGCCCATAGCTAAAATCACGGTATCCAGCGGAAAAGCGCCTGCGTTAACCAAGTTAAGAAGAACAGTAGTTACGCCAAAACCCAGTAGCCCCAGCGGTGCCGGATTCGCCAATTTTGTTACCAGATCGTCACTCATTTCTTGTGTTTCTCCAGGTGCTGTTTTACCCCTTCAATCATAATGCTTTTATTTTAAAGCTTTACGGTGACATTGATATCCTTCCATCTTAAAGCTATGCCAATTTCTGAGACGCTAAAAATCCAAGCCTCTTAAAGCTTCATCTGCTGCAAGAATAGCAATTTTTTGATGCCTGCCCCTTCCCGTTTTTTTTCTTAAAGTGTTTAGTTTTGCTTTAAACCATTTTTGGTTACATGTTGCTTTACAAGATGAGTTAGCCGCAAAGTTTATTGTAATCTATAATTATACTAGAATTCCATATTTTAAAGGCGATGCGATTTTTATGAAGTTGGAAACGAAAATCGAAGAAATTATACCTAGAACTGCTGATGTAACCAGTTACAGGTTTTCCAGACCACCTGAATTAACTTACAAGCCGGGGCAATACTTTTTCATAACTATAAAACAGGGCGACAAAGAGTTAACTCACCATTTCAGTTTCAGCAGCAGCCCAACAGAAAATGAACACTTTGAATTCACTAAAAAACTGACTGACCACGAATATTCAATGGCGCTAAAAGCTGCTAAGGTAGGCGACTGGGCAAGAATAGATGCGCCATATGGACAATTCACTTTTGAAGGCGAGTATCCCGAAATCGCGTTGCTTGCAGGAGGCATAGGAGTAACCCCGTTTCTGAGCATTTGCAAATACGCCACAGACAAACGTTTGAACTCGAAAATTACGCTCTTCTATGGTTGCCGCACAGAAAATGACATAGCCTTCAAAAAAGAGCTTGAGAACATGCAGGAAGAAAACAAGAATTTAAAAGTCGTTTTCACCGTTAACGAAGCAACCAGTCAATGGAAAGGCGCAACCGGCTTAATCACTGAAGACATGATTAGGAAAGAATTGCCTGATTACAAGGAACACAGGTTTTATCTTTGTGGACCGCCGCCGATGGTTACCGCGATGGAAAAACTTATCGTAAGCATCGGTTTACAGAAGGAGCAGTTAAAACTGGAATATTTTACAGGTTACCCATAGACAAAAAAAAGTATTATGGGTAGAACCTGCGGGTTGTTCTTGGAAACGGAATAGCGTCGATGATGTTGTCGAGGTCAAGCATCCAAGTTATCAATCGCTCCAGTCCCATGCCAAAACCAACGTGGGGCACCGTTCCGTAGCGTCGTAGGTCAAGGTACCATTCGTAATCTTCAGGTTTCAAGCCCTGCTCTTTCATACGTTGAATAAGCATGTCCTTGTTTTCTTCTCTTGCTCCGCCAGTGCTGATTTCGCCTATCCGTGGCACCATCATATCCACTGACATTGCAACTTCAGGATGGTCGGGGTACGTCTTGCAATAAAACGCCTTAATAGCTGTAGGGTAATCATAAACGAAGAATGGTTGGCCGAAATCTTCAGCTAAAACTTTTTCATCCTCATAACCTAAATCAACACCCCAATATAACGCTGGATTTTTAACTTTAAGCCTGTTGATTGCTTCTGCATAAGTTATCCTTGGAAACGGAGTCTTTACTGCTTTCAGTTTTGATATGTCAGCGCCTAACTCTGCAAATTCTTTTTGGCATTTGTCGCCGATGCTTTGGCAAACATGCGCCATTAAGCCTTCTTCAAACTTCATTAAATCATTCATATCCGCAAATGGCCATTCGCCTTCGATGTGCCAGTACTCGGTTAAATGCCTGATCGTTCTGCTTTTTTCAGCTCTAAACGAGGGAGCGATGCAATAGACATTTTCCAAAGGGTAAATTAGAATCTCTAGGTAAAGCTGAGAGCTCTGCGTTAAGTAAAGGTCTTGATCAAAATATTTTAAGCCGAAAAGAGTTGAGCCGCCTTCAACCGCCGCGGAAATAAACATCGGCGGCGAAACTTCTGTGAAATCTTGGCTTTTGAAGTATCGACGGGCTTCTTCTAAAACGTCAGCTCGAACCCTCATCATTAAATTCATTTTTCGGCTACGAAGCCACAGATGCCGCATGTCACGGATGAATTCTTCACTTTTATCTTTCGCTATAGGAAAGGTTTCTGCTAAACCGATAATCGTCAAGTTTTCTGCGCCGATCTCGTATCCGCCTGGGGCACGCTTGTCCTGTTTGGCTGTGCCTTCAAGCGTTAGTGAAGACTCAATTGTTAAGCGCTGTGCTTCGTTCCAAGCGGGGCTGGCTTTTTTAACTGTGCATTGGATTACTCCTGTTGAATCGCGGAGGACCAGGAAAATAAGCTCTTTTCCTTCACGTTTACGGTAAACCCAACCACGCACAGTTACTTTCTGGTCTGAACAGCCCCCATCTAATATTTTGCTTATTTTTACTAAAGCCATCAGCATCAACCGTTTCCATTAATACTTATTTTCAAACCTAAATGCCTATCGATTTCGATCCCATCATGTTTTCTGAAACCCCATTTTTCTCCCAAAATTCCAGCTTAAGGGATTTGATGAAAGCTCAGCTGAATCGCATGCATATTGGTTTATAGCAAGCCTTTTAAACACTAAGCTCTAAATTCGTGATAGGGTATATATGCGGCTCAGGGTCAAAAGCTTCGGTCCTATACAACAGGTTGATGTTGATTTTCGGAATCTTACTATCCTGATAGGTAAAAACAACTTGGGCAAGTCTTATCTAGCCCAACTTTACTACGCCATCATTGATTGCACTAAACAGTCAATTGAACCAACGTTGCCTTCTTGGGCTGTGGAGTTGAATGTTGAGTTAGCAGACGAAGATTATCTATTTTATGCAAACCTCCAATCAAGGGAACAATTAAGAGAGCTAGCAAAAAAATTAACAAATAATAATGAAGATAATTCGATAATAATAAAAGACATAACAGACATTTTCTTGAAAAGCTTATCTGACCGAATTGGCAAACTAATTCAGTCTTCTTTAGAGAGAAGTTTTGGAGTTGCCATAAGTAAGCTTGTAAATATCAATCATAATTTCTCAAAAATTAGGTGGGATATCAACGAACTTCTAGAAGTTTCGGTTGAATTGACAAAAAAAGGGAAAGTAACAGCCGTTGTGACAGTAGATGAACTTAGATGGAAGCCTTACTCTGAAACCCTTGCTGAATCGAAGATTTTCGAGACGTTAAAAACAGCCCCAAAACGAAAGAACACCCAACTTGCTAAATTGCATAGGGAAATATGGAGACTCCTTATTTCTAATGAAACAAGGAAATGTTGGCATGGGAAGCCTTACTATATTCCTGCTGGAAGAGGTGGACTGATTGAAAGCTATGAAACGGTAGTACAAGGTCTTGTTTCATTGTCTCCCGTCGCTCCCGTTAGGGGGTTATCGATGCCGCCTATGCCAGGTATGGCAGCCCAATTTTATACTATTATGCTTCAATTAAAAAATCATAAAGGTCCTTTGAACAAAATTGTTTCCGAGCCTTTTAAACAAATGTTTAAAGGCGAAATACAATTTAGAAAGGTCAAAGGTCAACTAAAATCCAGACTGGTGTACAAGTTCTCTTCTGGTAATAAGACAGGTGAGACGGATTTAATACATGCAGCTTCAATGATTAAAGAACTAACACCCATTTATTCCATAGTCAAAGAATTGGTTAGACGGGGAGACTACTTGCTTATTGAAGAACCAGAATCTCATTTGCACCCTGGCGCCCAAATTAAAATGGCTAATGTGATTGGTGATATCGCATCGAATAAAGTTAACGTTCTAATTACTAGTCATAGCGACATTATGCTACGTGCGGTTGGTCACATGCTCGGTGAAGTTTATGCCAAAGCTTCACCTCAAATTATGGGAAAAGCAACTATTTACTGGTTGAAAGAAGGGGAAACGGGCTGTACCTCAGAGGAAATTAAGATATCGAAAAGAGGAATTATCAAAGATATCCCTTCATTTGATGATGTAATTAAAGAACTTTATGAGACCGAAATCAAACTGGAAAATGACGATTTTAAAGGTGAACAAGCATTCCAAAAAGAGCTGCCGTTACCTCCGAAAGCATAATAAACCAACCTGCACTCCAAGCTTTTATTCATAATCCGGCGAGAGATTGCATTGAGTCAGGAAATATTTCTTGGGATAATAAAGTTGATGAATATGTTCATTTGAGATTTGATGGCTGCTTGTGCAAAGACGAACCGACGAAAAGATGTGATTGCATAATTTTCAGGTTTGTATTTAAGCAAAGACCTACTATGTATATTATCGAGGTTAAGCAAGGAAATCCGAACTTAACTGAAGTGCAAGCAAAAATTCAATATTGTATTAACACTATGCTTAATATTCTACCTAACTCTGACAGGGATTTCAGAATTGTGCCTCTGTTGTGTGCAAGCTCGTTCCATGGAATTATAAACCGTGCGTTTCTTAGTTACAGAGTAACGATATCAGGAAAAAGGGTGCTTATACAACGAAGAAAACATGAAGAAAGCATAAACACTCTCTGAATTTATGAATATTCAAAAATGTGACCGCTTTTTGATAGACAGTTTCATTATGCTGATGAAAGGGTTAAACATAATTAAACCAAGGCTGCTTCTGAGTAAAATGTTAAAAAAATTACTTATTTTGCAATCGCAATTCTTAAATCGCCCTTGCCACGAGCTTATTTAGATTAATAAAATGCAAGGCTCTAGCGAAGGAAAATACAAACTTAAAGCATTAAAAGTTTCGGCTGTTGCAGTCTTCAGCGCTGTAATAGTTGAGCTTTCCATAGGCTTTTTTGTTAACAGTTTAGCTATTGAGAGCGACGGTTTACATGCCTTGCTTGATGTTGTGTCAACTGTCATGTTGTTTTTTGCGGTTCGAGCTTCAATTCAGCCCCCTGACGAGGAACACACATACGGACATGAAAAGTTTGAAACCATAGGCGGACTCATTGGTGGTATGGGGTTGATCGCTGCAGCATTTTTAATTTTTTATGAAGCCGCACTTAGACTGATACATATGACGCCGATTGTTCAAAGTGAAGAGTTTGCAGGTTTCATCGCCATCGCCTACGCTCTTTTTATTGCTTCTTTACGGGTGACGCTTTTCAGAAAAACCCAGCATATCGAAAGCCCTTCCATGAAGGTTAGTCTTTACGATGCAATTTCAGACTTAAGCTCAACTTTGATAGCGCTACTGGGGTTTGGATTAGCCACATTGGGCTTTTTGTATGGAGATGCCATAGCATCCATTTTCCTCGGAGCGATGCTTAGTTATTTTAGCGTTAAGCTCGTGCGAGCCAGCGTGATGGAACTAAGCGATACGGCATCAAAGGAGCTTGTGCAGAAAACAAGAAAAGTGATTCTTTCACGTGAGGGCATTGTGAAGATTGAAAACCTCAAAGTTCGCAACGTGGGCTCTAAAATTTTCATTGATGCATCCGTACAGGTTCCAAGCCATATGCCCTTGGAGGAGGCGCATTCTTTAGTATCCACGATTGAGGCTGACTTGAAGCAAGCTCTTGGCAATGTAGACGCCACCATTCATATTGAACCGTCAGAAAAAGAAACAAAAATGGATCAGCTGGTAGAACAGCTGGCAACGGTGGAGGGCGTAAAAGAGGTGCATGAAATCTCCACCATTTACACAGGCGGTAAATTCTACATAACCCTGCACGCCTACGTGGACCCTGAGCTGTCAGTTGAAGAAGCACATAAAATAGCTGAAAATATCGAGCAAAGAATGAAAGCTGAAATCAGACCGCTTGAAAACGTCACTGTACATATAGAGCCTGCAGGTATAGCGGTTCCCGCCGCCGAGGTAAATGAGACACAGCTTAGCAAAGTCATTTACGAAGTTGCCAAAGGCATCGGCGGTAACCTGCAAATAAAACGAATAGTAACTTACGCCGCCGAGGGTAAACGTTACATTAACATTGACTGCTGCTTCACCAAGCAAATTCACATAAAAGAAGCACACAGGATTGCCTCACAGGTCGAGAAAGAAACAAAAGAGCATTTTGCAAACGCAGTTGTTACAGTTCATATTGAACCCGAATGCCCATAAATCTTAACAATCGCTTAACAAACTTGTGAATAATCTAAAAAAAGTTTTACTAAACGTCCCGTAATACTACAGACCCTATAGTAAAAATCAACCATTCAGTTTCGGTTACTATTCATCTTTTTTGATTTCGATGTATATTTTTCCGTTTTCGATCTTGCATCGATAGCACACCAGCTTCACTTGAGGAATTTCTATGTATTGCCCGTTTCGCACATCAAATTTCCAGCCGTGACATGGACACATAACAATGTAACCTGTCAGGATTCCTCCTTCAAAAGAGCACCCCGCATGTGGGCAAAGGTTTGATACTCCGAAAACTTCACCACCCTGTCGCACCAGCAAAATAGGTCTGCCCTTGACACGGACGGGTTTCATGTGGCCTTCTTTGAGTTCGACCTCTTTTATTGAGGGCACAAAACCAGTTTTGCTCATGCATTCGCCTTCAAAACTACTTAGCTCGGCAAAGCTCTAAAACCTTGCCTACAGCAAGAAAAACATCACACGCTTCCTTAACAGACCTATTTACAGCTTACTTGGCTTCGTTTAATGCATCAATTTATAAATTAAAAAATCAATTAAAGATAGATGCAAAATGAGACTTAAAAGGAACCAATTCAACGATTCTGCAGACCAAAAGAGCCCGCCGAAAAAAAAGGCAAAGAGTATTGAGGTGACTAAAATTGAGGTTTCCGATAATATAGCAAAGTTTTTTGTTGCCAAAGGTTTAGGTAAAAAACAGTGGGTTGTTGTTCGGGAAATTCCCGTTCTTGAAATTGAGCACATTGAGAAGGCTGGGGGGCAGTTAAGCGTGACTTGGAAGGGTGTTACCGACACATTTTTCACCAAGGAAAAAACTGACTTATTTGGTGCATTGGTGAATCAGGTTAACGGAATTTTTGAGGACCAACGGAAAACCAAGGAAAACGAGGAGAAAGAGGAGAAGGCCGCGCTAAGACGGAACGAGCTGTTAGGGGTGATTAACACTTCAGTAGGCGTCATTGACCAAATGTTTAATGTCCTGATCGACTTGCAAGATAAGCGAATAAACTGGGAGCGGTTAGAAGGCTACTCTGACGGTTTTGGGGAGAACACCAGTTTCACGGGGCAAACGATGCCGCCTTTGAACTTCGACTTCTCAAAAATCTCCTCCGCCATAAAAACGCAGAGTCCAAAAGAAGCCTCCAACGAAGCCTTCAGCATCTTAAAAGCGGCGTATGGATACTTTAACGGCTTAAGCGTTGATGATGAATTTAAGGAGAATCATCCGAACTTTCAGGATGCGAAATCTGTGATTTTAGCGTATTTCATCTTAAACGACCTTTTACTCGGCAAAGTTGTCGGAGACAAAGCAAACAAGGATGAAATCAGTCAGCTTGAAAGCGTCCTGCAGAATTTAGCTGCCAAAACTAACTTCAAAGTTAACATTGATGAGCTAAAGAGCACCATCAATAAAATCGATGTTGACAGCAATAGAGGAAGAGTTATTGAGCGCAGCAGAGAAATTTTCAAGGAACAACTGAAACAGAACTTAAAACCCAATGAGGAGGTCTTAACCACAACCCAAAGCGCCCCTGAAAAAGAGACCAGCACTGAACCAGCTGTCCCCCCGACAGATGTTACTCAACCTGCACCTCAACCTGCACCTGAAGCATCTGTCCCTCCGGGTTCCAGTCCCGAGGTTCAACCATAGTTTTTCCAATTGTTGTACACGGAAACGTCATTGGAATAGCCATGGCGTTGGTGGTATTAAGCTACTTTATTTGTGGGGGGCAGGCGCGGGAAAAGCAAAAACGGTATCGTAAACTGTCATATACTAGAACACATGATTCTTAATAATTATGAGTATGCCTTTACTGTGATATTACTTGAGGATTCGCTATGTTTATTTACAGTTTCCACATAATGAGTTGGCAGATAATGAGGGACATATAGATTGGCGAAGAATTCACAGTCAAAGGATGATTCATTAGAGGCTTTAGACTTCATTGTGAATGTTCTCAAAGAGCATGAGAAAGATTTAGACAAATTGATTAATGAGTTAGCAACGGTTACCGAGCAACTTGGAGACACTGGCGGAATAAGCGATAAAGTAGAAAAAGTTGAAGAAAAAATAAACAATCTGCAGAAAGAAGTAACAAACTTGATCACTTACATGTCAGGCATTACACCAAAAGAATCCCTTCCTGCAGCAGTCAAAAAGCAAACAAGTCAAGCCACAAGTCCGGCTTCACCTGTTCCGGCGCCAGAGGGCAAGCCTTCCGTGATTTTGCGGTGCAAGCAGTGGGAAGATTTTCAAACATTAGCTTTCCAAGCTCAAACGTTGTCTTTTTGCTATAAAGAAGAAGAGAAGATTTTCCAAGCTGATGCACTTAAGGGTAACCAAATTATCACTTACAACGGTCCACTTCCAAAGTTTTCGTCTATTCTGAAAGCCGCATTATCTAAGCAGCTGGATGTCCCTGAAACAAATATTTTGGAAGGCGTTTTAGCGATAGGGTAAGCAGGCAATATTTTTTTTGTATTGTTAATACTAATTTTTGATTCATAATTCTTTTAAGTATTCTTGTTTATCTTGAGTCTTGTTAGTGATTGGAGGGCAAGTTAAGGTTGAAGGCTAAACCACTCAAGCCAAAAGAATTTTTCCGTTTTCGAAGCCTTCTCCTTTCTCCTCGATGACGGATGGCGATGGGTAGCCAACACACAAAACTTGCCCTCCAACACAAAACATTAAACTAATTGTTCACTTGGAAACGCCTTTTTTTAAAAAGTTTCCGTCAGCAGCTACAACGACGCGTTTGTAAAAGCTTACTAAACTAACTGAGGTACTCTTTTTGATAGTTAAATTACCATGCAAAAAGCATACCGTATTCCGACGCAAAGTATCAACGCTAAATATTTTGAAAAAAAGGAAATAGACTGCAAAGAGAGATGTTAAGCCTTACAGATTCAGGTGAGGCAGTTTTACGAGCTGAGTTATTTTGGTGTTGTCAAATATTTAAGGTGTAATGGCTTGATTACGATTCCAGCCTTCAGATCAGCATGGAAAGTTTGGCTTTCAATCACCCATTCGGATAGTTCTGAATCATGCGCTCTTATGAACTCAGCGAAATTTGAAAAGTTTTCATGAAGCGAAATGCAGACAGCATCCCAACCCATTCCTCTCCCCTCCAAAACGAGAATCACATTGGGTTGTTTCATGTACCATTCCCTCATTTTCTGTAATGCTTGATTTTTTTCATCGCCTTTTTTAAGCTTAAGTTTGCTTTTCAAAAACGTGAAAGCTGCGATTTCAAAGCCGATTTGACCAAACTTTGGTATAACAGTGTATCCTTCTATGAAGTTTTCTTCGAGCATAGCTCTTCTCCGGGTCACCGTAGGTTGGGAAACACCTAAGGATTTTGCTAGTTGCCTATCGCTTCTATGAGAATCTTTCATTAATTCAAACAGTATTTTGTAATCTATAGGTTTCAGTTCTTTCATTACGATCAACTTTACCATTCAATAGTTTTTTTGCATCATATATAAACATCATTGTTGGATAAACAAAAAATCGATCCAGTCTAACAGGGCAACAGTAACATGGTAACAGAAACTCTTAAGAGAAAAAAACCTAGACATTATGTTGGAGCTTTGAAAATAGTGTCACCTCAAATTTTAAATTCGGTAAAGCAAGAAGTCACTCAATTGCTTAGAGAGTTAATACGTATTGATACAACAAATCCTCCAGGAAACGAAACAAAATCAGCCAGTTACTTAGCACAGTACTTAGCTAACGAAGGATTCAAGACAGAGATTATCGAGTCTGCGCCTGGAAGAGGCAACGTAATCACACGGCTTAAGGGAACAGGTGAAAAACCAAGCCTTCTTTTACTGTCGCATCTAGATGTTGTTGCAGCTAACCCAAACGAGTGGTCTGTCGACCCGTTTGCTGGAGTAGTCAAGGATGGTTACGTTTATGGCAGAGGCGCCTATGACATGAAATCCATGACAGCCATCGAAATCATGGTTATCAAACTTTTAAAGAAAAACAATGTCAAGCTTAAAGGCGACATCGTTTTGGCAGGCACTGCGGACGAGGAACAAGGCGGGGAAGGAGGGACAGGCTACCTTCTGCAGCATCACCGAGAAAAAGTTTGGTGCCCATATGTTATCAATGAAGGCGGCGGCTTAGCTATACCATCAAAAAAAGGCTATGTTTTCCCAGTGCAGACGGCGGAAAAAGGGATTTTATGGCTCAAAATAAAAGCAAAAGGAACCCCAGGCCATGGCTCTACCCCTAACATGGCTGACAATGCTGTGTTGCGCATGAACAAAGTCATCGATAAACTTGAAAACTACCAGCCGCAAACCATCTATGTGCCCACGCTTAAACAGTTCCTAGCAGAAATGGCAAAGCAGGACCCAGAACTTGAAGAGACCTTCTCACGTTTGCTTTCCAATCCAAGGCAAAGTGAACAAATACTAGATGAGTTAGCAAAGAAGGACAGAGCTTTAGCTGAGGAAATCAGGCCTCGAACCAAAATGACTATCGCACCAACTATGATTCATGGCGGGGTTAAAGAGAATATTATCCCTTCGGACTGCGAAGCAGTCTTTGACTGCAGAATTCTTCCTGGGCAAAGCGTGACTGAAACGGTTGATTTAATCAAAGGTTTGCTTAAAGATGTGGGCTTGGATAAATTGAGCTTTGAGTTTTTACAGGCGCATGGCGGTTCAGAGTCAGTTTTAGACACACCGCTCTACAGCACCATTGCAAGCGTTTTAAAAGAGTTTGAACCAGGCTGCGGAGTAACCCCAACGTTAACTACTGGCGGGACTGATTCGCGCTTCTTTAGGGAAAACGGCAGCATATGCTACGGTTTCCAACCGATGATTCCTGATGAGCCCAACGACAAATTGGAAATGCGGATGCACGGGATTGACGAGCGAATAACTATAGAAAACCTTGTTTTCGGAACAAGCGTACTCTATGAAACCGTGAAGAGATTCCTGAGCTAACAGAGCCCAATTTACCCTTTCCTTTTTTGGGCATACCCCACCGTGGAGAAAAAAGAAGGATGGCCCTTTAGCTCTAAAATGCTCAATCTTACGGAATGTAAAATTTTTATACTTACATGACCCATTCTAACAATCAGTATAGCGCTACTTTGGTGTCCACAGCAAAATGATCAACACGCAAACAATAACCAATCAAGGGACGGCTAATTTCGAAGCCGCTAAAATTATCGGGTTAATCGCTGATACGCATATCCCTAAAAGAGCCATGCGCATTCCCCAAAAAGTGTTCGAGGTTTTAAAGGATGCAGACTTCATTATACACGCTGGCGACTTAGTGGAATTATCAGTAATTGACGAACTAGAGCAGATTGCCCCAGTTTTAGCAGTTCACGGCAACATGGATAGCCAAGAAGTCAGCAGCGCTTTACCTGAGCTTAACTCACTTAAAATTTTCGATTGGAAAATAGGCGTAATGCATGATCCAAATGTTCTTCAAGGTTCAGGCAAGATGGTGGAAATAGCTAAAGAGAATCATTTCAACGTTTTAGTTTATGGACATACTCATGCTTCCAAAATAAAATGGGAAGAAAAAAATCTCTTCATTAACCCTGGAAGCCCCACTGACCCAGCATATTTCATAAATAAGCCATCTGTTGGATTACTAAAAATAACAAAGCAAACCATAACGCCGCAAATAATAAACCTTTAACTCACCAGAATAGACCAATAAAAGATAATGTACAGCACTATCCCAAAAGACAGCGAAACAAGCCACATTACCATTGTTGGTAGCATAATTCTTTTTTTGTTAAAGCAACTCTTCAAGCCTTGAAAGCGCCAAGACGCAACTAGCCAAATACCGAGCGAAACTGCTAAAACTCCAGGAACTGCCATAACCAAAGTTACAACAGATATTACTCCGTAGACGTTTGGAACAATAAAACCGGGGATAATCCCAAGAACAAAAGAAGGAATCATAATCGCAAACATCATTGCCAAATGCAAAACAACAGCGACGAACATGGCGATTCCGTGCTGCCGAAACCTCAGCTGCCTCTTCAGCAAGTAACCGTATAAAAGCAAAAATAAAACAACGATTTGAATAGTTAAATCAGTTGTGGCAATGAGCGCGAAAGGGTTATTTAAAAGAGCCATGAAACCCAACAGCTAACTTGTTCAATTGCTAAGCGTATAAAGTTTTACTTTCACTCACCCCTCCCCTGTTTCAAACAGTAGTTTCTGCAGCCACCTTAAAAGCGCTAAATGTTAAAGCGGTATTTCAGAGGTAAGATTCATGGAGCATTGTAAAAACCCTTGGAAAGACGACTGTAAAAGCGAAGACATCAAACTATACATTGAGATAAAAGGCGAAAAATTGCCCATCTGCCAGCAATGCTGGAACAAAATAGCTGACCAAGAACAAGAATGGTGAAAAGGCAATGGAGAACTTTAGCGTTAACAGCGCCAAATCCTACATTGGAAAAAACGTTAACCTGCACTTAAAGGATGGAGCCGTGATAATAAACGTGCAATTAATCGGAATCCATAAAGGTTCAGGAAAAAACAATCTTATCGAGTACACTCCGTATGGAAACCGTAGAAGTACCTGCATACCATTAAGAATCGTTGCTTGGGCTGAATTGTTAAATTCAAATTTTCTACTAAGAGCCGCCTAAAATGTTGAATATAAGATAAAAGCAAAAATATAGCAAAAACACTTCAAGCTTATGCGTTGTTCAAATTGCGGCGTCTGTTGCACAGAAACTGAAATGCTTCTATCTGAAAAAGACATCGCTCGCTTAGTAAAGAAAGGCTTTAGCAAAAGCTACTTCGTAAAATATGACAAACAAGGCTATGCTCAACTCAAAAACCGAGAAGGCCACTGCGTTTTCTACGACCTCAAAAAATGTCAATGCAGCATTTATATTGACAGACCTTCCGGCTGCTCGATATATCCTGTGATATTGGATGAGGAGAAAGGAATAATTTTAGACGACCTTTGTCAATCCCGAAATACAATTACGGAAAAAGAGAAAAAAATAAAAGGAAAAAGAGTGATTAAGCTTCTTGACAAAATCGACAGAGAAGCGGCAAACAGGCGTTCTTGACTTCCCTTAAAAATAAAATCATTCCTTGCTGTTTTTGGCATGTTTGCATTGACAGCACGTTATTTTTGTGCCTTTTTTAGCTTCAGCTTCTTCCATTGTTATTACACTGGTTCTTACTAGTTTGCCACAGCAATCACAGATAAATTGTACTTCAGCAACGCGGTCGTTAGATTGAAGGACTTTAATGGTCACATTTATTTTCCTTCTTTTGCAGCTCTATCCTTAGCAAGCAAGTATTCAACGTATTCTCTCATGTTGCGGTTGGTTTCTTGGGCTCTTTTTCTGATGTCTTCGTGAACTTTGGCGGTGACCGTTATGCATTTGTACCCCTTTCGTGGCAAAACTCTAATCTCCTCTTCCGTACTTTACGGTACGATTGAATATATAATTAGCGGTTTCCCCCATATTGTGAAACCTTATATAAATGTACGTATTCGCTAACTATCTTGAGGGAATCAAAACGCCGAAAAAAGGCTTTAAAAGCATCACTGTAAAGACTAAGGTTTACGACTACTTTTTTAACGAGTGGCTGAAGGTCAAAGAGGAATACGCAATTAAGAAAGGCATCCACAGCTTCTCAGCCTATGTTACCTACACTTTGGCTCAACTGATAAACGAAGAAAAGAAACGAAAAAGTGAAAATAAGCCGCGTTAGAAGCCCTACATCTTTAAATAATTCTTGACACGACATGTCAACGGTGAAATTGAAGTGCCTTGCACGGTAATTGTCGGTGCCTTCTGGGGAGACGAAGGCAAAGGAAAAATAATCTCGTATTTAGCTCTTAAAGATAAACTTGATTTCTGCGTCAGAACCGGCTCGGTAAACGCAGCGCACACCGTCTGGTACGAAGGCAAAAAATACGCTTTACACATGGTTCCCGCTGCATTTTTAAACCCTCAAACACGCCTGCTCATTGCAGCAGGTGCAAACATCCATGTTCAGAAATTTCTTGAAGAAGTAGAACTTACAAAAGTGCAAGGCAGAATAGGCGTGGATCAGAACGCTTCAATAATTGAGGAAAAGCACAGTGCCCAAGACAAGGCAAGCACCGTCAACAAAGGCATTGGAACCACGGGTTGGGGTGTTGGACCAGCTATTGAAGAACGCGTCCGACGGACAGCGAAACTAGCCAAAGACATCCCCGAGTTGAAACCGTACCTTACTGATCAAGTGAAGGAAGTCAACGATGGCTTAGATAGAGGCAAAAAAGTGCTTCTTGAAGGCACACAGGGCTTCATGTTATCATTGTTCTTGAGCGGCGACTACCCATACGTGACTGGAAGAGACACAAGCGCATCAGCCATCGCATCAGAAGCAGGAGTCGGACCGACAAGAGTTGATGACGTTCTAATAGTGTATAAGTCATTCATAACAAGAGTTGGCGCAGGACCGTTACCTGGAGAAATAACAAAAGAGGAGGCGCAGAAAAGAGGCTGGTTTGAAGTCGCTGCTGGAACCGGCAGAGACAGACGCTCAGCAACTTTTGACTTCGAGTTAGCAAAGAAAACCGCCAGGATAAACGGTGCCACACAAGCGGCAGTGACAAAACTAGACAGCCTTTTTCCAAACTGCCGAGGTGCGAAACAATACAGTGACCTAAACAAGGAGGCTAAAGGCTTCATAGAAGAAGTTGAAAACAAAACAGGGGTGCCTGTCGTTCTAATCGGCACTGGACCTGAAGCAATGGAGATAATTGACCGCAGAAAATAGCACTTGTATCTTCTAAAACTACAAACTCTCTTTCCAAGGCGTAATGGAAGAGTGAGGTGTTTTTAGGGTTAATGAGTGCCTTGTAGGAAGCAGACTGTAGGGATGCATCATATTTTATAGAAAAATTCATAAACAAAATTGACCCCTCCCTCCCTATCTTTTGTTAAGTGATTTCAAAAATATGAAAGAAACATTATAGACGATTTATTAGATTTTTAGCCAAAACGGCGTGCCAGAGAGAAAATCAGTTAAGCACTCGGCAAAATCGCCATTTTCAACATATACTTCACTTATTTCGCTGTTTACTAGGAGCTTTAGGTTTTTACGGATTGATTTTGCAATGAGTTCAGCGACGCCAGCGGTTTTGCCTCCATCCGCAAGTTTCTCTTTTAAGAGGGCGATGACGTCGCTTGTTTTGCGTGGCACTATGACTATCCATCTTCCATCTTCAATATAAGGTCCTGAAATTACCTGTTTGTTGTCAGCGTATTTAGCCAAGAAGTTCTCGCATTCTTCTTCTCGTTCAAGCGGTGGTCCAAGGTGCTTTTTGATGTTTGGCAAAACTTGCTGTTCAAGCTCAAATATGAAGATGCTCAGCGTTTTTTCGTTGCTCCAGGCTTCGTCTCTGAGGATTTTGTAATCGTTTAACTCTATCAGTTTATGCAATGACCGTTTGGTTTTGTATAGTTGCCCCCATAAGACATCTGGAACCGCGCTGACTTGCTCTATAACCAGAAATACGATTGATGAGCCGCGATTCTTAAGATGACTTTTCAAGGTCGTAACAGGTAAACCTTGAGGCTTAGGCGGATCAAAGAAAATGGCATCTGGCTTTTTCAGGAAGGCTCTTGCTGCACCGACAAAATTGTAAAGTTTTTGAGGCTGTAAGGCTGAAGCAACGTTTCTTCCTTTATCCACAGGATCAACCATTACCAATGGCTCAGGAAAGAGCAGTGAAAGCTCGTTTTCTCTATTTTTGTAATAATTTTCGATGTCGATTATTACTCGTTGATCACACTTTGCAAAGGCTCGTACTGTTTCAGCGAACGAGCAGTACTTTATTATTAATAGTTCACAGAGGTAACCGCTAAAGCCGCCGACCTTTATTTCTGCACCATAAACACCTACGTCTTGCATGAATTTTTTAAGAAGCCGAACTTCATTATTCAAGCCCTTGCTTAGGTTTTTTTTAATGTAGTCTGTATGGTAGGGGGTTCGGTCAGTGGCGCTTTGCCATTCGCCAGGCTTAGCATCATAGCAAGGAACAAGATCCACACGGTAACCCTCAACGAAGATTTCAAGGTAAGGATGCTCGGCGAAACGTTCAACCTGCTCATACGTGCCCGCAGCTTTTTTAGCAATTTTTAAGCCTATCTCACCTAGGCTTTTTCTTGGAATCGATGTTGGTAGGCGCATGAAAATGTCAATGTCAGGGTTTTCCCTAAGCCATGTATCCTTTGCAACTGAGCCTTCAACACGGACAACCGCTGGGATGCCTTCTTGTTTGCATGCTAAGGCCACTTTCTGCTCTAGCTCGCGGGTTATAGCATCAACTTTTGCACGGTCCTCTTTTCCAGGCGTAATTTTCTCCAGAACTTGCTTGGTTATTGCCTCGATTTTCTGCATATCTATCATTTTTGCTCCTATGTCGGGCAGTATTCTCTGAGCGTTGAGTAAGTTGGACCTTTAGGCGACAACTGGCTTCTTTTCAGCCTCAGGCAGTCAGCTTTGATTATGCCAAACTCGTAATCAGCTTTCTTTGTTACCAATTCAGCTAGACGCTGCTTATTTACGCCAGACCTTACCCGTGCAATGGTTAGATGTGGGCTGAACCCGTAAGCATCCGCCGCAAACCCTAACGCACGAATCTGTGGTTCTAGCTGACTGAAGATGCTTTTGAGTTGTTCTACGCCGTCGGTCATTCCTGCCCAAACAACACGAGGATAATTGAGGCTGGGAAAAACGCCTAAACCGCAGAGCTTGATGTCGAAAGGGGTAAACTTAACGTTTTTCATCGCCTCGTAAATCTTGTCAACCATGCTGGGACTGATGTCGCCCAAAAATCTAGTGGTTATGTGAATGTTTTGCGGCGCTACGGGTCTGAGGTCTGCGCCTGTTTCAACCAGAAATTTCTGTGCGGCAGCGAGCCTGTTCAGTACCGACTCGTTTTCCATATCGAAAGCAATGAAGCTTCTTATTTGTTCGGACATCACAAGTTCCTTCAAGGTATTTTTAACACGTAACCCTCATAAATGCTTTTAAATAAAAAGGCATTTTGGCCACTTTTTTTAAAAAAATGATGGCGGGCGGGGAGGGATTTGAACGGTCGACTCATAGTTTAGCGATGTCGATGCTCACGTACTCCTTGAAAGAAGACTTTGTCCGCATATAATTTATAGTACTGTAGCAACCTAATTATTATCAGTCTTTTGCGGTGCTTAAAGATGAAGGCGAAAAATGTGCTCGAACTCATCGGCAACACTCCTATGGTTGAGATAAGACGCCTGAATCCTAACCCTAACGTTCAGATGTACGTCAAGCTGGAAAAATGCAACCCAGGCGGGTCGGTTAAGGATCGAATCGCCAAATACATGATTGAGGAGGCTGAAAAATCTGGGCAGTTGACAGACGGCAAAACGGTGATTGAACCCACGAGTGGAAACACGGGCATCGGGTTGGCTTTGGTCTGCCGTGCCAAGGGATACGATTTGATACTGGTTATGCCTGAAACCATGACGCTGGAGAGGCGCCAGATCTTAATTTCGTTGGGGGCTAAGATTTTGCTCAGCGATGGGTCTAAGGGGATGGATGGAGCTGAAGACTTAGCACATGAAATAGTCAAACGTAACCCAGACAAGTACTTCATGCCCAACCAGTTTGCCAACGAAGCAAATGTCATGGCACATTACCAAACGACGGCTGAGGAAATATGGCGAGACACGAACGGGCAGATCACCCACTTCGTTGCTGGCATCGGAACCACAGGTACGTTAATGGGTGTCTCGAAACGGCTAAAGGAACACAACCCCGCCGTGAAGATCATCGGGATTCAGCCTGAGCCCGGCACAGCGATTCAAGGCTTGAAGGACCTGAAGACCCAGTACGTGCCAGCAATCTGGAACCCAACGTTGGTCGACGAAATCTATTACGTGAACCCTAAGGACGCTGAGGAAGCTTCCCGACTTCTCACCTTACAGGAAGGAATTTTTGTAGGCCCTAGTTCAGGAGCCATTTTTCACGTTGCGGCAGCCAAAGCAAGGGAAATCGAAAAAGGCGTGATTGTTGCCATTGCTCCTGATGGCGGCGAAAAATACTTGAGCACAACCCTATGCGATCCCCTTCTCTGTTTAGAGTGCGTGAAGAAGTATGGACTTCAGTGTTCATACAAGGATGGTCGTCCGATTATGAAAGGGGACACGTCCTCCTTAGGGTCGATTTCCCCATAAGTTAATACATTGAGTCGAGCGAAGATAGGTTTGAGCCCCCTTTTGAAACCTCGGCTATGAATTGAAATTATAGACTAATAAAAATAGGTTAGCTTGGTGCGCCGAGATTCAAAATTAAATTAGTTTTGAATTTTGATAAACGGAGTGTCGCTGTCATAAAAGCTAATTAGTTTCAAGTTGTTTAATCTGAGAACATGACGGCTAAGATTCGAAGTTTTAAAGAATCCGATCTTCCATTCCTTTTTGAACTGCTTAAAGAGCCAGAGGACGAACAAAAACTTCGTTACATGCACTATGGTGACGGCAATCTTCTTTCTTGGATTAAAGAACGTAGGCTTAAGGTTCTGATAGCTGAGGACAATGGCAAAATTGTCGGGTCAGCGGCGTACAATGATGGGCACTGGGGAGAAGAAATCGAATGGCTCGTTGCTTGCAAAAATGCAAACGCAAAAATTGTTGAGAACATGCTTGTCAAAGAAGCTGAGAAGTATGTAAAGAAAGGCGCGGTTTTAACCTCGGTAAACGCTGAAGGCTCAAAGATCGAGGAGTGGGTGCAACGAGGATATTGTCCGAATGGAGGACTGTATTATATGCTTACGAGACTTTCAGGGTTGAAAACCATCCCTAAAATCCCTGAGGGTGTACTTCTGCGAAGCCTAAAGCCAGAGGAAGAGAACGGGTTTGTTCAGCTTGTTAACACTGGATTTGAGTACGAAAGAGTCAGGCCGGGTGACATTCAAAAGTGGAAGACAGAGAACCCGCCTTTCGATGAAGAATGGATTCATGTTGCAGAGAGTGATGGGAAACTTGTTTCAGTTGTTGTCGCAAAACCCGATGTAGGTTATAACAGATTCTTCAATGCAAAGAGAGGTTATTTGGGTCCAGCAGCGACGCTCCATGAATATCGGGGGAAGAATCTGGCATCCGCACTCACAGTGCGTGCAATGAATTCATTATTTGAGCAAGGAATGGATTCTGTGTGTTTATTCGCTCTTGAAACAAACGTTCCATCTGTAAAATTGCTGCAAAAGATCGGTTTTGAAATTGGACATAGCTGGAAGTTCATGCATAAACATTTTTGATAAACGGTGCTTATTTTGTTTACCCTACGAGTCTCGCTTGTAAATGCTTTGCTTGCAACTTTTTGATGAGAACGTTAAGAAAGCAAGACAACTCAAAAACCCTGTCGGGCTTCTATTCTGCGAAGAAATGCAGGATGCTTGTTTTACGTGGCTGAGAAGTCGCTCTCTTTCAGTGATCTACATCGTCGTAGAGTTTGACGCTCATTATTCTTTCTATGCCGAGGGGTTTGGAGCATGCTGGTCTGATTGAGGAGGGCGCTGCCTTGTCCCGATATTATGTATTGAAGAATGTTGGTAAGACGCTAGCATTTGAAATGTGTAAAATGGCAGTTAATAATGAGTTAACAAAGGTTTATTACTTGAAAGTACCCACATGCAATTTGGTGATATAATGGTAAATATTCCTAAAGAAGTTGTTGAGGTCCTAAATGCTGCTGACGCAGTTAAAATATTGGCTACAGCAGACGAAAAAGGAATGCCTAATGCAGTGCCAGTTTATAGTATCGTGCCTATCAGAGATGACACAGTAGCTTTTGCGGAGATTTTCATCATACATACAAAACAAAATCTTGCGAAGAACAAGAATGTTGACGTAACCGTTTTTAAAGCGCCCGCTACCGCCTATCAATTGAAAGGCACGTTTGATGGCTTCCAAACTTCAGGTCAGTTATTTGATAACTTTGCTAAGAAGATGGCTGAACGTAAGATGCCAATGAAAAGCGTGGGCTTGATAAAAATTAATGAAGTTTTCGCAGCGAGCCCAGGGCAAGGCAGCAAAAAATTAGCATAACGCTAAGCGCGCTACCTTGTCTCGAGCGATACACTGCCTTCATAACTAAGCCCAGCTAAGTTCGGAATCCAAAATATAATGTTTCAGGAACTCAAGCATGGAAACAATAAATATCAAGAGAAAAATATGTGTAACCTTATGCCTGCGTCTACGAATGGAATCTTTTTTCCAGATGGTTTTCGGTGGGGTGTAGCGACTTCTGCTTATCAGATTGAGGGCGCTTGGAACGAGGATGGAAAGGGGGAATCGATTTGGGATCGCTTTTCTCACGCTGCCGGAAACATCAAGAATGGCGACACGGGAGATGTGGCGTGCGATCATTATCACCGCTATAAAGAAGACGTAGCTTTGATGAAAGAGTTGGGTGTGCAGACTTATCGGTTCTAGGTATCTTGGTCCCGTGTGCTTCCTAAGGGAAAAGGTGTTGTCAATAAGACTGGTCTCAACTTCTACAAGAGCCTGATAGATGAGCTCTTGAGGAGCGGAATCGACCCTTGGGTTTGTCTGTACCATTACGACCTGCCTCAGGCTCTGCAGGATGAAGGAGGATGGGCAAACCAGAATATCATCCAGTATTTTGCAGATTACGCTGAGCTTATGGGTCGCGAGTTAGGAGACAAGGTACGGCGGTGGGTAATCCTTAACGAGCCCAGATTTTGCGCGCTTACTGCACCGGGCGCGGAAAACTTGGAATTATACCTTAAAGTCTCGCACAATTTGCAGCTTGCTCAAGGAAAGGCCGTTCAAGTCTTGCGGGATGTTAGCCAGAATTTCCAGATAGGTACAATCGTAGACCTTGATGCGGTGCATCCGATCAGTGATGCTGAGAAGGATCGGAAGGCCGCTGACAATCTTGATGAGTTCTATCATCGCTGGTACATCGATCCGCTGTTTAAGGGAGCGTATCCCCCTCTGGCACGAAAAATTGGGTTGAAACCTGATCAGCAAGATTTGGACTTGATCAAGCAGCCCCTGGACTTTTTGGGCGTGAACTGTTACATGCGTTTCCTTGCAACTCACGACCCTTCAAACCCTGTGACTGAGGCTAGGCGGGTTAAGAAGAGGACGCCCACGACAGAGATGGCTGGGAAATCTATCCGGACGGGTTGTACGAAGTGCTGATGCGCTTACACAAGGATTATGGTAACCCAACGCTTTACGTCACCGAGAACGGGGTTGCCTTCGAAGATAACGTGACGAAGGAAGGCAGCGTCCAAGACGACGATCGTATCCTTTTTCTTCGTGATCATCTCATCTCTGTGTATCGAGCCATCAAGGACGGGGCAACGGTTAAAGGATATTCCGTGTGGTCGTTCATCGATAACTTCGAGTGGTTTGATGGCTACAGCCGGCGTTTCGGGCTCGTCCGCACCGACTATCAGACCCAGAAGCGGATCCCAAAGAAGAGTTACTACTGGTACAAGCAGGTGATCGCGAACAACGGCTTCGCCTTCTAGACAGCCATGTTTGTCCTACCGCCCACTTGTTTTTTCATCTATTGTGATGTTGCTTTGTAATTTGCAATGTAAGTCTTCGATTTTGTAGAACAGTCGCGCGCTGCCTTGCCCCGATATTAAGCGTTGAAAATGTTGATGACACGCGTGAGATAATTCCTTTAGGAAAACATTTATGAGCATTATAGAGTAAGATACGGGTCAGCGTGATGATTTATGCCTAATATTACCGAGATTTCTGCAGCTTCTTTCCATTCAGAGGTTGTAGACGCTGATGAGCCTGTGGTAGTGGAATTTTACAGTGATTCTTGTCCGCATTGCACAAGGTTTAAGCCCGTCTATGAAGAACTGTCTGAGATTTTGAAAGGGCAGGCTAAATTCGTTAAGCTTAACGTTCCACTTAACGAAGACCATAAAGCTTTAGCCCATATGCGAGGAATCAGGGCGCTTCCTACATTGGAAGTGTTTTATAAAGGAAGAGTCATCGGCAATGTCGTTGGATATCATGATTTTGACGACTTATCTGAAACGATCAAAGACATTCTATCGAAAAAAGAAGAACACGTTGGACCAAGCACGTCTTTCAAATACTCACATAGTTAACGCGATGGTACGGAAAGTGTTTTACGGAAGGGGCGCTCACGCCATGTTGCTAGCGCGCACAAGTGAAAGTTTATTTCTACCGCTATAGTAGTAACGGGAATTGAAGGGGTTAACAATGTCAGAATCTGATTTGGTCTTGGAGATTGATCATCCGCATTTTATTATTAGGGTTACAAACGACCTGTTGAAAATAGACGTGAAAGGAAACGTGAAAAACGAAATCGAGGAAGCACTTGAAAACGATCAGGGTCTAAGGGAAACAATCGGTCGTATCTTGAGCGTCTTTGTACCATTGCATATCCGCTTATCTGACATTGATTCTGTGAAAATGGAAAAAACGGGAGAAGTTAAAATATCATTGCCCCACCACAGAGATGCAAATATTCCGCTTCAACCAGAAGAAGCGGAGAAGCTTGTCAGTAAGCTGAATCAGTTGATCCCAGAAGCAAAGCATAGAGAGGCGGAGCGCATAATAGAGGAACAGCGCGCGCGGCAAATTGTCGAAGAGGATATCGACATAAAAAAAGAGTCTGTTCAATTTCCTGAATCTCCAGAGGAAATGCACCAAGAAGAAAAGGACATAGACGAGGAAATAGAGAGAGAAGAAAACCCAGACTAGAGGCGGTAACCTCTTAGTGCGCGGCCAGAATGACAAAAATTTCAATCGCTTCGGATATCGCACTTTGAACACAAGCAAACATTAAACGTAAGCAAGAAACAATAATGCAAACTCTTATTGGCGCCAGTAACTTAACGGCTTCCAATTATGTGTCTGGTTTGGTCTTAGGAGCATGCAATTTTTCCTTTTTTAGCTCTTTATATTTTTTCTTTTTACCTGTTTTTTGTTTAATCTTAACAGCATTTAATGTTTTATTGCACATAAATTTTCTGTTTTTATTGAGATGCGTGTAAGTTTTATGAGAAATTATGAACAAATCACAATCAGATTTATATTCAGCTAGGCAAGTACCGTTTTATCGCAAACGTTAAATATTGAGAGCTTAAATATTGAGGGTAAATTAAAATTACTTTCACGGGAGAAATGGAGTGGGAAGAATTGAGACATAAGTCAAATAGAGCATTAAGTAGAACAATATGGGCAATTATAATAATCGTTATCTTAGTAATAGCAATGACAGCGGCAGTGTATTCTTATATAGCAATAAAGCCAACCAAGCAGATTTCTATCACTGCTACAACGCTGGAGACAACGCAGGGAACATCTATAACCTTCACCTTGCTTAATTTGGCATCAAACGGAAAGGCCACAATCTACTTCGGAGACGGCCAGTCGGCAACTGGTCTCACGGCCAGCTCATCCTCGACGACTTATACCTACGCAAACCCAGGAACGTATCTGGTAACGGCACAGGAAACGGATGGTAGTAGTGTAGTGTCATCTACGAACAGCAACATGAAGACTGTTCTGATATCGCCATCGGTGAGCGCTGCTAACGCTCCGTTGATATCAGTTCCGGTCATCTCGTTAAATTCAACGCTAAATCCAGGCGAGCCGGTGGTTTCTGTTAATTCACCCGTTTATTTCAGTGGCGGTTATCTTGAAGCTCCTACCGGCACAAATATTGTTATATCCGAGTACATATGGGACTTCGGCAACGGCGTCAATCAAACCGTTACTGCAAACAGCAACACGATGGATCCAAACGTGAATCCTGTTAACGTAACTTACACCCAGACAGGCCTGTATGCTGTAAGCCTAACCTTAGTAACAGAGAATACCGCTACCTCGCAGACTTACAGCACAACTGTTGAGCACACCGTGGCAGTCAGCTCTTCTGCCCAGCCATATGCGGTGTACGTTTATGCTGGCAAACTAGCTAGTCCCGGAGTGATAAACGTCGCTGAAATGGTCGCGGCTGGTCCGTACTCATTTGATCCGCAGTTAGATTACGAAAGCGTTGGTTACGAAGTAATCCTCAACACTATGGCTACACTCCTTGTGTACGATGGATCATCGACAACTACGTTCTTACCCATGTTAGCGGCATCTATTCCTACGGTTGGGAACGGAATAAACACAGCTGATACGGTGTACACGTTTACGATAAGGAGTGGCTTGAAGTTCTCCAACGGCGATCCGATCACCGCTTACGACGTCTATTATTCGATGGTCAGGAACATGTTATTCGAGGGTGGAACCCCGGGCACGCCTGACTGGATCCTATCTCAATACTTGGTTCCAGGAGCCAGTATAGGAGTTTCATTAATGAAGAACTCTACTGACACGACTGATTTCAACGCAATAATGAACGCGGTCACATATAGTGCAAGTGCCAACACAGTCACATTTGACCTCATTACACCAACGACTCCGCAGATATTTTTCACCGCATTAGCAGACTCACTTGGGTCCGGAGTATTGGATGCGTCTTGGCTTCAGAATGTTGGCGCTGGCATAACATTCACGGAAGCAGGATTCTACAATTACCAGAGTCAAGCCAATGAGGGCAGCTACAACACACAAGTGCAGTTTAGCCCTGTAACATCAGGTCCATACGAAATAGAGAGCTATGTCCCAGGTCAGTCGATCGTCTTAGCCCCGAACACCGGGTTCAAGGGCGTACCAGGGATACCCGCCGTTACCAATAAGATATCGATACAGTGGGTCAAGGACGCTGAAACAGCGTATCTCTTATACACAAGCGGATCAGCTGACATCGTCACTGCCTTGCCAACGACCTATATGCCGTTGATAAAGGGTCAGGTAGGAGCTGGAACGAGTTCCCTCTATGCTTTCCCAACCTTGGCATGCGCGTTCTTTGTCTTCAACGAAAATATAGCCGAAAACTTAATGCACTCAGCGTTCGGTAGCAGCTACAGTGTGCCTGCTGACTATTTTGCTAATGAGCTTGTGAGGGAGGCCTTCTGTTACGCTTTCAACTACACCAATTACATAGATGAAATATTGGGCAACAATGTGTACGGCGAAAACTTTGGGACAGCCTACGCGGGCGCCATCATCAATGGCTTGCCATACTATGTTCCCGAGAGTCAGCTCCAGAACGTTCCAACCTACGACCTAACTCAAGCTACGTCGCTTATGCAGCAATCCGGACAATACAGCACGAAGGTCAGCATACCTTTCATAGTTGGATCAGGCGATACGGTCGACTATGCTGCCGCCGAAATGCTTGCAGCTGCTCTGAACAAGATGGACCCCAACATAGTTATGACCGTCATATATCAACCGTTTTCATCCGAGGTAGGCTATACAGTACCAGGCGCTAATCCAATGCCGATATACTCTTTAGCATGGATATCCGACTATCCAGCTGCGGCTGACAACGTGAATGCTCTGTATCTTCAGGGCGGTACCTATCCGTCTGGGGACGGCTTAACGGTTAGCTACTTGAATTCAGCTGGATTCACAGCAGAGGCAACTCAATATTCTCAGCTTAACACGGTGCTTCAGCAGGCAAACGCTGCAACCAGCGCGTCAACTGCAGGTCCACTCTACAAGCAGGCAGAACAGGACGGTATAAACATGTACTTGTACATATACACGGTTGACGAAAACGCATTCTGGATTGTCAAGCCATACATGACAGGTTACAATGGAATACAATCTGAAGAAAATCCGCTGATCGGCGGAGCCTTGGACTCGACCTACTATTGGTGGGTTAAAGGATAAGCGCTTTGTGCGCTTCCCCCTTTTTTCTGAGATGATTTATTCATGCGCCTTTGGGTATACGTACTTAGGCGTTTACTGCTCCTTATTCCGACGCTGATAGGACTTACCTTCATAGTTTTTATCCTTTCCCATGTAAGTGGAACAAACATAATATTATCCGAGTATATCAACCCCAGACTGACTGGGGCCGCAAGGACATTGCTTGTTCAAACGCTGACAAACGAACTCCACCTTAACCAACCAATCTACGTTCAATATTTTTACTGGATCTACCAAGTACTGCAAGGCAACTGGGGCATCACCAACACGCCTATATTCAGCGGCCAAGTAACCACGGCCATAACCCTCTTCTTTCCGAACACAATTATGTTATCAGTGGTGGCGTCCATCCTGATATGGGTGATCGGCGTCCCCTTAGGCGTTTACTCCGCTGTCAATAGGGATTCCGCCGGAGACCACACGCTTCGCGTTGGATCATTCACCCTGTATGCTATGCCCATATACCTTATAGGCGTAGTCCTAATCATTCTAGTAGGCGTTTACCTAAAAGTACTCCCATTCTCAGGCGTCGTAAACCCAGTCTTAGTTTCAAATCTGTCATGGTATGTCAACGGAATCTCATACCCCACGCACATAATTCTAATAGACGCGATTATACACGGCGCATGGGCGGTAGCTTGGGATGCGTTCCTACATCTCATCTTGCCTTCGGTCACGCTCGCGCTCGCCATAGTTGCTAGCATGATCAGGATACTGAGGTCTTCAATGCTTGAAGTGTTAGATCAGGATTACATTAGGCTGGCAAGATCAAAAGGTACGCCTGAACGATCGGTCATTAACCTTCATGCGCGCAAGAACGCTTTGCTGCCTGTAGTTACTCTTTTCGGCTACACCGTGGCTGGTCTCCTAGGCGGAGTTGTCGTAGTGGAGACTATATTTGACTACCCAGGAATAGGATACTGGACTACGCAGGCTCTTCTTGTCAGCGATGTTGGAGGCATCATGGCCTCTGCGTTACTTTTTGGTTTAATTCTTGTGGTCGCCAACCTTATAGTAGACCTGATATACGCGTTTATTGATCCGAGGATAAGATATTAGGAAGCAAAAAGATGTCTGAAGCAGAGGTAAGAGCAAAAAGATGGGAAAACACTAAGCTGTCGCTGTCGGTCTTTTTTGCGAATAAGGCTGCGGTCGTCGGTCTTGTCATAGTCATGATATACGTAGTAATCGCGCTAATTGATCAGGTGTACCCACAGGCCATCGGCATCACCAGTGCAGGTACGCTTGTTCCGAACTTTTTCAACCCAGCACCCTCGCCACCTTCGTTGGCACACCTGTTCGGCACAACCTATCCAGGGGTGGATCTATTCACTAGCATAATTAAGGCAATAAGGATAGACCTGTTCTATTCAATCCTTGTTGTGGCTATAGGCGCGGCAGTCGGATCCATGATAGGCGTTATCTCAGCCACTGTCGGCGGCCTGATGGATGAAATCGTGATGAGGATAACCGACATATTCTTTAGCATACCCTATCTTGTACTTGCGTTGGCCGTCGGCTTTATCCTCGGCAGAACCCTGATGAACATGTCCCTCGCCCTCGCAATAGTTTGGTGGCCTCTATATGCAAGGTACACGAGAAGCCAGACGCTAAGCACTAAGGAGTTTACGTTCGTTGAAGCGGCCAAAGCCTCTGGAGTCGGCAGGCTAAAAATAATGTTTAAACATATACTTCCAAACTCGCTGCCCCCCGTTTTTATTCAAATATCTTTAGACTTAGGCTCAATAATGGTTATCTTCTCCACCCTTGCTTTCATAGGTTTCATAACCAACGCAAGCGTGCCGGAACTCGGTTACCTCACAAGCTTAGGCCTCAGCTATGTCCAGACCGCTCCTTGGGCAGTCATCTTCCCTGGCGTGGCTATCACGCTATTTGCTCTGGCGGTCAATCTAATGGGTGATGGACTAAGGGATGTGATAGACCCACGGAGGAGAAGCTGATTTGGATTACACGTTAAGGGTTTCGAATATAAAGGTACAGTTCTACACCAGGAGAGGTATCTATAAGGCCCTTAACGGCGTGGACCTCTTCCTTAAGCAGGGTGAAGTATTCGGCGTAGCAGGGGAAAGCGGATGCGGCAAGACAACACTAGGGCTAACAATAATAGGTCTTCTGCCGAGGAACGCGGCGGTGACGGCGGGAGAGGCCATCCTCCTAGGTGAGGGAGATTTGATAGCCACTCTGAGAGAATTTACCTCAAAGGATTCGGACAAGTTCAACTTAAGACAAAGCGAAAATGTCATGAAAAAACTGAACAATGAATTATCCAGCATCCGGGGCAGTAGGATATCCATGGTTTTCCAAGACCCGATGACAAGCCTTAACCCTGTCCTTCAGATCGGTTTCCAAATAGCGGAAACTGTTATTACGCATCAGCCAAGTTCGCTCGCGCAGAGGAAGCTTGCTAGGGCAAGGGCAACACGGGATGATATTGAGCAGATAATGAAACTACTGAAGGAAGGGGCAGACGAATCAGCCATTAACAGATACGCCGAATCGAAGGGGTTGAGCGGGATTGAGGACCAAGTTCTCAACGTGTGGAGGCGGAGTGATCTTGGGGAAGCCAAGAAAGGGAAGATTATTATGTCGCTCCATTCGGAGAAGTTGGGGTCATTTGAAAGATTGGTTCTGCAGAGTGTAGAAAAGAGAAAAAATATAGGCGGCTGGATGAAGATCCCAGGTTTAAACAGGGCAGTCAAGAACGTCCTATCAAAAGAAGGGTGCATAAAGGCGATCGAACTTCTCTCCATGCTTGAGGTCCCCAATCCAGACAAAGTGGTAAGGATGTATCCTCATGAGCTGTCAGGTGGCATGAGGCAGAGGATAGTAATAGCTATCGCACTTGCGAACAACCCTGAGCTGGTCATATTGGACGAGCCGACCAGTGCGCTGGATGTAACTGTACAGGCTCAAATACTCGAGCTTGCAAGGCATCTTAAACAAAGGTTCAACACATCGTTTATATTCATATCTCATGACCTTTCTGTTTTAGCCGAAGTTTGCGATAGAATTGGCATAATGTACGCTGGCAAAATAGTCGAGGTGGCACCTACAGAAGTAGTCTTCAACAAGCCTCTTCATCCATATACGCAGATGCTCATAAAAGCCATCCCCACAATTGACGGTAATGAAATCCAAGGCATAGGCGGCGCTGTACCCGATATGAGGAACGTGCCACTAGGTTGCTCTTTTAACCCTAGGTGCCCAGATGCGACGGATAAGTGCAAAACTATGACGCCAGAAATGGTGGAAGTCGAAGCGGACCATTTTGTCTCCTGCTTCACTACAGGGTGATGATGAATGCTAATAGTGACAAGGCAACTGACTAAACACTTCCCGATCAAAGGCAATAGCTTACTCGGGAAACCGCTTATGCTCAAAGCCGTTGACGGCGTGAATATACAGGTGAGAGAAGCGGAGGTTGTAGGCGTAGTAGGCGAGAGCGGCTCAGGGAAGAGTACGCTCGGAAGGCTGCTCTTAGGCCTTCTAAAGCCAACGTCTGGTCACGTCTTCTTTGATATACCAGACGATGTCTTAAGAGAGTACGATGATTATGTGGCAAATAATGAATTGAAGAAGGCAGCTGACATTGAAAAAGAATACTCTGTCTTCAGCAAAAGTCGAGATAGGCAAAAGGAAATCAGGAAGAAGACGAACATTGTCTTTCAGGACCCGTATTCGTCATTAGATCCTCGGCTGAACATCTTGGACATCATAATGGAACCCATCATAGCTACAGGTTATATGCGGTCGAAGGAAGCGGTCAAGAGAGGCATAGAGCTCTTGGACGAAGTCGGCCTTCCAAAAGATTTTGCCTACAGATACCCTCATGAACTTTCCGGTGGACAGAAACAGAGGGTTGCCCTGGCTAGGGGAATAGCCACCCTACCCAAGTTCTTGGTATTAGACGAGCCGACCAGTGCGCTGGACGTTTCGGTCCAAGCTCAGGTATTAGCCCTTTTGCGCAGCATAAGGGAGAAGCATAACATAGGAATGATACTCATAACCCACAATATAGCCGTGATCTCCTACATGGCAGATCAGGTAAACGTCATGTACGCCGGCAAGATAGTGGAAAGCGGACTGAAGAAAGACGTAATATTAAGCCCAATCCACCCATATAACGTGGCGCTTATATCGGCTGTTCCAGGGAAGAAAGTCAAGGGAAACAAGATAATATTGAAGGGGGACACTCCAAACTTAGTGGAGCCGCCATCAGGGTGCCCTTTTCACCCTAGATGTCCAGTGGCCTTCAATATATGCGGCTGGACTGCTGACGAAGTAGCTGCGGATCTGAAATACCTAATTGAGGATAAGTATGCAGACATGTTCAAAGAAGAAACCGTTATTTCCACAAATGAAAAGGGTAACGTAATGATTAGAAACGTCGACGTGAGTAAATTGAAGGAACTGATCGACTTGGAAAAGGAAAAGGCAAGGAGCCTGACTGCGATAGATAGCCTAAGCGAATCGGAAGAGGGCGTCAAGCTAGAGCTCACTCATTACCAAGTGCCTAAAATGTACCAATACGATGACAGGTTAGCCTCCTGTTTCCTCTATGCGCCACGCGATGAAAAATTATCACCGCAAACGATGGATTCTGTCAATTAAATTGGCTCCCTCTTACACTAAACTCCACCTACACGGTTTAGTTCGGCGCATTGCTGTTTATATGGAAAGGTAGGAAAATGGCAAACAAGAAAATCGGTTCATTTGACTTTTTCTTGATGGTATGCCTGATTATTTTTTGGGGTAGCTCATTTGTCGTGGTGAAAGAATTGCTTTTGCAAGGATTGACTCCAATCGCTATCGCAACATTCAGGTTTCTGGTAGCAGGAGCGTTATTTCTAGTCGCTCTTGTGGTAATGAAGGTTAGGAGACCACTCAGTGTAGTGCTTTTTGAACGTAAAGACATCCTGATGTTCGTAGGTTTATCTCTCATAGGGGTTACTTTCTTCTTTATTGTCCAGTACGTAGGCATCGAGTTAGCAGGTGCCTCCGTTGCTGCGATTTTAGTTTGCTTCCTTTCACCTATACTCATCGCCTTGCTTTCTATGCGGATTTTTAATGAATCCCTAAAGAGAAAGCAGTTATTGGGACTTGCTGTCGCGGGAATTGGCACTTTGGTCGTCATCACAGGAGGCACAATGGATTTGCGGAGCAGCGATCCGACATTTCTCTTTGGAAGCTTAATTCTTCTGCTTACACCTATTCTTTGGGCTTCATACACTCTTGGCGGAAAAAGATTGATCGAGAAGTACAGTCCTTTCCTCGTTGTAGCGTATGTAAGCATTATAGGCGGACTCTTCTTAGTTCCCTTCTCTTTGGCCGAAAACTCTCTCCATGGAATACTAACCTTGAGTCTCCAATCATGGGGGGCAATTCTGTACCTAGCTGTCACGTGTTCGTTCGTGGGGTATTTTATCTGGTTCTACGTTATGAGCAGGGTAAAAGCCGCAGTCGCCAGTTCTTTTCTCTTCGCGGAACCATTAGTGACAGTTTTGTTTGCAACAGTTTTCATCGGAGAAAACATCACTCCGCTAATCTTGGCAGGAGGGCTCTTAATCTTCACGGGCGTTCTTCTCATCACAAGGAAATAACAAGAATCCAGCCTATCAAACAGGCGACTTGCCCGATTCAACTTTAAAGTCGCAAAGTGTGTCTAATATTTTTTGCTTTCTTAAGGTTTGAGAGAAGACTTTAAAGCCAGAACGCATTGCTTTCTCAAAAGGGAGACCATTCACTTTAGGAGAAGATAAGATGGAAACGGCAAGCAAAGAAATAATTGATTTGCGAAGCGACACAGTGACATTGCCCACAGAGGAGATGCTGGAAGCAATTCGACATGCAGAACTGGGAGATGATGTTTACAGGGAAGACCCCACGGTTAAAAAGCTTGAAGAAATGGCAGCCGAGAAGATGGGAAAAGAAGCGGCTCTTTTAGTCACAAGCGGCACGCAAGCGAACCTAGTGTCTTTGATGAACAATGCAAAACGTGGAGAACTAGTATTCTTGGAAGCGCAATCCCATATCTACTGGTATGAAGGAGGAGGGATATCTGCAATTGCTGGACTGCTACCGTGGATAATAAAGAGTCACTGGGGAGCGATCGATCCAAAAGACGTTGAAGCAGCGATAAGACCGAAAAACATCCATTTTCCAGTGCCCTCTCTGATATGCATTGAAAATACACACAACAGATATGGGGGAACAATAGTCACTCCTGATCAAATGCGAGCGATAAGCGAAGTGGCCAAAAGATATGACTTGAAATTCTACATGGACGGAGCAAGAATATTCAACGCTGCCGTAGCCTCAAAGGTTAACGTAAAAGAGTTCACAAAGCATGTAGACAGCCTGATGTTCTGCCTATCTAAAAGTCTAAGCTGCCCAGTCGGCTCAGTGGTCGTCGGCACTCAACAATTCATCGAGAAAGCCAGAAAAACCCGGAAAGTTTTGGGCGGTGGAATGCGTCAAGCGGGCATAATCGCTGCGGCGGGCATTGTTGCCCTTGAAAAAATGATTGACAGACTGGAAGAAGACCACAAAAATGCCAGGCGCTTAGCAGAAGGAATAGCAAAGATAAACGGGATCAAAGTTGATTTAGATGCGGTGCAGACAAACATGGTTCGTTTCGACATGAGCGATTTAGGAGCCTCAGATGAGGTGTTCGTTCTGAAACTCAAGGAAAATGGCGTTTTAGTCTCAACCATGGCCAAGAACAGCATAAGAATGGTGACACATCGCGGGATAGAAAAGGTTCATATCGAAAAAGCAATCAATGCAATCGACAGCGTGGCAAAAGAACTTCAATCCAAGAAACAAGCCTGACGTAAAAAGGTTCAAAGAAAAGCGAAAACGTTCACTTGACTAAAGGTCACATCCTTAACGATGTTCAGCGTCCTACGTTTAGTCCATAAGAGCGCTTAACCGTTTTAACAGACATTTAGGTTTTGTCGCGCGCGCTCAATAGATGCTTTACCTTTAAATTCAAAATTTTCAATCTTAAAAGTCGAAAAAGACGAAAAATAATCAAATTAAAGTTCATTTTTTTTGAGAAAACAGCGTATTTCTCAGCGACAGGTGCGGCTGAAAAATTTTTAAACCGGTTTCGACAATCATGTATTGTTTGCAAGGCATGGCTGAATGGTAAATTGAGCGAAATATTGAAGCCTAAAGCACCATATTTGTTTGTGGTAGCCGCTGCTTTTTTTGGGTATCTCTTGTTTGTGGTGCAAAACTCGTTTCAAGCAGAATATCGAATATACATGGATAATATCGCAAGCATAATGAAAGGAAACTTTTGGTCCCTCTTCACAGTAATTTCCGAATTCTCCGGTGACGTAGGCTTGTTTTTACGTTTTGCTGGGGCTTGTTTCTTTGTTGCTTTTACGGTAATCCTTTGGATAAAAGGAAACTTTCAACTCTCCATCTTACGTAAAACGATTATTCTAGAAGCTGTATTTTATATGTTCAACATACCGTTTGACATTAACCTACTTACAAGACCACCGATTGATTCATATTCTCAAACCCTTTTCCGTGAAACAGCAGTATCCTATATTCTGCAAATGCTCTTAATTTCCACAACGCTCATCCTGCTTTATACAAAAATGAGAAAACCGAACGTTGAACGAACCGAACTTTTCAGATATGGCGCTCTCGCAGTTACAGCATACGCTTTTTCGCTGTGGGTGAAACACTTTTTCTTTAACATTTATGCTTTGCCAATTAGCTTCAGCAATCCCGTACTGCTTACAAGTTTTCTCAATTCAACGTTGACAATCCTGACAGCAGCATTAATCACAATGGTGACTCTTTTGCCAGTTATCAGAGGAAAAACAACCAACTTTAACCAAACAGCGTTTGGCGTCGGCTTGACCCTTATCGGCGTTTACTTCATAATCTACCTAATACTTTGCACTTTAAACGCAACCATCCATGCCTTCCTACCCTTAATCGAGTTATGGGCAATAACTTTATCAGTCTTAGGCGTAGCCTTCATAGCGCCCATGGCTGCTTCTAAATTAATTAAAATAATTGGGACTTCTCAGGTTTCTTGAAGAAAATGCCTAAGTTGCGGGCAAGAATGTCAAGGCAGTCGACTAGACTTAGATGTTCCAGTTTTTTTAGTGTTGCCGGGGGCAGTTTGTCACGTGGAACATCCTCCAAGAGTAGAGTTGTTTCTTCCTCGGAGAATTCCTCCGCCTCACCTGCCCATTGCATGACTTCTTTGTTCTGGGGGCACACTCTTTGGCAGCGCATACATCCTATGACGCAGTTGTGCCAGGAAACCTTCATCCACTCGGGAAACGAAACGTTTCCTTCCTTTTCGTTGTGATAAGTGATGCATCGTTCAGCATGCAGAAGGAAGCGGTCGGAAGGAATAGCTCCAGTAGGGCAAGCTCGGCGACACAGTTCACATTCCTCGCAACTTTTCATCATTGTTGCTTCTTGCCAAGAGTCCTCTTCACAAGGCATATCCGAGTATACGGCTACGAGTTGGAAAAAGCTTCCCAGCTCAGAGACATAGCAGATATTGTTCCTGCCGTATTGAACAAGACCACTACGAGCAGCCAGCAGTTTGAGGGGCAGTGCAGCTCCTGTTGACTGGTAACCTTTTTCGCCGAGTAATTTTGCGAGAAGACTTTCAACTTGTTTTGTTGTGTCGTCGTATGCCGCGTAAGTAGGAGGAAGAATCAGTGGATGACGTCGCCCATTCCAAGTGAAAATCACTCGAGTCTGGGATCTGGGGACAGCCACAACAATCAAGGATTGCGCTTTCGGCAAGTCTTTAGGAATTTGGAAGTTGAACCGAACAAGTCGATCTTGATAGAACTGGCTGTCAAGTAGGGCATGACTGTGAAGACCTTCTATTTCTCTCTGCAACTGATGTAAATGGGAGACGGAAACAATTCGTGCCCGAAAGCCACGCTCTCTTAAGCAAACAAACAAGTCATCGACAAATTCATCCATGATTTATGATAACACGTTGATTTTTATAAGATTTTGGTCGGTTGGATTTGACCTTGACCCCAAACCCATCTATCATTCAAAAAACATGTGTTTTGAGTGTTGGTGTGTTGGTGACAATTGCTGAGAAAAATTTAAAGCCACAGTTGCCGAAACCATTTCTAGTTAATTGACTCATGCTCTTGCATAAAGAAGCAAATTGAGCCGAAAATTGGGCTGGTCTAAGTGTTCGATACCTACAGAGGAATGCCGAAGGACGCAAAATACCTAATCTACTCGTCGGTGCTGCCTGCCGTAGCTTACGGCATGTTCTACACTGACATAGCATATTTTCTCACCACAGTTCAAGGGTTATCCTTCAACCTCATGGGACTCATCGTAACGGTCATGGGCATATCCACTTTTGCAACCAGCGTTCCCATGGGAATTGCAGCAGACAAATACGGCAGGAAGCGAGTGCTCATAATCGGCAACATAATAGCAAGCGTCATCATCGCGGCTTTCGCTTTAACCACAAACCCAACGCTGTTAATAATTGCTGCCATTTTCGAAGGGATTTCAGAGGCAGCTTCTTCAGCGTCAAGCAGCGCATTGCTTGCAGAAAAGGCCGAAAATTCGAAGAGAAACAGCGCCTTCTCCATGTTTGGCTTTGCCCAAAGCACAGCTTTCGGTCTCGGCGCCATCGCAATCTTGGCGACATCGACGATGGTTGGATTCTCGGATAAGGAAAGCCACGTTCTTCTCTACGTAATACTTGCCGTTCTGAGTTTGTCTTCTACACTTATAATGTTCAAAGTTAGCGAATCAAAAAGGTCCGCGAAAGCTAACGCAACCCTAAGTGAGCTGCTTCCAAGAAAGTCTAAAGATGTTTTGCTGAAATATGTCCTCACGGGCGCGATAATTGCTTTCGGCGCAGGTATGGTTGTTCCTTTGATGACTGCTTGGATGAAGGCACAGTATGGGATACCGGACTCGTTGAGTGGCCCAATTTTGGGCTTTTCAAGCATTATAATAGGTGTAGCTACGCTTGCTGCTCCGTGGCTTGCGAAAAGATTTGGGATGGTCAACGCTATAGTCATAACAGAGGGTGTCTCAACAATTTTTATGTTTGCAACGCCGCTGTCTCCAAATTACATAGTCGCCAGCATCGTTTACACGACAAGGGCCTTTCTCATGAACATGTCGAGTCCGCTGTCGCAGTCGATGATAATGGGGCTGGTGCCGGAAGATGAGCGCGGTGCGGCTTCAGGCGTAAGCGCTGCTCTTTGGAGATTGCCCAGCGCGTTGAGCTCGTTCGTCGGTGCCTGGCTGATTGGCATGGGACTTTTGGCAGCACCATTCTTTTTAGCTGCCCTATTCTACATAATCTCTATTGGCCTGTTTTGGTACTTCTTCCGACGCACGAAAATGCCCGAAGAAAAAGTTAATTGAAGAATTTGTTGCGTATGCCTATCGGCTTTGCAAACGATTGGTTTTTTCAATTTCTTGGTATGCCCTTTTTTTGTTTCTTCTTAAGTTTACTGAACAGTTGACAGGCTGATTCAAGCTAAAAATTGTTGGAATGTTTGCTTAGATTTAGTCGGAGCGATAGGATACTAGTACTATGGCTATTATTATGAGGAGAGCTCCGAAGATCATGATCGTGGTGAGTATCTCGTTTAGTAAAACGAAGGAAATTGCTGTGGCTATTAATATTTCTGATAGAAGCAGAATCGTGGATGTTGAGGCTTTGATGTGTTTTAAGCCTTCAAGCCATAAGTAGTAAGGAACGATCCAGCAAGCTATGGCTGTGTAAACTATGGCAAGCCAAGCTTGAGCGGGAAGCGCAGGAATCTGGGCTGCTGTGGAGAAGACGAAGGGTAACATCGGGAGCAGAGTTAAAGGCAGGATCCACGTTAAAGATTGAAGTACACCATCGCTTGTCATTACGAGGGTTTTATTGTATATTATGAAAAATGCCCAAACGACTCCTGAAGCGATCAATAACAGATCCCCGATCAATTGCCCTCCGCTTAACATCGAGAAATCTAGATTAGTCGTCACCAATACGACCCCAGTTACAGCAGCTAAAACACCCAATATTTTTTTTCTTCCCAGTGTTTCCCCTATCAGCTTTGGGCTTAGTAATGCCACCCAGACTGCGCTTAAGTTTACAAAGAGTGCTGCTTTTGCTGCTGTAGTATAGTTCATTCCGACGTACTGCAATAGGTACGCAACTCCATTGGTAACGCCTAGGAAGAGAATTAGTTTCTTCTGTTTTGATGGATAAGTGAGCTTCTTAGTGGAAAGCATTATCAAGAACATCAGCGCGGATGCTAAAAGAAATCTTAAGAAAACAAATACGTACGGGTTAACGTAGTTTAAACCTATTTTTATTGCGGGAAAAGAGGTTCCCCACAAGACGCCGGCTAAGACAGTGAGAAAAACGGCTTTTGCCTTCTTCCCTCTCCAGCCTGACGTCTGCATGAATTTTTTCCTTCTCAGGATTTATGTGAGCTTTTTTTCTTAAGGGTTTTGATGATGAATGTTTGTTTGAAGCTTAAATTCTCTCCTTTTTTGCTGCTTAGAGGTCTATTCGGCAATAAGTTTTTAGGCAAAATGAGCAAATATATCCATCTAAACCTAAACAGATTAGATATCTTAAGTGAGGTAGTCTTCTTGTTGACAAAAATGTTGTTCTTAGACGACAGTTATCTCAAAGAGTGCGATGCTGTTGTTGTTTCCGTTAAGGACCAGAAATACGTAGTGCTTGATCAGACCATTTTTTATCCTAAGGGAGGAGGTCAGCCGTGGGATACTGGAAAAATCGTTAAAGACAATGAAACTTACAGTGTGGTTTATGTGGGAAAATTTTCAGGAGAAATTTCTCATGAGGTGGATCGGGAAGGTCTTAAAGAGGGAGATAGAGTTCACTGCGTCCTAGATTGGGCGCGAAGGTACAAACTTATGCGGAGCCATACGGCAGCACACTTGTTTGCTTCACTTTTATGTGTGGGGACTGGAGCGCTCGTTACTGGCAATCAGCTTGAGGAAGACTATGTCCGTTTTGATTTCAACTTCGAAAACTTCGACAGAGAAATCTTAGATCAATACGTCGCTAAGGCGAATGAGCTCTTCAGTCGTGATATTCATGTAAAATGGTATGAGTTGCCGAAAGAGGAAACGATGAAAATCCCAGGTATAGTTAAGATGGCGGAAGCCCTGCCGCCTGACATACCTGTACTTCGCATCGTAGAAATAGAAGGCGTAGACAGACAAGCCGATGGAGGTACACATGTACACAGTCTGCGAGAAGTGGGTAGAATAGAACTGATTAAAGCCGAAAGCAAAGGAAAAAACAACAAACGCGTCTACTTCAAAATCGCATAATTCAGCGCGGATCTGGTTCTAAACAGGCTAGAGTTCATTCAAAAAGAGCAGGTGGAAAACACAAAATTTGCCAGCTTTTCGCAGAATTCTACCTTAAGTAGATTGGGCTCACAAACGTGGACAAGTCGGGTCGCTAGATCATCGGGGGAGAAGGAATTGTTGGGTTGTACTTCTTGAACCAGTTGAATCCCGATTCCTCCATGATTTTGAGATACTGGTCGTTTCCTTCAGGCATAAGGTCAGCTCTGTAGTGCAGTCCAAAGTAATGCTGTGCTCTATTCACAAATCCATCTGTTTTCATCTTTTCAGCGC
>Ga0326727_10003501_pt1 | contig 49954 bp, 33 predicted proteins | sample MB2enrmetagenome_FD_207643 | JGI IMG/M metagenome (GOLD analysis project Ga0326727, IMG submission 207643) | Lab enriched peat soil microbial communities from McLean, Ithaca, NY, United States - MB29MY | ecosystem: Environmental > Terrestrial > Soil > Wetlands > Peat | place: USA: New York... | reverse complement strand
GTTATCCGTATAGTGCAGGATCATATCGGAATGCGGCTTGAACGGGTTATGAATTTCAACACGTGGGTTGTCGGCGGAGTGGCGCGTGAAAGACTGGTAGTTGCCCTCGGGGTTGCGCAATGCGACCGTGAAGTCGTCGATCCATTGCAGCGGGCCAGTGACAGCTTGGCCAGCCGGGGTGGTGACGGTAACCGTTACGACGACTTTGGTTGACGGGCCCCAGTCCATCGGCATCAGGAAACGATCCTGGAGACTCACCGGCTCATATTTCGCGCCAATCCCTTTCAGGTCGCCGGTAACCGAGTGGCAGGAGTTACACTTGCCGGCGCCGTTGAAGTACGCTTCACCGGCCTTGGCGTCTCCGGTGACGATGTTCAGTGTCTGGTAGCTGTCGCGATCCGCGGCGCTGTAGATGGACTGGTGGAGAAAGTTGGCGATGTCGACGATCTGGTCATCCTTCATGGCGAACTTGGGCATACCTTTGTCGGGGCGGCCCTTCAGAATCACCTGGCCAATGCTCTTGCCATTCTCGTCATCGAGTACAACGACCGACCGCAGCAAATCGGGTCCCTTTTCGCCACCCTTGCCGCGCGAGCCATGGCAGAATCCGCAACTCGCTACGAATGCCTGCTGGCCTCGAGCCACAGAGGCAGGATCATACTTTGGGGGCGCGGGCTGGGCAGCCAGGGCCGCACAAATCGAAAACCCTGCGATCACGCGCAGGGTCTGGTAAAAGAACATTCTCATCTCCGTTTGGATAAAGACCACCGCATTCCAATAGATCACACTCGTTCAGACGAGTCGCGCGGATGGGCGCTAGCCTGCTAAAATCAGGGAGTTGTTGGATGAGAGGCCGGTGTAGCTCAGCTGGTAGAGCATCTGATTTGTAATCAGAGGGTCGCAGGTTCAATCCCTGTCGCCGGCTCCATAGAACAAGGGTTAGCCTGGAAGATACTTTTGGCGCGTCTGCTTCAAATTTCTCGACGAGCCGCTGCTCCGAATGCAATGTGAGCTTATACTGGCGCGCCAACACGCGATTGCGCGAGTTCCCGCGCGGGAACCGACCTACCTTGAGGTCGATGATGACCAAACAACGGAGTCGCCTGTGATAGAAGAGCAGGTCAACACGATACCATTGGTCCCCATCAGCCTTCTCATCTAGCGTGAGCCGGTTGGCCCGCGTACCCGCCGGTACGTGCCGTAACCTAGCAAGCCCGCCGAACCGGCACCCCAGACTTCCAGGGAGAGGTTGACGCTCCAGAGTTCGATGCCCGCTGCGATTGCGGAGATCAGTCCAAGCACGACCCAGATGAAGAATAAAATTAGCGCAGGGCTCCGGCCCCACGCCTTCTTCATCAGATCGGCAACCGTGCCAACGGCTGCCGTCCATGGCGCTTGGGGGGATGGAGAAGGCTCCTGCCGGGAGGCCGATCGCATCGGGTACAGTTCGGCCGGCGATGCGATTTCAAAGCCCCCGTAGTAGTTGATGACGGCCTGCGACAGATCCGTGGCCAGCAAGATGTTGGAATGCCGGCCTGAATCGATCAGTTGCGAGGCGATAGGAAGGACATCTTTGGGGTTCCAATCGCCTGTGCGGTGACCATGCAGGCCGGTTGATTCGACGGCCTGGGTGGCGGTCTGGAGTCGTGCTTCTGCGTCCAGCTTTGCGGTAAACGTCACGCGAGTCAGCAGATCGTGCACCTGGGCTCGAATGGGCGAGAGCGAGGATTCCTCAGCAAGCGTCTCCACGTGCTCCGGACTGCGCTGAACCAACTCGGTGAGTGCGGTGAGTGCCGCGGGAGCGTCTCCGTGCAACACTGCCGCCACCGCGGTTTGCAGCAGGGTCGTGATGACGGCTGGGTCGGGCGCCGGTCGGTTAGCTTGAACTCCCGCGATCCATTGCGCGGCCGGGGCGGAGGAAAGTTGCTGGAGCAAAGACCCAACGCTATCGCTGCCCAGGCTCGATGGGGTGGGGGTGGCAAGACTGGCTAACGGAGCGCTAGTAGTAGGAGCGGCCGGCGGCTCGGGTTGGACTGCGGACGGACCCACTCCACTGATTTGCATTAGGGCTCGGAGGTGACGCGCACGGGCGCCTCAAGGCGGAAGGTGAGTATGGTTTCGGCGGGGACACGCACACCTTTGCCCCTGGTGACGGTTTGGGTTGCGGTTCCGGCAGCAGCTCCGGAGACGGCTCCAATGGCAGCTCCCCTGCCACCGCCCGCCACCGCTCCAAGGATGGTTCCGAGCACGGCGCCGCCACCGACGAATTTCGCCGTACGCGAGTTGGCGCCAACGCCTTCCTTGCCTTTCTCTACAATATCGGCTGCGTCGATGCGATAACGGCGGCCTTCGATCGTTACCGAGGCAAGGTCGAGCGCGAGTTCCGATTCGCCTTCCACCTTGCCTTGCGCGTGCACCGAACGAACCACCAGACTGGCGGCAGAACCTCGGGGAATGACGACGCGGCCGGAAGCATCCGTCACAGCGCGCGCCATCACTGCCGGGTAGAACTGGCCCGCGGCTGCTGAGTGCGAATCGATGGTGTCACTATTGCGGACGGCCAGAATACGGCCGGCGGGAATTATCAGGGGAGGTGGTGGTGGTGTCTCAACGGGAGCGGAAACGGGTGCCGGAGCTACTGGAGCAGGAGTCACTGGCGACGGCGGAACCGGTTCGCCAGGCGCAGGCGCGGTCGACGCAGAAGGTTGCGGTGTGGAATACTGCACCGTATCCACTTGAGTCATCTGGTAAGTACGCGTGTCGCCATTGGGCGCGGTAAGTGTAATTTGACTTGGGGAGCTTTGCGTTACTGTCCCCGCGAAGCTGGTGCCGTCTTTGAGCAGCACGACTGCCTGAGGTCCGGCTGTGGAAGCTGCCGGTTTCTTGCTGCAACCACCGGCAATGATTAGTCCGCTGAAAATGAGTCCTGTAACTAGCCATCGCATGCTTCGATATTATCCAATTCGGTGGATATTCGAAGCAGCCCTTCGCGAAACATTTCGGAATTCACACCCATTCCGATTCGGAAATGGTGCGGGGAGTCGAAGAACGTGCCAGGCACAGCGGTGGTTTCCCGATTCTTTCGCAGGCTTTGGAGGAACGCGTCTATGCTGCCGCTGAGCAAACGGATGAAGGCGGTGGTGCCCCAATCGGTGTGGGTCGCGGTTACATCAGTGCGCCGGTCGAGGAACTCTGCGAGAGCTTGCCGGTCCTGTTCTACAACCCGTCGGGCGCGATCTCGAATCATGGTCAGGTTCTCGAATGCGGCCACGCTGAGTTGCTCGGCGGGGAAGGCGGGGATGGAGCCGAACAGGTCATTCAAGCGCCACATGCTGCGCGCCAAGTCGGGTTCGGCAAGTATCCAGCCGCAGCGGAGGCCGCTGAGCCCGTAGACCTTGGTGAGGCTGCTGGTGACGATGAACTCAGGTCCGTAATGGAAGCTGGAGCGCGGGGTGTTGTGGTAGACGGCGTCGAGATAGACTTCGTCGGCTAATACGTGCGCGCCCACGCTGCGGGCGATTTCGCCGACGGCGCGCAGATCGGATTCAGCAGCGAGCACGCTGGAGGGGTTGTGGAGATTGGTGAGGACGATGAGTTTGGTGTCTTTGGAAACGGCGCGCTCGACTTCAAGCGGGTCGAGCCGGTAGCCGTCTTCCTCGCGGCGTGAAAAACGCTTCACGTTCGAGGTGAAGTAGAGCGCGGTGGCGACCAACAGTTCGTACGCAGGCGTCTCGATGATGACTTCGTCTCCGTCGTTCAGCAGCGCGGCCATGGCCAGGTGGTTCGCCATGGATGTGCCGGCGGCAGCCACGACGCAATCCGGATCTACGTCGCTGTTGCGGGCTAGAGCGCTCTGCAGCGGTGCGTATCCGTAAGTGCTGGGGCCGTTGATTTCGAGTTGCTTAAGGTCGAAGGGTAAGTCGCGGAGTGGGAACGGGCCTACGCCGCTTGTAGCAAGGTTAAAGCGGGCCTTACTGAAGGTTTTGGCCCAATGCATGTAGTCGGAGTGACGGTTTTTCATACGGTTTTGCGGCGGCTCCAGAAGAGGTAGGCTGGATAGCCCGCGAGTAGAATTCCCCAGCCGATGAGGCTGTTTTCCGGATACGAGATCAGCGTGCTGGCTACAATGCCCGCGCATGCCAGCACGAATAACGCAGGCACGACGGGATAGCCGGGCACGCGGTATTCGGGCGTTTCCTTCTGCTTCCTTCGGAGCACAAAAATGGCGGCCGCGGTGACGGCGAAAGAGGTGAAGTCGATGGAGATGGTGAAGTTCAGGATTTGTTCGTAGCGTCCGGCGACGGCGATCAGGGTGGCGAGCAGACCTTGCAGGGCGATGGCGACGACGGGCGCTCCGGTTTTTGGCCACACCCAACCGACGCTCTTGAAAAAGAGGCCGTCCTGCGCCATGGCGCAATAGACGCGCGGCGTGGTGAGGATGCCCTGGCTGAGAAAGCCGACGGTGGAGACGGCGATTCCGAAGGCCAGCCAGCGCGCTCCGGTTTCACCCCACGCCGCGCGCATCACAGCAGAGGCGGGTGTCTTGGTAGCCGCCAGACCGGCGGGGCCAAGGGCGTGCAGGCAGACGTAATTGACGCTGAGGTAAAGAACGATGACGCCGATGACGCCCATGATGAGGCCACGTGACAGATCGCGCTTCGGATTGCGCATCTCCGCGGCAACGAAGCTGGAAGTCTGCCAGCCTCCGTAGGCGAAGGCGACCGGGATCATGGCGGCTCCCAGATTGCCGAGCATGCTGCGGCCCGTGCTGAGTTGCGCCGGCGCGGTGTTGGCGAGCGTGCCGTGCAGGGTGAACCCGGCGACGATGAGAGCGGCGATGGCCAGGGACTTCAACAGCATGAAAGCGCTTTGCACGTTGCTTCCGGTGCGGGCTCCGAAGCAGTTGACGATTGTGAGGGTGAGTAAGGTGGTGGCGGCGATGACGCCGTCGCTGGCGGATATTCCGGTGAGGTCGCGAGTGTAGCGGGCGAAGGTGACGGCCACGGCGGCCATGCCACCGGTCTGGGTGACCAGCAAGAGGACCCATCCGTAAAGGAACGCGACGGAGGGGTGGTAGGCTTCGCGAAGATATAGATATTGGCCGCCCGCACCGGGGAGACGGCAGGCAAGTTCAGCCCATATGAAGGCTCCCGCGAGCGCGAGCAATCCGCCGAATAGCCAGACTCCCAGGATGAGCGGAGCCGTGTGCACCTGCTGCGCGACGACGTAGGGATTGATGAAAATGCCCGAGCCGACGATGCCTCCCATGACGAGCATGGTGGCGTCGAAGACTCCTAATGAGCGCGGGGGGCGGGCGGGCGGCAATTATTGGAGTATGGCAGAGTGAGCGGTGGGCTAACCTTGTTGTCGTGACGTTTGAGTGGGACGTCCGAAAAGCGGCGGCGAATTTCAAGAAGCACGGCGTGACCTTCGAAGACGCGGCATCAGTGTTTTTCGATCCGCTTGCAACTACGTTTCCCGACCCTGACCACTCGTTGGACGAAATCCGCGAGCTCACGGTGGGCTATACAATGGAGGGAGAGCTCGTCTTCGTTTCGCACTGTGAACGTGAAGAGAGAATTCGAATTATCAGCGCGCGGCGCGCAACGCTGGCTGAGCAAAGACAATATGAAGAAGGAAACGGTGGGTGAAGATGGCGGCGAGCTCCGAAAGGAATACGACCTTTCCAAGCTGCAGGGTGGAGTGCGCGGGAAATACTATAGCCGGGCGACAGCTGGGACGAACCTGGTTTTGATTGAGCCTGAACTGGCCAAAATGTTTCCCGACAGCGAGTCAGTGAACCGCGCGCTTCGGGCCCTGACCGAGGCCGCTCACACAGCGGACGTGCAGAAATCTCGCCGTTCGCGATAGGTTGGGCGTTCGTGCCCGCGTCTCGCAGACTCTCGGTCGAATTCTTCTAGGCAGAGTGAGCACCGCACCAAGCCAGTCACTCTCAGTACGGAGTGACTGAAGTCGCCCGCTAAAAACCCTCTCTCCAAACCGGTCGCGGCTGCCTACACGTGCACATTCATCCGCCCGCTCATCTCCTCCAATGTCGCCCCTTTAGTCTCCGGATAAATAAACGCCACCGTAATCAACTGAACCACCATCATCGCGCTGAAGAAAATGAACGGTCCGCCTTTCGACTTCGCGGCAATCACAGGGAACGCATAGGAGGTGGCGGCGGCCGCGGCCCAGTGGGTAAAGCTACCCAGGCTTTGACCCTTCGCGCGGACATCCGTCGGGAAAACTTCACTGATGTATACCCAGATGACCGCGCCCTGCGAAAAGGCGAAGAATGCGATATAGCCGACTAACAACCAAACGAGCAGATTCTCATGACTGCCGGACAGGAAAATGGCGGCCACTCCGGCAAGAGAGAGTGCGGTTCCCACCGAGCCGATGAGCAGCAGCTTCTTGCGCCCGGCCTTGTCGATAAGGGACATTGCCAGCATCGTGAACAACAAATTGGTCGCGCCGATTGCTACCGCCTGTAAGTCACTCGATACCTTATTGAAGCCGGCCCGGGCGAAGATGTCGTTCAGGTAATAAAGGATGGCGTTGATACCCGAAAGTTGGTTAAAGGCCGCGATGGAAACGGCGAGGAAGATCGGCAAACGGTGACTGCGCATAAACAGTTTTCCTTCACCCTTGGCGCGCTCGGCATCGCGGACGCGGACCATATCGCCGATCTCGCTATCGATATTCTCTTCCCCGACCAAGGTCAGCGATTGGCGCGCCTCGTCAATGCGATTCTTCTGGACCAGCCACCGGGGACTGCGCGGGATAGTGAAGAGCATCAGGAAGAAAAACACGGCAGGGAACGCGGCCACGCCCAGCTTCCAGCGCCATTCCAGATCGGCCAGGTGTGCCTGGCCTAGCAGGAAGTTTGAGAGGTAGGCGACCAGGATGCCCGCCACGACATTGAACTGGAAAAGGCCGACCAGGCGGCCGCGCCATTTCGCCGGCGCGATCTCGGCGATGTACATGGGTCCAAGCACCGACGATCCGCCGATGCCGAGGCCGCCCAGGATTCGGAAAAACAGAAGGGAATACCAATCCCACGCGAATGCAGAGCCGGCTGCCGAGACCAGGTAGAGAACGGCCATGATCCGCAGACTGTCGCGTCGTCCGAGACGATCTCCTGGGATGCTGGCCGTGAGGGCGCCGATGATAGTGCCCACCAGCGCGCTGGCGACTGTTATTCCCAGCGCGTTGGGCGACAGGGCGAAATGATCGGTCAGCGCCCCGGTGACGCCGGAGACTACCACCGTGTCGAAACCAAACAGCAAGCCGCTAAGCGCTGCGACTACGGTGCTTTTTACCAGGGATGGAGTGAGAGCCATGGGATCAGGCCATAAGTATATGCCCGTTAATCCCCCAGACGAAGGTTCTTCTCCAGATAGTTGCCCACGTAATCCGCCACGGCGTCTTCCAGCGGAGTGACTGGCGCGGTATAGCCGGTAGCGCGCAGGCGGTCCATTACAGCGCAGGTGAGGTATTGATACTTGGGTCGCAGATAGCCCGGCATGTCGACGAATTCGATATTCGGCGCGCGGCCCAGGGCTTTGAAAATGGCATGGGCCAAGTCGAGCCATGTGCGCGATTCGCCCGCGCCGATGTTGAACAGTCCGCCGGCGACATCGAGTTCAGCCAGGTGCACAGTCATCTTGACGGCGTCCTTCACATAGAGGAAATCGCGGCGCTGGCAGCCATCGGCATACTCCGGCCGAAGGCTTCGAAAGAGCTGAATCTTGCCGGTCTCGCGAATCTGGTAGTAGGCCTTGTTCACCAGGCTGCGCATGTCGCCTTTGTGATCTTCGTTGGGCCCGAACACATTGAAGTATTTCAGTCCGATCAGGCGGTCGAGATAACCGTGGCGCTGGGCCCACAGATCGAACATATGTTTGGAATAACCGTACATGTTCAAGGGCCGCAGGGTTTGCAGGTCGCGCGATTCCGACAGATCGTTTTCAAGCGATCCATAAGTTGCCGCGGAGGATGCGTAGATGAAGCGGGCATCGCGCCGCAGGCACCACTGGGCAAGCTTCTTGGTGTAGGCAAAGTTATTTCGGACCAGAAAAGCGGCGTCGGTTTCGGTGGTGGATGAGCAGGCGCCGAGGTGAAAGACGGTGTGGATGTCGCTGGGCAGGTCGCGATCGTCTTCCAGCAGCTTTGCAAAGTCGTCGCCTTCGAAATATTCTTCGAATTTTAGCGGGGCGAGGTTGCGCCATTTCTCGGTGTGGTCGAGCCGGTCGGTGAGGTAGATTTTGTCGAAGCCGCGGCGGTTGAGCTCCCAGACGAGCGCGCTGCCGATGAGGCCGGCGCCGCCGGTGACGACCATGCGGCCAATGGAGAGATATCGCATTTGATTAGTGTATGGGGGTCAGCTTTACTACCTTTACGCTGGACCGCATTTCTAATTACGTTACCTTGATAGAGATGTCGAAAGGTCCAATCAGCTCGTTCATCGAGCACCATTACCGCCATTTCAACGCCGCTTCCCTGGTGGAAGCCGCGCGCGGATATTCGAAGCACCTGGAAAGCGGGGGCAAGATGTTCATGACCATCGCCGGCGCCATGAGCACCGCCGAACTGGGATTGTCGCTGGCGGAGATGATCCGTCAAGACAAGGTTCATGGCATTTGCTGCACGGGTGCGAACCTGGAAGAAGATGTGTTCAACCTGGTGGCGCATGATTTCTATGAACGCATTCCGAACTGGCGCGATTTGAGTCCGGCGCAGGAGCAGGAACTGTTGGAGCGGCACATGAACCGCGTCACCGATACCTGCATTCCGGAAGGCGAAGCCATGCGCCGGATTGAATCCGTGATTCTGAAGGAGTGGATGGCGGCGGATGCCAGCGGCGAACGGCTGTTCCCCAACCAGTTCTTTTACCGCATTTTGCAAAATCCGGATTTGCAGAAGAGCTTTCAGATCGACCGCAAGCATAGCTGGCTCTATGCCGCCATGGAGAAGAATCTACCCATGTTCGTGCCGGGCTGGGAAGATTCGACGCTGGGCAATATGTACGCCGGGCATTGCATTTCCGGCGATGTCAAGAAGGTACATACCGTGCGCACGGGCATCGAGGCCATGATGGAACTGGCCGAGTGGTATACGCAGACGTCGAAGCAGCACTCCATTGGTTTCTTCCAGATTGCGGGCGGAATCGCGGGCGATTTTCCCATTTGCGTGGTCCCGATGCTGCGGCAGGATCTTGAGCGGGAAGAGACGCCGTTGTGGGGCTATTTCTGCCAGATCAGCGATTCGACCACCAGTTACGGGTCGTACTCCGGAGCGATTCCGAATGAAAAGATCACTTGGGAGAAGCTCTCGATTGACACGCCGAAGTTTATGGTTGAGTCCGATGCGTCCATCGTGGCCCCGTTGATTTTCGCGCACGTTTTGAACTGGTAATGCGGCGCGTATTGTTGGGTCTGGTGGCGGTCGCGGCGCAGGCGCAGACTGGATCTGTCACCGGGAGGACGGTGGATCCGGACATGCAGTTCATTCCGGTTCCGAGCGTCGGAATCATCGCTGGGTCGAGTTCGTTTCCCGGAACCACCGCGGATGGCGATAAGACCGGCGCATTTCGGCTGAAGGGCATACCCGAGGGGAATTACATTTTCGCCGCGAAGGTCCGCGGATTCCGCGAGATTGTCCGGTTCGTCAAGGTGGAGGCGGGTAAGGAGGCCACCCTGGGCACGGTTCTTTTGCCTCTTGGAAGCTGCGACGACCCGGGGGTGACTTGTTCCGGACCCAAGTATGACCCGGCTGCCATTCCCATCATCAGCGTCTGCGATGCGTTGACCAAGCGGGACCTCTACTTTTCGCGGCAAGTGATCGTGGTGGGACGGCTAAGCGAGACCAGGCGTGAGACCACGTTAAGCGCGGATTGCGCGTTCTCACTGGCCACCGGTTCTTTCGCGTGGCCCATCTCCATAGCGGTTTCGGACGCAGCGGGTGCAAAATTGCCCGCCCTGCCCGCAGGCTTCAAATGGGACGAAAAAGCCCTGGATAAGGCCAAGAGGTCCCTGCCGGTCGCCGCGAAAACAGACAAGTTGGCGGCCATCTTCGGGCGATTCGAATCGCCCGCGGGCCTGGTGACGCTGGATTGCCCCCGGCGCGTGAACTGCTCGCATGGTATGACGATGCTGACGATTCCGCCAGCGCTGCTCATTCAAGATGCGGTCAAGACTTCCCGATACCTGGAGTGAGGTTCAATGCCCAAGCGGCCGGGCCGCGCTACCGTCGGGGCCCAGCACGTTCATGGTCACGTTGACCGGACTCGTCTTAGTTCCCACGGTCACCACGACGGGCTGGTTGCCCGCCTGCAGCCCGGTGGGCACCTGAACATTGATCTGAAAGACCCCTGCCACCAGGTCCGGCGCGGCCCCGGCATAGTACACCTTCGCGGGTTGTCCCCCGATTTGCACCGTGACCGGCAGCACGGGCTGGGGAAGCACGCTGCCAGTGGCGAGCGTCCCGTCTACACCGGCGGGAATCGTTTGGCCTTGGCCGGTGCCGTAGAGAGCCACGATAGATCCTTGCGGCGCTCCAACAGTGGGACCATTGATCTGTCCATCCTGGTCCACAATTGCCGCCTGCCCCGATCCCGCTGAGTTCGATGTAAACAAAGCCGGCGAGGCGTCCGTGACCGGAATCGCCACCGCAGGCGATTGAGCCCCGTTGTAGCTGACCACTACCTGCGTCGAAGTTTTGCCGGCTACCTCATAGGGAACAATGGCCGCCACCTGCCCGGAAACCGAGTACACCATCGGAGCCGGCAAGCCATCGAACGTCACCTGCGTGCCCCCCACCGTGGTCGCCACATTCCCGTTGGCATCCAGTTCCAATCCCGCCAATGTGGCCGGACCCAGCGAAGTGCCGAAGATGGTGATAATCTCGCCCGGCGCCAACGGCCCGTTCTGGAAACTCGCTGCGTTGGCAACTCCGTTGGCCGGGAAGAACGTGCCCGGAGGCATCACGGTGATCATCGCCGAGGCGGTGGCGTCGGGAGTGGCGAAACTCTGCGCCGTTACCATGACGGGTGTCGGCGCACTCACCACGGAAGGCGCGGTATACAAGCCCATGGCGTTGACGCTTCCCAACTGGGCCGGTGAATTGCTCCAGCGCACTCCGGTATTTGGATTCCCGGTTACACTGGCCGCAAGCTGTAGGGTCTGTCCCGCGGTCACCTGGGTCACGGCCGGCGTAACGGTCAGCCCCGCTTCCATCAGAATGCTTAATTCGACAAAAGAGATCTGGGTGTCGGGAACACTCACCTCAATCGCGTAGGTTTGTCCTGCCGTCACCGCGAACTGCGCGTTCAGCGTAGTGACGGAGCCTGAGTTTTGTGGAATGGTTGCGCAAACAATTTCCGCTCCGAGAATGGGCCCCTGCAGCGGATACGCCGTGATCACCAATCCCGTATCGCCGTAGTAGATATAGGATTCGCCGGTTGCGTCAATCGAAATCGTCCCGGATTGTGTCGCCGTCAGCTTGTACCAAGCGGTTCCCATATCGGCGGACCCCGTGCACGAGTGCACCGGATCCGTCGGGCTTGAGGTCAGGTCGTCATAAAGCACGTCGCCATAGGGAAGCGGGCTCACCAGGCGCGCGGTTGAGATGTCGTCATTCACTCCGTTGTGGCTCACGGCGGTGGCGGCGCTTTGCGTAACCGTTACAGGTATCCCTTGAACGAAGAACGTATCGGTCCGGATCTGCCCCTCGTCGTTGTACCCGATGTTGTAGAACAGCGTGCCCGAGCCATTTCCCATTGCCGGACTCTGCACCGAAGCGAAATCACTGCCGCTTTGTGCCGACCAGGGGCATCCCGCCGGCGCCGTCACGTTCAGCGAACCCACGCCCGCGTCTCCGGTTACCGTGATGCTGTTGGCGGATAGCGCGTAGGTGCATGCGGGGGCGCCGTTCAGGTTCAGCCGCCACACGCCGCGCCCGAACGTGAACGCATAGAGAACTTTCGCCGCGCCTTCATATGCGATTTGCAGCGTTGTCGTCTCCGCGTCGGCAAACGGCGCGGCCGCCTGAGTCCATGTATTCCCGCCGTCATAGCTGGCAAAGAGTCCGATGTCGGTGCCCACGTACAGTGTCGAGGAATCGTCCGGGTCCACCACCATCGCGGTGACAGGCACGTCCTGCAAGCCCGTAGGCCCATTCCCAATTGCGGTCCATGTCGCGCCCTGATCGTCGGATCGGTACACCTGCGCATCGGTGCTCGCTTCACGGAAGGTGGAGAGCGTCGCGTAGACCCGCAAGGGAAGATTCGGGTCGAAGACGATGCTCGAAATGTAGCCGCCGTCGCTCTGCAGTTGCGTGGAAGCCCAGGTTGTCGATCCGTCCGTTGTAAGCGCGCTGGAACTGCTGTAGACGAACGCACCCTCGTCGGTCCCGAAGTAAACGTAATTCCGGTTGCTGGGATTTACGGCTTCCACGGAGATCGCGTATTGGTCCGGCGGAATCGGCGCGCTGGCCGCCGTCCAGTTCTGCGCCCCATCCACCGTCCGCCACAACTGCGTGCCCCCGGTGTACATTTTCAGGGGATCGCTCGGATCGTAAGCGTAGTCGTTGATGAAATTGAAGTCGCTTGACGGTTCGGTAATCCCGTTGATTGCGGTGTTACTGGATAACCCGCCGTCGGTGGATTTCTGCAGGGAAAGGTGAATGTATTCGTAGAAAAGATGACTCGTGTCGACAGGGTCGGCCATCACCTGTCCGCCATCACCGCCATAGAGGAAGGTCCAGCCGTTGACACCAGTGGCATCGTTGCCGATCGACGTTCCGTTATCCTGGCTCCCTCCGAAGTAGCTCGCGCCGCCCGGAAGAACGGTTCCGAAATAGAACTGCGTGGTTTCGAAGTTGTAGTTGAGACTTGACCACCCTATCCCGGTGTTTGTATTCGCGAAGCATTGGGGAAACTGGGTGGAGGCCACCGCGCCTAAAGCGGTCGTGGTCGTAAATACGCCGCCGTCGTTTCCGACGAACACGGTCTGGTTGGTGGTTCCGTTGTATCCCGGCGGGAAAGCGATGGCGTGCTGGTCGGGATGCGCGGTTGCGTTGCCGGGCCCGAAGTCCGCATAGCCAAACGTCGCCCCGCCATCATCGGAACGAAACAGATCGATACCCCCGACGAACACGGTATTCGGATTCGTGGGGTCAACCGCCATCACCAGGTTGTACGCGCCCTGGCCGGAGTGGGTGCCGGTACCGTAATCGCAATTTGGGTAGCTCAAAATATTGGCCGTAATGCTGGTCGGGTCGGAAGTGTCCGCTTTTTTCGTCCAGGTTCCCGGGTTTCCTCCGCTGGTGGATTGGAAGACGGCGTACAGCGCGTTGTAGAACGGTCCCGTGGTGGCTGAGGAGACCGAGAGGGAATAGATGGTGGTAGGGGCGGACGGCGCGAGGGCCAGCACCGTTGTGCCCATCATGGGGTCGGCTTGCACCACGCTCCAGGTTCCCGTTCCCGCCGCATCGGAATTGGCGTAAATGGAATACACGCCGTTTCCTATGGTGGAGTCGTAACTCCCGCAAGCGGCATATACGATATCGGTTGGCTGGTCGCCGCGCGCCACCACGGAATTGCACGCCAGGGCGGCTCCATTGGTCTGCGGCAGCGCCTGGTTCCAGGTGTTGCCTGCATCAAGACTCACAAAAAGCCCGGAGTCCGTGGCGGCATAAAGATTGCTCGGGCGCGTCGGCGTGATGGCGATCTGATGAACATAGCTGAAGTGCGAGGACGCCACCGAATTATCGGTAGCCGCCAATTCACTCCAGGTCGCACCGCCGTTGGTGGTCTTGTAAATGCCATTACCCCACAGTTGCCATTCTCCGGTCCCCAGGTACAAGGTTTGGGAGTTGGTGGGGTCCATCACCAGGCTGTACGCCGAAAGTACCGGCAAGAAGTCGGTGAGCGGAACCCACGTTTGTCCGCCGTTGGTGGTGTGCCAAACGCCGCCGGTAGCGCTCGCCGCGTAGATACTGTTGGCGTTGTTTGGGTCGATGGCCAAGGCGCGCACCCGTCCTCCCACGTTTCCAGGACCCAAGGCTTGCCACGAGGTGCCAAAACCCGCCCTCGGCGCCAAGTCCGCCGACACCCGGCGCCGCGTCTCCAGCGAAACCTGCCCCGCTCGCCGCACGTTCTCTCGCGCGATTACGTAGCGCTCGGTCGGAAATTCGCCCTTTCCCTGCCAACGCTGCCTCTTCAGGAACCGTGCCGCCTCATCCGGTGAATCCGCACGTGGGCCTTCGTCGTCCGCATCGGAAAGAGTCGGTGGCGGCGTGGGCCGCGGAACGCTCGCCGCCGGTCTAAAACTTAGCGGCGACTGTCTGACATGTTCGGAACAACCGGCGAGCGCGATCAGCGCGAACAGGCCTGCGGTATAGGTAGAGCGCACGAATCTGTTCTCCCTCCGAATTAACATACAGTCCTACAAGCGCAAAGTCGAGAGAAATCGGGCCGCCCAGTTCTCATTCGATCCCGGCGGATCCAGAGCGGGCTTTCTGCAAAGGTTGAGACGATTCCTGACAAAAAGCACTGATAGCGAACGTACTATTAAGAAAGACGATGATTCGAATTCCACAATCGCTTCCAGGACTGAGTTTGATGCTCGCGGCACTTGCAACGTGGGGCGCATTGCCGGCGGCGGCTCAGATAACGGCCGCCATCTCGGGCACGGTGGAGGATGCGTCGGGCGCCACCGTGGCGGATGCCTCGGTGACGGTGAAGAGCCTGGAAACGGGGGCTTCCAGAACCGTCAAAACGGACTCTTCAGGCAGCTACACAGTTGTTTCGGTACCTCTCGGTCCGCAGGAATTAAAGGCCGAGAAGGCGGGCTTCAAGACTGCCGTCAGAACGGGTGTGGACCTGGTGGTGGGACAGGAGGCAGTGGTTAACTTCCGCCTGGAACTGGGCGAACTGGTGCAGCAGGTAACAACCACGGATGAAGCGTCGGTCGTCAACACCACTACATCGTCCGTATCCGGGGTAGTCGGTGAAGAGCAAATCAAGGATCTTCCCCTAAACGGCCGCAGCTTCGACAATCTGATTCCACTGAACCCGGGGGCGGTGAATTACAGCGCGTTGAAAACCCGGTTTACGACCACCAGCGATGGCAATACGTTCTCCGTGGACGGCCGCAGAACCTATGAGAACCTCTTTCTTCTGAATGGGATCGAATACACCGGATCCAGTCAGCTTGCCATCAGCCCCGGCGGCGTGAGTGGCACGCTGATGGGCATCGATGCCATCCGAGAGTTCAACGTACTCACCGATACCTATGACGCCGAGTATGGGAAACGGGCCGGGGCTCAGATCAGTGTGGTCACAAGGTCGGGAGCCAATCAGGTACATGGGTCTCTGTATGAGTTTCTTCGGAATAGCGATCTTGATGCGCGAAACTTCTTCGACATTGGCTCTGTTCCTCCGTTCCGCCGCAACCAGTTTGGTGGTGCGCTGGGTGGGCCTCTGAAGAAGGACAAGTGGTTCCTTTTTGGCAATTACGAGGGCTACAGGCAATCTTTGGCCGAGAGCAATTTGAGCGTGGTCCCCGACAACCTGGCTCGCCAAGGTCTGCTCCCCAATGCCGCCGGCGTTTACAAGCCCGTTTCCAAGCTCAACCCTGCAATGTTGAACTACATGCAATTCTGGCCGGTGGCCAATGGTCCGGAATTGACGGTTGGCGGCCTGCCCAGCGGGACGGCGTTGGCCTATTACAACCCCCGGCAAACGGTTCGCGAGGATTTCGGTACGCTGCGAACCGACTATCTTCTCAGTGAGCGAGACACTTTTTCGGCAAGCTATACGATCGACGACGGCAACAGCCTCACTCCGCAGGCGGACCCGCTTTTCGCCTCTTACGAAGCATTGCGCAGCCAGGTGGCAAGCCTGGAAGAGACGCACATCGTATCTCCCAATATTCTGAACACGTTCCGGGCGGGCTTTTCGCGCGCGGCCTCAAGTTACGAGTCATCTCTGCTGGCTTCGTTTCCAGCGAGCACGGATTTCGTTACCGGACTCGGCCCTGGCGGCATCGTAATTGGAGCCGGGGTCACCACCACCAGCAGCGGAAGCATCACTTCGGCGGGTCCGAACAATGCATCGAACGTTTCGGACCGCAGGAACCTGTTTACTTACATGGACGGCGTGCAAATCACCAAGGGGCGCAATCAGATCAGCGCCGGCGTGTGGTTCCAGCGCATGCAGGACAATAGCGACTCCGCCTCGCGCCAGTTAGGTCAAGCCAGCTTTGCAACGTTAACCACTTTCCTGCAAGGGACGGTGACTTCTTTCCAGGTTGTTCCAGACCCGAACGAGCTGGGCTGGAGAAGTCTGTTTGGCGCGGGTTACTTGCAGGACGCGATCAAGCTGTCTCCCAACTTGACAATGCAAGTCGGCCTGCGATACGAATTCACGACCGGGTGGAATGAGGAATCCGGTAGGGCTGCCAACTATGTAACGGGTGCGAACGGCATTCTTCTGACGAATCCGATAGTAGGCAGTTCCGCGTTCACCCAGAACAACGCGAAGCATCTGTTGGGCCCGCGGGCAGGTCTGGCTTGGGATGTGTTTGGAAACGGAAAGACGGCGATACGCCTGGGCTACGGCACTTATTACTCTCTGATTGACGACCTGAGTTTCCTGCTCAATTCGATTCCCCCTTACAACGGATCTGAATCGAAAACAGGATCTCTGCCTTCGCTCGTTCCGATCACCCCCGGAGTGCCGCCTCCCGCTGGAACTATTTACGCACCCCAGGGCGTGCAACCCAACGCCAAAACGCCAGCGGTGCAAGAGTGGAATTTCACGGCGGAGCAGAAACTGACCCACGACACGGTGCTGCGCGCGTCCTATGTGGGTTCGTGGGGATATCACGGTCTGATCAGCATTGACCCGAACACGATTCCCGCGCAAGTTTGTTCGAACCCCAGCGGATGTTCCGCCGGAGGGGATATCAGCCTCGCGGCCTTCGGAAACTCACCGCACACGGTGCCGGAGGGCACGCTTTACATTCCGGGGCCCGGCGCAACCCGACCCAATCCCAATCTGGGCGCGGGGTTCTTCTGGTACGCAGAAGGCAACAGCAGCTACAACGCCTTGCAACTCGATGTAAGCCATCGTTTCCGGAGGGGCTTGCAGTTTCGCGCGAATTACACCTGGTCGAAAGACTTGGACGTGAACTCCGGGCTCACCGGCGCGCAGGCTAACAATCAACCCCAGATGGTTTTGGACCGCAATGATCTGCACCGCGACTGGGGGCCATCGGCCTATAACGTGCCGAATCTGGTGAATCTTTCGGGCTTATATGAACTGCCTTTCCGAGGAAACCGCCTCGTCAGCGGCTGGCAGTTCAACACGATCGTCACGCTCGAAAGCGGCTTTCCTTTCACGCCACAGGTTGGCTCCAATCGATCGGGAGACGGCGACACAAGGAATCCGGACCGGCCTTCACTGAATCCTTCGTTTACCGGGCCAGTGGTGGAGGGCAATCCGGATCAGTGGTTCAATCCGGATGCCTTTATTCTGCCGACTCCCGGAACGTACGGAAACCTGGGTCGTGGAACGTATAGCGGACCGGGCTTAGCCAACGTGGATGCTTCGCTTTTCAAGAACACCTTGATTCGCGAGAACTTGAATTTGCAGTTCCGCGCGGAGTTTTTCAACTTACTCAACCACGTGAATTTCGGAACCCCCAATGCAACGGTTTTTTCGGGGTCATCGATCAGCCCGTCCGCGGGATTGATTAGTACCACAACCACAACATCGCGCCAGATTCAATTTGGCCTGAAGCTGCTGTTTTAGGCTTAATGAGCCGGTTGAGTGCCGCAAGCCCCATCCGGACCCTGTGAGCACAGTCCATAAACAAACACGCTGGTATTTGAGTTCGCTACCGTCGACACGTAGACCTTCCCGTTGTTGACGAGTGGCACTACGTATCTTTGCGCCTTGAATGTTTGGCCTGTCTGCGTGTCGCTGTTATAGATTCCCGCAATCTGATAGTTGCCGCTGGCGTTATAGAGTTGATGCGCGGTTAGCGCGCCGTTTTGAAAAGTGTTGTTACACGAGACACCCCATAGGATCGCCGTTTCCGGATTGGATCCGTTCGCGGAAACCGCCAGTGCGCCGCCCGCCGGCGACGTCGTTGTTCCTGCGATTGGAGGAACGGCGGACGTCTTCGACGTTTCGAAGTTGGTGCCGTTGAAGTAGTACCCGCGCAGCACGTCCCCAAAACCCCAGACGAAATAGAAGCCAGTCGTCGAAGACAAGGTCCAGTAGGCGGGATTATGAATTTCGGAACACCCGCCAAAGACTGGTGTTTGTGGACTCACGGGCAGAGGCGACGTACAAGGCGCGGTGCTGACCGAGGAAAAGAAAGCCTGATAGGGCGTGCTGGTGTAGCCGCCAAGATTGGAAGTTTGCAGAAGATAAGTCTGGCCCGCCTTACCGGACGCCACGAGATAACTGCTGGTCGCCTTCGGAACCGAAGGCGGGATCATCACGATGCCACCTGAACCTATGTCCAGGTCATTGTAGTCGTCCACGTAATAATTCATATAATCCGCCGTCTCATCGGAATTCTCCGGCGTGAAAGTCGAACCGAGATTGGTGTTGGTGGTGCTGACCGGGCGGTAAACAACCGAGTCTCCCAGCAAGTTGTCCGAAATCGGCGCACAGTTCTTCGGCGTCGTCTTCGCGTCGGGGTAACATCCGTTTCCCGTGGAGAACGCAAAATATGTTCCGTCGGTCGCGGGGCCGATACCGGACATCCAAACCCCCGCACCATGCGTAGCCAGCGGCCCGGGGTTCGCCGCGCTGGCATAGAAGAAGCTGCAGTTGGTTTGCGTGAAACAAGTGGTTTTTGGGCAGCTCGAGCTATTTGTAGCGCAGGAATTGTATTGCGCCATCCAGCCTTGATAGTCCAGCGTGGCTTCGGTTCCTCCACTGCCCGAACTCCCATATCCGAAGCCGATGAAAATACTGCCACCGGCATCGAACAGCGCGGGCCTTTGGAGTTGCTGAGTGGCTACGAATCCGAACGGCTCCATGTCTTCATTGATGTCGTGCGCGGGAATGTAATCGAGACCGAAGGAACTATCGTTCTTCAACGACATCGCGTGCAGGGTGTAAATCCATCCGGTGCTGCCCGTCGAGGTGCAGGTAGTGGCCTTCTGGGTATCATTCACGGTCACGAAGTACATCAGATTGTTGGTTGTATCAATGACTGGAGTGCTAAGAATACCGAGCGTGGAGAACCCAACGCTGCTGGAATGGCAGTAGAGAGCCGGGTACGCCACAGATCCCGAAGAAGTCGCCGTCGCGAAAGTCGGGCTCTGCCAAATCGGCGCCTCCGACGGGTTGTCACCATCAAAAGCGACGATCTGATTTTTCATGGTGGCCAGAAAAACCACCGTCGAGTAACAGGTGCCGGAAATCGTAAAGTTATGTAAGATCAAGGGCTGCGCATAGATCAATCCGGCCTTGGGGGAAAGCTCGAATAAATAGCCAAAGCCCTTTTGCACGTTACTGGGGGTCAATGTGGTCTCTTGCAGGTTTTCGTTGGTTCGATAGGTGTTGTACTGTCCACCGGTGATGTTGGGGGCCGTGGTTCCGCAGCTGGTCGACGCGCTGCTGACGGAGATAAACAGGGCTGCGAGCGCCGCTGTAACGAGCGCCCGGGCGAATAAGATTTTCATATTGTAACCACCAATCATGTTAGCCGTTGGAAAATGTCATCCGCAAGCTTCTTCGGAGATGTTCAGAAGTTGAATTGCAGCCGCGCGTCCACCGAGCGCATGATGCCGATCGCGGTGCCGGAAAACAGGCCCGCGAAGTCGATCACGTTCAGCGAGTTAGTCAGGTTTGTGCCATCCACCTGAAATCGTACCTGGTACTTTTCGCTCTTCTTCAGAATCGCCCCGGCCGACGCGTTCAATGACCACAGGGGCCGCGGCCGCTGATCGGAGAAGTTGACTCGGTTCAGAATGTTTTGCGTATAGCCTTCAGCGGCGGCTTGCGCCTCGGTGCCCCCGAAATCAATCGGCAGGCCGCTGTCATAGCTTCCGCCCAAAGCCAGCCAGAACCTCGATGTCACCTCATACCGGAAGCGCGCCCGCACGGCGTTGCGTTCCTCCTGGGAAACGGGAAACACACCGCTGGTCTGCTGAATGGCCTGCAGTGCGTCGTCTCCCAGGAAAAGGCCTCCTGTCGCTGGAAAGTAACCGTTACCGCGCTCGTTGGTCCACGAGATCGACCCGGAGAGCTTGCCCCAGCGCGGAATTTCCAGCTTGGCTTCCTCGCCGTAGATGTTGGCTCGCGCGAACGTGATGGGAAAGCTGACTCCGGTATTCAGAAGCAGATTGTCATCCGGGTAGTTCCGGTATCCGCGCCAGAAGAAGTTGCCGGTGAGCCGAATGTGGCTGAATAGCGCACGTGCAAAACCGGTTTCGTAGTAGTTCGCCCGCGCAGGCTGCACCGGGACGCGCAGCACCAGCGGATCCAGGCTGGTTACGGCCGGGGAACTGGAGATCAGCAGGTTCTCGAAAGGCGGCGTCTGAAAAACGCGATCGTACGACGCATGCAAGTTTACTTTCGCCTTCGGCACGAAACATGCCAGCCCCAGGCGCGGACTCCAGCCCACCTGATTCACCAGCAGATCGTAATGATCGAAGCGCAGCCCGGCGCTGAGGGCGAAGTTCTTCCAATGCATTTCATCCTGGGCAAAAGCGCTCTGCTCGCGATCCGGTGCATGCGTATAGGCTTGGAAAGCCACCGGCGTGCCCGCGTCGAACTGCGAGGGGTCCGTGATCAGGTAATTCAGGTTCTCTTCGATCTGCGCAAAATCCGCTTCGCCGCCGAACTTGAACTCGTGAATGCCCTGGTGCACCGACACCGTTCCCTTCGCGTACTCTTCGTGATAGCCGCGATCCTGCCCGGCGATAATGGGGGTCGAAAGATCGTTGGACCAATAGCCGGCCGTGATGTCGCGCGTCATAGCCCGAAAGTCCCCCAGAACGTTCGTCGAGAAGATGTGCTGGAGTGAGACCTGCGCGGAACTTTCGAAATTCCGGCGGTCCTGACGCTGGCCCACTTCCTGCTGCGGTACTTCATTGGGCACCCGGAACCTCGATTGGTTGCGGCTGACAATGATGCCCACGCGGTTGTTCTTATCGATATCGAACTCGTAGTGAGCCATGAAATCGGCTGTGGTTCCGTGGTTGGTGTAATTCTGCGTCGTTGGCGGATCGAGAAAGTAGTCGGTTGACGCGCCCGAAAGGCTCATTGCCAAGGTGCTGGCGCCGAATCCATACTGCCCCTCCACGTACCCGTTCGACGTGTCATAAGAACCTCCGCCGAATATGGCTTTGCCATGGAAACCCGGCCGTTTGTCGCGGGTGGTCTGCACTTCAATCACCCCTCCCATCTTGCGGCCGTATTCAGCCGGGAAACCGGCGACCATCTCGCTGATCTCCTGGACGTTGTCCGCATCAAAGTCGGCCGTATAAGCGGCGGATCGGTTCTCCGTCATGGGCATGCCATCGATGACATATTGCACCTGATACTCCTCGGCGCGCGGGTGCAGAATGCCATTGGCTTCAAAGACCCATCCGGGCTCCTGATCCACCAGGTCCGCCAAGCCGCGGCCGGGTTGAGACGCCTGCCGGTCCGCGATGGCGCCGCTCCCAATACGATTGGCGCTGCTGGTGGCGTAGGGATCGATCAAGGTTTCGTCGGCAGTGACTTCCATGGTGGTTTCCACCGCGCCCAGCGCGAGGCCGATTTTCATCTGGCTGGGCAGCGCTGAGCGGATTTCGATAACTTGCTTCGCGGTGTTGAACCCGGCGCGGCTCACCGACACCGTGTACACGCCAAACGGAAGCCGCTTGGCGATCGCCTGGCCCGTTGTGTCCGCCTCGAAGGATTGGCGGTATTGGTTGGCCTCGCTCGCGATCTCAACCGACGCCGGAACAGGCGATCCGCTGGGGTCTGTGATCAGCAGACGCAGTTCCCCTCTATCGCTCTGGCCAAAGGCAAGCTGGGCGAATGCGAGAACGGCGGTAATGACAAACGCGCTGGCTCCTGCGGAAATGTTCATCCCTCAATTCATTATCATACCTCCGCCAGGCCATAGGTAGCGAATTCTTCAGACACCAGGTACACGATGAAATTATTCGTGCCGCAGCGCCGTCATCGGATCCGTCCGTGAAGCCCGCCGCGCCGGCGCCCAACACGCCAAAGTGGCAATCGCCATTAGCACGATCGCGGTCCCTGTAAACGTCACCGGGTCGTGCGCTGGAACGCCGAACAGTAAATTCCGTAGCATGCGGCCTAGAATCAGCGCGAGGCCCGTGCCAATCGCCACGCCGGAACCGGCGAGCACCAATCCCTCCCCGATCACCGTTCTCAGAAGCTGGCCCGCCCCTGCCCCCAACGCCATCCGTATCGCGAACTCCTGCCCACGCTGGGTAGCGGAGTAAGCCATCACTGAATAGATGCCGAGCGCGGCCAGCAGCAGCGCCAGGCAGCTAAAAATCCCCACCAACAGCGTCTGAAAACGGGGGCGCGCCACGGACGCGGAAACTACTTCGTCCATCGAGGCGATGTCCCCCACCGGCTGGTTGGGGTCCACCTGATGGATCGCGTTCACCACATCGCGCGCAATGGATTTCGGGTCGGCAGACGTTCGAATCACCAGCGAAGCATGCAGGTTGGGCGCTTGAATGGCGGAAAGATAAATGGTGGGGTCTCGGGGTGCGTTCATTGCCACCTGATTCAAGTCGCCCACCACGCCCACAATTTCGCCCTGCTCCATGAACGTCCACCAAATCCCCAGCTTCTTGCCGATGGGGTTCTCATTCGGAAAGGCGCGTCGCGCGAAGCTCTCGCTCACTACCACCGCGCCAGGACCGCCGAATCGGTCTGACACCCTGAACTCACGTCCCGCAATCAAGCGAATGCCCATGGCGTGGAAGAACCCCGGCGTCACAACTGAGAGGTTCGCATTAGGAAGGTCCGCGGGTTTCGGCGTCGGCCGGTCCGTCCGGAAGTAGCCGCTGTTTGAGAGCTTGCCGGATAAAGGCAGGAAGTGAATGCTGCCCGCGCCATCCACTTGTGGCAGGGCGCGGATTCGTTCCACCACGCGCTCCGTGTAAGCACCCACCGGCTCGCCCCATGCGTGGCTCTCCGGCGAGACAAACATGTGCATGGTGAGAACGTGCTGGGGTTGGAATCCTGGGTTGACCTCCACTAGATGAAGGAAGCTGCGGCCCAGCAGACCAGCCCCCGCCAACAGTAGGACCGCTACCGCAACCTCGCTCACAACGAGAGCGGACCGGAGAGCGCGTCCCGCACCCGCCCCAGACCGCAGGCCACCTTGTTTCAGTGATTCGCCAACATCGGTCTGGGATATCTGGAGAGCCGGTAAAAGACCGAAGGCCAGGCCCGTCAACACGGAGACTGCCAGGGTAAACGCCAGCACGCCCCCATCAATGTGAATCTCATTTGCTCGGGAGAGCGGAAAATCAGCCGGCAGCAGCATCGTCAGAGCCGAGATGCCCCAGGACGCCAGGCCCAGGCCCAGGGCTCCCCCGCCGAGTGAGAGCAGCGTGCTTTCCGTAAGCAGCTGCCGCACCAGCCGCCAGCGCCGTGCGCCCAGCGCCGTTCGAACGGCAATCTCGCGGCGGCGCACCGTCGCGCGCATCAGCAGCAGGTTGGCCACGTTCGCACACGCGATCAAGAGAACGAAACCGACCGCGGCCAGAAGAACATAGAGTGGCAGCCGCACTTTGCCGGTGATCTCCTCGGCCAGCGGGATCACCCGCATCCCCACGACTTGCGCGTTGAACGACAGGCGGGATCGCTTGATTTGCGCCAGCAGATTGTCCATATCCGCTACCGCTTGGTTCGTGCTGATACCCTTCCTCAACCGGGCAATCACAGTAAGGTAGCGGCCGTCGGTCTGATGTCCGGCGCGGTCCAGTTCGCTCGGAATCCAAAGATCCGCGGGCGTTTGCGGCAAATCAAAGCTGCGCGGCATCACCCCCACCACGTGGTACGTAACGTCGTTCAGTGAGATCGCGCGGCCCATGATTTTCGTGTCTCCGCCAAAATGCTCACGCCACATCCCGTAGCTCAGCACGACCGGTTTATCTCCCGTTGGCCGGTCTTCGTCCACACGGAACCAGTGGCCAATCAACGGTTGCACTCCCAGCATCGGGAAGAAGTCGGCGGAAACCTGGAGGGCTGCTACTTGTTCAGGCTCATCGCCTCCGGTCAGGTTCAAGGGAGTTGGGAAGATAGCAGCCACTCGTTCGAAGCTGTGGTTCTGTTCACGCCAGTCGAGAAAGTTCAAGGGGTTGGTGTCGCTGGCCGGCAGCGTCTGATTCCATCGTTCGGAGACCATGACGAGGCGGTCGGGATCGTGGAACGGAAGCGGCCGGAGAAGCACCGCGTCCACCACGCTGAAAATAGCCGTATTAGCCCCAATGCCAAGCCCGAGCGCCAGGACGGCAGCGGCGGCAAACCCAGGGCTTTTGGCAAAGAGCCGAACGGCGAAACGAAGATCGGAAACAAGTTCGCGCATTTCTACAAGTGACTGAGGCAAGCCCGGGACCAAACTGGGGCCCGTAAACATTTGATTCATTTGACTCGGAGTCCATGACCGCGTCCGATTTTGGGAATTCTTACGGCGAGCGCGGACACCCTTGCGCAAGCGTTAGCATGGAATGGAAGCGCGCAATGGTCCCACTCGCCCGAGGTTTCGTTCATCTATCCACTGGGAGAGGAGCATGGCTTCGAGGCCATCCAGGAGAAGGTCTTTCAGAACGTAATGGGCGGCATGTTCGCGACGCGCGACCTTAAGATGCGCGACATAAAGATTCACGCGAGCAGCAAGGCGGCTTGGTCGGAGTTCCACTGGGTTTTTCATGCAACGTTGCGAAAAGACGGATCGGCCGTGACCACGCGCGGCGTCGAAACCCAGGTCTACCGCAAAGAGTCCGGGAAGTGGCGGCTCGTCCACGTCCACTACTCCGAAGACCGGCAGCCCGCCCGCTGAAACGCAGCCTTGTCTTCCATGGTCTAGCTATCGTATAGTTAGACTATGGAAACGGAGAAGCGATCCGAGATTCCGCCCGGCACCCTGTACATGCTGATCCTCAAATCGCTGGCCCGGCTGGGGCCGATGCATGGCTACGGGATCGCGCAGTACGTACGGCAGATTTCGGACGATGTGCTGCAGGTTGAGGAAGGCTCTCTCTACCCCGCGCTGCAGCGCATGCTGATTAAGGGTTGGGTGGTCGCCGAATGGAAGCAATCCGAGAACAACCGGCGCGCGCGATACTACCGGCTGACTCCGGAAGGCCGTAAACAACTGGCTCACGAGATTCGGGAATTTGAACGTGTGATGGCGGCCATCGTCCGGGTAATCCAGCCCGCCTGAAATAGCCATGCGCGAACTCTGGCACAGACTACGCTTCCTGCTGCGGCGGGATCAGTTCGAGCGGGACCTCGACGAGGAGATGAGCCATCATCTCGCGCTGAAGGCTATGGAGGAAGGCAGCCGGGATGCCGCCTACCGCCAGTTTGGGAACGTCGCTTTACTCAAGGAGGATAGCAGAGCAATGTGGACCTGGAATTTCGCGGAACAGCTTGCCCAAGACATTCGCTACGCCTTTCGAACGATGGCCGTGAACCGGCTGTTTACCGCGATGGCGGTGCTTTCACTGGCGCTGGGGATCGGCGCCAACACCGCCATCTACAGCTTCATGGACGCGGTCATGCTGCGCGCCCTGCCGGTTCGGCATGCGGAGGAACTGGTGGTCTTGAAATGGACGGTTAGGGGCCGAGCGCCCGTGGTCCACGGACTGCATGGCAGCAACTCCGAGGATAAGACAGGGGCCTCCAGCAGCCCCAACTTTCCCTTCACCGCTTTTGAGCTGTTGCGCACCAGGAACGACAAGCTGACCACGCTGTTCGCCTACGCAAATGCGTGGGGTCTCAACCTGATCACTGGTGGGACCGCGGGCGGGACTGCGGGCAGGCGAGCGGAAGTAGCCGACGGCCTGTTCGTATCCGGAGGATTTTTCGACGGGCTGGGCGTGCTGCCCGCCGCCGGACGTTTGATTTCCGCCGAAGATGACCGGAGCGGCGCGCCCCCCGTGGCCGTCATCACCTATCCTTACTGGCAAAAGCGCTTCGCGGGGAAGGCCGGCGCCATCGGGCAGACGATGCTGGTGAACAACACGCCCTTCACGATCGTAGGTGTCTCGGCGCCGGGCTTTTTCGGGGTGGATATGGGAAGCAATCCGCCGGTTTTCATGCCCCTGCACGCAGCTCCGTCGCTATCCCCGAACCCCGCCGCCGAAGAGCAGCGCGACTTCTTCGACAAGAATTTTTATTGGGTGGAAATGATGGGCCGCTTGCGCCCGGGAACCAGTATCCGGCAGGCCCAGGCCGAACTCGCCTCTCAGTTTCAAGCCTTCGCCGGCAGCACCGCGGCCAACGCGGATGAACGGGCAAATCTGCCGGCGCTTCGGCTGGAGGAAGGCGGCTCTGGCATCGATTCGCTCCGGCATGAATTCGCCACTCCGCTCTTGGTCCTCATGGCCATGGTGGGCCTGATTCTCGCCATAGCGTGCGCCAATATTGCCAATCTGTTGCTGGCGCGCGCGACGACCCGAAGACACGAGATCGCCTTGCGCCTCAGCCTGGGCGCCGGCCGTTGGCGCATCGTCAGGCAATTGCTGACCGAGAGCGTGGTGCTCTCCGTTTTGGGTGGTTTGCTCGGCCTGCTGGTGGCCTATTGGAGCATCCACTCCATCACTTGGCTCATCGCCAACGGGCGCGAAGATTTCACCCTGCACGCCGCTCTGAACTGGCCGGTACTGGGCTTCACGCTGGCCCTGGCCTTGGCGACGGGACTGGTGTTCGGGTTGGCGCCCGCCATCCAAGCTACCAAGCTGAATCTAACCCCCGCGCTGAAGGAAACCCGCGCGAGCGCACCACATGGAACGCCCTCGCGCCTGGGAGTCCGGGTGGGGACCAGCCAGTTTCTGGTGATCGGGCAGATGGCCGTGTCGCTGCTGCTGGTGGTCGGGGCCGGCCTTTTTGTGCGCACGGTTTCCAAGCTGCATTCGGTGCAACTCGGGTTCAACCAGGAAAACATCCTGATCTTCAGCGTGAACGCCCGGCAAGCCGGCTACAAAGACGCGGCGCTGGCCCGCCTGTACGGCGAATTGTTGGACCGCTTCCGGAAGATTCCCGGGGTTCGTGGCGCAGGCCTGTCGGACCTGCCCCTGGTGAGCCACTACTGGAATGACGAAGGGCTCACTATTCCAGGGGCCCCGCCGGGCGTCAAGCCGCTCAATACCTGCCTTCTGGCGGTGGACTCCTCCTTCCTCGCGACCATGCAAATTCCAGTCGTAATGGGTCGCGGAATTGAGGAACGCGATTTAGCATCTCCTCGCGTCGCGGTGGTCAACCAGGTATTTGCCAACAAGTTTTTCGCGAATCAGAGCCCGGTGGGTCGCCTCATTGGCATTGGCGACTCAAAGGACCCCGCCGATGTCGTCATCGTGGGGGTTGTGCGGACCGCTCACTATAATTCCGTCCAGGAGAAAGAGGCTCCGCCCGTCGCGTACGTTCCCTACACGCAGCGTCTCGCCAATCTGAGCCAGGTATTCTTCGAGCTCCGTACCTTCGGCGATCCGCTCGCGCTCGCGGGCCCGGTCCGCCAGATCGTGGAGCGAGCCGCCCCCGGTGTTCCCATCACCGACCTGAACACGCAATCGCGCCAGATCGATCAGACCATCGGGCAGCAGCGCACCTTGGCCAGTCTCTGTACCTGTTTCGCGATCCTGGCCCTGGTGATCGCGTGCGTGGGCCTTTATGGCGCCATGGCCTACGCGGTGGCCCGGCGAACCGGCGAGATCGGTATCCGAATGGCGCTTGGAGCGGAACGGAGCAACATCATATGGATGGTGATGCGCGAAGTTGTGGCTCTAGCCCTGGTGGGCGTCGCTATCGGTCTTGCGGTTGCCCTGGGGACCACTCGCTTCGTGGAATCCTTCCTGTTCGGAACGAAGCCCAACGATCCACTGACCATTTCAATCTCTGTGTTCATCCTGGTTTGCGCCGGCCTGGCGGCGGGCTATGTGCCGGCCTGGCGCGCCTCACGGACCGACCCCATGACCGCGCTACGGAATGAGTGATGCGGCTTAGAAGTGGAACTTCGCCGCCACTTGAACCAGTCGCGGACTGGCGGCGCTCACCACGCGCCCAAAATTGGAATCGTTCACCTCTCCATCCACCGAAGCCGGCCCATAGAACTGCGCGTGGTTGAACACATTGAACGCCTCCACCCGGATGTCAAACGAAGTGGATTCCGTCAGCTTCACAGTCTTGCTGACCTGCATATCGAAGTTCTCGATTCCCGGACCAAAAAATGAGCGGCGAGCGGCGCTCCCCAACTGGCCCAGCGTTTCCAGCGAGAACAGGCTGGTATTGAATTCAGGCCTGCCATTGCGGGGGTTCGTATTGATGTCCAGCGGTCCCGGCGACTCTTGCGGCGTGTCCAGCAGCTGATTGTTTACGCCATTTCCGAGAGTCCCCAAAAGCGATCTATCCGAATCGTCAAAAAGCGTTACCGGGAACCCCGTGCTGAACCTGGTCGTGCCCGACAAGCTAAATCCAAACGGCAGCGCATAGGTATAAGTGGCGACAAAGTTCTGCGTCATGTCCCAGGAAGAAAGGGCGCGCGTCAGGGCGCGATGAAACGGGTTGGTTTGCTCTCCCAGATTGGAACCTTCATCAATCGACTTTGAATAGGTATAACCCAGCAGTAGATTTCCTCGACGGCCCGCCGTGAAACGGAGGTTGGCCTCCAGCGCGTTGAAATCCGAATTACCCACCGTTTCCTGTGCCGTCGTAGAGCCATAGTCAGACCCCAACCCAACACGCGTCCCCTGGTAGAACTTGCCGGATGCCGATGTATAAGCGGCATCCTCGCCGAAAGGTCCGCAGGTTGAACCTCCCGCCGCCACTTGACTTAGTTGACTCAGGCTCAGGCACAGCGCCGGATTTCCTAAGTTCACGGGAACGAGTACTAAAATATGATGACCCTCATTCCCTACATAACTTACCGTCAAAAGCGCGGACCCCGCGATTTGCCGCTGTATGGATAACATATAGTTCTCGGAATAAGGAACGCCGTTTCGATAGTAGAAATAAGGGTCGGCGCTTATGGGTGTCACGGCCGCGAAGTTGAACCCGGCGGAGGAATTCTTCAATGGAAAGGGGTCCGTATTCTCCGCTCCGTTCGAAGCGTTGATAAACGGAGTCGCAAACAGAGGCGGCTCGGGGCTCAGATAGTTGTAGCCATAAGGCGGCACGCCGTACATAACTCCGGCCGTTAGCCCCGGGAAAGCCGTGTAAAAGATGCCATAGCTGGCGCGGATGCTGCTCTCGCCACGTCCGCCAAACAGCGCTCTCAGAAGTCTATTTTCAAAGTTCGGCGAATACGCAAGGCCCAGCCGGGGCGCGAAGTTAAGATACTTTGAAGGCGAGAGCGTGGAGGGAATCCCCGGGTCGCCTGGCACCACTAAACCGGGCAGGGCGTTGGGATAAAGAACGGACTGCTCGCCGGGAACAATCGTCTGGATTTGGTTGTATTTCTCCCACCAGGGCATGATCAGGTCCCATCGAATGCCGAGGTTCACAGTCAGGTTCGAGCGGGCATGCCAGCTATCCTGAAGGAACGCCCCGGCATAACGGTTCCTCAAATAGAAGCTCTGTCCTGAAGTCTGCGTGTAATTACTCGGAAAGCCCAGGAGGAAGTCGGCGAATGCGGACCCGGTCTCGGTCCCGTCGATACTGAAAGTTCCATTGAAAGTCGCGTTAGGATGCTCATTCACTTGGTCGGTATGGAATTGGCCGCCGAACTTCAGAATGTGGTTGCCGAACACCTTCGACACCGCATCGCTGGCATAGAGCGTATTGTTCCACTGATCGACATTAGCAACGGGGACGCCCATCACGAAGGAAGGGAACACAATGTTCTCAACGCCCTCGAACCGAGGGGCTTGAACTACAATACCGGCCGTGCCAACGCCCGTTACAAAACCCTGCGAAGCGACGGGAACTCCCAGACCGCCGTGCGGCTGGCCGATGTTGTTCGCATTCCGCAGGAATCCTACGTGAAGTTCATTTACCGATGCCCCAATGCTCTTGGTATCCCCGATGGCAAACATCTGCGCCTGACCGATGGTCAAGGCGTCAAAGCCCGGAATGCTCGCCCCGCCCTGGCTGCCTGGGTAGGGATTATCCAGCCGGTAGTTATCGATGAAATAGTAACCGGATATCTGGCCGAATCGCGTGCTGGCGTCCAGCCGGCCAGATCCTTTGTCGTCTCGCACCGTTTCCGGATAGGAAGAAGTCGTGAACAGGTTCGATCCGATATTCGGCAAGGGAATGTACTGCAACAAAGCCTTCGCGGGCGCCGAAAAGGCATTTGCCGGAATTACCGCGTTCGGAAACACACAACCCGATGGGCGCGTACATCCAGGCATGTAATAGGGTTCTCCCTCGGAGACCGGATAGCCAAGCTCCTGCGTCAGCAGACTGGCGATATATGGCCCACTCACCTTTCCGGTTAGCTGGCTGGCTGCGTCGCTGAAATTACCCGAACGCTCCGGCACGGAAAGCACCGGCGTCTCCGGGGAACTGATCCCTTCCACGGTTCGCGTGCCCTGATAATCCACGAAGAAGAAGAGTTTCTGGCGAAGAATAGGCCCGCCTGCGGTTCCTCCGAACTGGTTCTGGCGGAACTCGCCGCGGCTGCTATCGAAATAGTTTCTCGCGTCCAGATCGGTGTTCCGCAGGAACTCGAAGCCATCGCCGTGGAACGAGTTACCGCCCGACTTAGTCACCACGTCGACCATCCCGCCGTTATAGTTGCCGTACTCCGGGTCAAAGTTATTGGTCAGAACCCGGAATTCCTGGATCGAGTCCAGGTTAGGGATAACCGAAGTTCCGCCATTCATATGTTCCTGCACATCGGCGGCGTTCACCATGAACCCGTTCGCGGACTCGCGCTGCCCATTGATGGAAACGTCGCCCGGATTCGCGTCTCCGGACGGATTGATCGTTCCAGTAACACCCGCCATAATGACGGAGGTTGGCGTCAACGAGGTCATTGGACTTACGCCCGGTTGGATTGCCAGCAAGTCTGTGTAACTGCGCCCGTTCAGGGGGGTGGATTCGATCTGCGCCAGGGATACGACTTCGCCGAGATGCGTCGCAACCCGATCTACCTGGGTTTCGATCGCTGCCTGCTCCGTCGTTACGGTGACGCTGTCCAGTCTTTCTCCGATCGCGAACTGAACGTCAACCCGAAGGGCCGCATCGGCATCCACCGCGAGACCGTCCTTTTCCTGCGACCGAAAACCCGCCGCTTCGACCCGCAGATCATATTGGCCCACCGGCAGCGCCGGAAAGGTATAAAACCCTTGCGCGTTCGAAACCGATCTGAATTCGGTCTTCAGGGCAGTGTTCGACAAAACCACAGTCGCGTTTGGCACGCGTGCCCCGCTGGGATCCTCGAGGGTTCCCGAGATGCTGCCCCCGGAGAGGGCCCACAGGAAGCAACTGAAAAACAAAAATGCGCCCGAACCTATTGCTTTCGGCATAAAACTCCCGGAGGTGCTACGAATCTAATAATAGTAATACGGGTTTCGGAGCGCATCCGGATCTTCGAAAAACTACAGGATTTCGCTTCCCGTGCCGATAGAAACGCTAGTCTTCTATGATTCCCTGGAAGTCAACTTCGGCCGCTGTGGCTCTCGTTTCGGTGGCCCTCCCAGCGGCGGGACAGAAGCCCACGCTGACCACCGCGCTGGCGGCGCATTCCCTGAAACTGGACGCGGCCGGGCAGGCGTACCCCGTCCATCTGCGGTCGGTCGTGACGTACTACGATGCCTATACCGATCCGCGGTTAGGGGCCTTTTTCGCCTGTGATCGAACGGGTTGCATCTGTGTTTTGGTTCCACCGAAGCCGATTCTGCCAATTCGGGCCGGCACTCTGGTGGATATCATCGGCGTCACCGACCCAGGGCACTTCGCGCCCATCGTTGTCGCTTCGGTGGTTAAAGTGGTCGGGCAGTCCCGGTTACCGGCCAAATCGCCTCAAAGAGGCTTGGCGCAGTTGATGACGGGGGCGGACGATGGCCAGTGGGTTCAGGTGGATGGGGTGGTGCATTCCGTCGTCCGATCCGGGCGCAACGTCACCCTCGCCGTGGCCTTGAACGACGGAATGATCCAGGGAATCACAGCCGTGGAGCCGGGCGTCGATTACGGTCGCCTAGTCGATTCAAGAGTCGTGATTCATGCCAATGCGGCGCCCCTGTTCAACAAGAATCGCCAGATGGTTGGGGCGCGCCTCCTGTTTCCTTCTCTCGACCAGTTAAGCGTCAAAGAGCCGTCACCGCTGGACGTGTTCTCCTTGCCGGCCAGCGGCATCGGTGATCTGTTGCTGTTCACGCCAGACCCTTCTTTCGTGCACCGGGTCCGAGTCAGAGGGCAGGTTTCGCTGCAATGGCCGGGACAATGGCTCGTCATTCAAAACGGGAAGCAGGGGCTCTTTGTCCCGACCTCTCAAAAAAACCGGTTGAACCTGGGTGACGAGGTAGATGTAGCCGGCTTCCCTGCCATGGGCGAGTTCGGTTCTACTCTGGAAGACGCGGTTTTCCGGCGGGCGGGCAGCGGTCGCCCGGTCGACGCCAGTCCCATCACCGCCCGTGAGGCCATGAAGGGCGATGACGACGCAAGGCTCATTCAAATCCGCGGGCGGCTGGTTGACGTGGATCTCACTTCACAATACCCAACCTTGATGATGTCTTCCGAAGGAACCGTCTTCCAGGCCATCCTTCCGGCTGAGGTCAATCGCGCTGGAATGGCTTCATGGCTCGCGGGCAGCGAACTGCAACTCACGGGAATCTGTTCGGTGCAGGTGGACAAGTATCTGTCGGCGCAAAGAGAGGGAGCCGCGCTCCCGAAATCGTTTCGGGTCCTTTTGCGCTCCCCTCAGGACGTCGTGTTCGTCCAGAAGCCTTCCTGGTGGACAGCCGGTCGAATTCTCGTGGTGCTCGGTATTTTCGTGGCCATGAGTATTGCCGGCACCCTATGGGTTGTCGCGCTAAAGAGGCGCGTGGAGGAGAAAACGGAGACCATCCGCGCCACTCTCGAATCTACGACTGAAGGAATACTGGTGGTCAACTCGAGCGCAAAAATCGTCGAGCACAACAGAAGGTTCGCCGCCATGTGGGGCATTCCAACGACCACTTTCCTCTCCCTGGATATCGGCGCCCTGCTTGACCTTGTCAAGCCCGGCTTGCGTGACCCGGACGCCTTCAGCCAGAACGCGTGGTCAACCTGTTCAGACGCCAGGGTACAAACTGACAGCGTCGTCGAATTCGTTGACGGCCGCGTCTTCGAGTGTCACTCCGAGCCCCAAATTGTGAAAGGAAAGGGTGTCGGGCGTGTGTGGGGATTTCGAGATGTCACCGAGTCACGAGACACCACCCGCCAGTTGCAGGAACTCGCCCATTCCGACGCCCTCACCGGGATTCCGAACCGCCGCGCGATCTTCAGTTTTCTGTCGAGTGAACTGAACCGCGCGCAAAAACGGGGTGATTCGCTCACTGTGATGATGACCGATCTGGACCGGTTCAAGATGATTAACGATCATTTCGGCCATGCTGCGGGCGATGCCGTATTAAGGGAAGCCGCCCAACGTTTAAGGTCGGGCATGCGGGCCTCGGATGCGATCGGGCGGTATGGCGGGGAAGAATTCCTGATCGTCCTGCCTCAATGCGATTCCCGCGCCGGGAAAGCTCGGGCCGAGGAACTCCGCCGTTTGGTTGAGAGCCAATCGGTTATCTGGGAGACGGATGATATCCCAGTGACTTGCAGCTTCGGGGTGGCTTCCACCGCCAGTGGAAACTATGCCATGGAGCAGCTGCTTCACGACGCGGATGCAGCGCTCTACAGCGCCAAACAGGCGGGCAGGAATTGTGTTGCGGTGGCGGCCACCGAGCAATGCACAAGCGTCTGGAATTAAGATAGCTTGCAGAAGGCGTAGCACAAGCTGTAAATTTGTACTACGCATTCCACAACCGATAAGCCATTCCCGAACGTATACAAAGCTGAGCGATGCACATTCCCGATGGATATTTAAGTCCGGAGACTTGCACGGTGTTCTACGCGGCGGCGAGCCCGTTCTGGTATGTCGCGCTGCAGCGCGTCAAGCGGCTGATGAGCACGGAATTCCTGCCGTTGATTTCCGTCTTCGCGGCTTTCTCTTTCGTGATCATGATGTTCAACCTGCCGCTGCCTGGAGGAACTACCGGCCACGCTATCGGAGTGGGAATCGCGACGATTGTTCTCGGTCCATGGGCATCCATTTTGGCGGTTTCCACCGCCTTAACCATTCAGTGCCTCCTGTTCGGCGATGGCGGAATCACGGCGCTGGGCGCGAACTGCTTCAACATGGCGATTGTCGGGTCGCTCGTCGCCTGGGGGGTGTACCAGGTCTTGACCCGCGGCGCGTCGCTTGGGTCGAGAAGGCGCGTGCTGGCGTCGGGGCTCGCGGGTTACACGGCGATCAACGTTTCAGCCCTTTTCGCCGCAGTTGAATTTGGCCTGCAGCCGCTGCTGTTTCACGATCCCTCGGGTGTGCCGCTCTACTGTCCCTATCCGCTGAGCATATCGATTCCCGCGATGATGATCGGGCACTTGACGTTCGCGGGCATGGCGGAGTTCGTCGTCACCGCCGGGGTGGTGGCTTACCTGCAGAAATCCGAAGCCACGTTACTTCTGCGGACCGCGCCCGCTGCCTTCCCATTGAGGCGTCTCTGGCAGGGACTCGCCATCCTGTTGGTGGCCACTCCACTGGGCATCATCGCGGCGGGAAGCGCGTGGGGTGAATGGAAGCCGCAGGACTTCAAGATGGGTGCGCCGCGCGGCCTGGAGCGTTTGTCCTCGGCTTGGACGGCGCCGCTGTCGGGCTATGCGCCGAGCTTTATCGGCAATGCTTCTGTTGGGTATATCGCGTCCGCCATTGTTGGCGTGGGTGTCATCGTGCTACTGCTCAGCGTCCTGAACCGCCTGCTCTCGGGCAAGAAACTCCAGCGAGGGTTTGTGGAGCGCACCGTCGAGAGTCTGTTCCGGGCGCTGGAAAGCTCGGTACTGGCGGAGGAACTTGCGCGGACGGCTGGTTTCCTTCAGGGCTTGGATGCTCGGGTGAAGGTGGCCGGACTGGGTTCATTGGTCATCGCCGCCGCTACGGTTCACCGGCTCCCCATGCTGTTGGTGCTCCTTGTCATGGCAGTCTTGGCGGCCATTGGCTCTCGCGTTCCCTTGCGGCTTCTGCTGGCCACGGTGTGGATTCCGTCGCTGGCATTCAGCGGCTTGATCGCCCTGCCGGCGATCTTTGTGGTGGGCAGTTCGGTAGCGTTCGACCTGCCCTTAATTGGTTTGCGGATCACTCACGAAGGCTTGCTGAGCGCCGCGTTGTTATTGCTTCGAGTGGAAGCCGCTGCCACGTTTTCGGCGTTGATCGTCCTGACCACACCCTGGACGCGCGTGCTGCGCGCCCTGCGCTTCTTCCGCGTGCCGGTGACGGCGGTGGTGATTCTCGGGATGACCTACCGCTACATCTTTCTGCTGCTTCGGACCGTGCAGGAGATGTTCGAATCCCACCGCAGCCGTCTTGTGGGAGAACTGCCGGGGCCTGAACGGCGGCGGCTGGCTTCGGCCACCGTGGGGGTGCTGCTCACGCGCAGCTTTCATCTGAGTTCGCAAATCCATTCCGCTATGCTGGCGCGGGGTTTCCACGGCGAGGTTTACCTGCTGGATGAACAAAGTATGACCGGGCGGAATTTCATGCAACTGGGCGCCGTCGTTGCTACGGCAGTCGCGGCGGTCGCGCTGGGACGATGATGGCGCCTTTGTTCCAGGCCCTCGATCTGGTGGTACGCTACGGGCGGATCACGGCTCTCGACCAGCTTTCGCTCACCGTTGGAAGGGGCGAGCGTATCGCGCTGCTGGGCGCGAATGGGTCCGGAAAATCGACCCTGCTTCGCGTGCTCGATGGGTTGGTATTTCCGGAGTCGGGCGCCTTGCATTTCGCCGGCGAAGCGGTTGTCGCCAGCCGCTTTGAGGAACGCGAGTTCACTTTCGCCTTTCGAAAGCGCGTCGGCCTGGTGTTTCAAAACCCGGACGTGCAGCTCTTCAACCCCACCGTGTTCGATGAGCTTGCCTTCGGGCCGCTCCAATTGCGCTGGCCTGCAAACCAAATCCGCGATCGCGTGGAGCACGTGCTGGGGACCATGCACATCGGACACCTGCGGGATCGCTCGCCGCACCAGCTATCGGGCGGAGAGAAGAAGCGGGTGGCCATTGCGTCCGTGATGGTGCTCGATCCGGAGGTTCTGCTGCTGGATGAACCGACCAGCGCGCTCGATCCGAAAAGCCACCGCCAGATCGTTGATCTGCTCGCCTCGTGGAGCGGCGGCGAAAAGACCGTCATCACAGCCACGCACGATCTGGGAAACCTGGAAGAGATCTCCGATCGCTGCTTCGTTTTCGAGAAAGGCAAGATCGTGAAGGAAGCCTCCGCCTTAGAGGTCCTGCACGATATTCCCCTGTTGCAGCGGGTGAATCTGGTTTCCGCGCACCGGCATTCCCATGAACCGGGACAGGCCAGCGTGCACTCCCATCTACACTCGAACTAGGCGGCGGGTGTTTCCGACGGCTTGTTGAGTAGCGTGGAAAGTTCCTTGCCGGCTTTGAATGTGGCCGACTTCTTGGCCGGAATGGCGATGGGTTCGCCCGTGCGGGGATTGCGCGCCGTGCGCGCCTTGGATTCCTTCACCTTGAAGACACCGAGACCACGAAGGTCAATCTTTTCGCCGCGCTCAAGAGCTTTCTTGATCACCTCGACGACTGCTTCCAGGGCCCGCTCGCCCTCGCTCTTGGTTTGGCCGAGACTGCTGGCCAACGATTCGACGAATTCTGCTTTTGTCATGTCCCTGACATTTTAGCTGATCGGCGGAAGCAGTTTGGCGCGTGGTCGTTCACAATGCCGGTAGCCTGCATCCATGCGTAGACGATTACGGGGCCAACGAACTTGAATCCGCGCTTCTTCAGTGCCTTGGAAATCTCCTCGGAAAGCGCTGTTTTGGCCGGGACTTCGCCCGTGTTTTGGATCGGCGCTCCTCCAGCCAGATTCCAGACGAAGGCTGAGAAATCTTCACCCGCTTCCCGCATAGCGAGATAAACGCGCGCGCCTCCGATGGTGGCTTCGATCTTGGCCCGGGAACGGATGATGCCCGGATTCTCAAGCAGCCGTGCGATGTCGGCTTCGGAGAAACGGGCGACCCGCTTAGGATCGAAATTCTTGAAGGCGCGTCGGAAAGCTTCGCGCTTGCGCAGGACCGTGATCCACGCAAGGCCCGCCTGAAAGCCTTCCAGCATCAGCATCTCCCAAAGCGCGCGGCTATCGTATTGAGGGACGCCCCACTCTTCATCGTGATAGGCCTGAAGCAGTGGATCGGTTTCAGCCCATGGGCACCGTTGGAACTGGGTCACGGCGCGGCCACGAGCGCGGCGACCACTTTCGGGGCGTCCGGGCTACCGAGGCCCGTCACGAGGTCATAGCCCGGTCCGGCCGTGCATTCCGCACCGCAGGTTCCGTTCGTGCCGGAAGTAATATCGTGCAGGGCCGACGGGTTGGCATAGAGGACGCTCTGGAAGTTGGCGCCGATGGTCCCTTTGCCCAACTCCGCGCGCAGGCTATTGGCGATCGCTGTAATTGCAGCCCACTGGGGAGACGAAGCGCTCGTCCCACCGGCCGCGGACCACGGCACGGAATACTCGGAATCATAAGTGGCGACTCCGGTTCCGGGGGCCGAATCGTATGAGACATCCGGGACAGCGCGCATGCCGCTCGACTGCGCGGAGAGCTGATAGGCCGGTTCAGGATAGTAGATGCTGAGGCCGCCGCCGCTGCCGGCCCATGCGGTCTCGCTGACGATCTCCGCATCCGCGTTCAGTTGCAGTTTGGTGCCGCCGCAATCGACAACCAGAGGCGATGCGGCCGGGTAGCCGAAGAGGTTATAGCCGTCATCGCCCGAGGCATTGAAGTAGGTGACCGATGGATCGCTGAAGAAGTTCTGATCCAGAATCTGCTCAAGTGGGAACTCTTTCAGCGAGCCCCAGCTCATATTGATGACGGTGGCGCCGTAGTTCACCGCGATGGGCACGGCTGCAAGTAATGTTCCGGTCCAGCCATTCTGCGCCAGCACCAGGACAATTTTGGCCCTCGGCGCGATAGCGTGCGCCCACTCGACGTCCAGGGAGGTTTCACCAGTCCAACCCTTGTTGCCGGGTGGCACGGTACCCGATGCGTAAACCACGGTGAGGCAGCCGTTCGCTATGGTGCAATCCGGCAGGCCGAACTGCTGATCGAACACGGCGAGGTCCGATTCCACCTCAGGGTAGTTGAAAGCGTCGATGATGCCGATGATCTGGCCTTCGCCTTGATTGGGAATTTGGTCGACGCCGTACGCATGGCGGATCTGCTGGGGCGTGTATCCCGCGGCGGAAGGAATTCGATCTAACGGAAAATGAGCGTCCTGACTCAATTCCGGAATTTGCGCGAAAGCCACTTGTACGAGGGCGAGAATGAAGATGGTTTTGAGCATACCTTGCGTGAGCTTATCGCATTGGCTTGACTCTGCCGCTGGGTGAGGCTTCAAGATGGTGTGTGGGATGAGAGTCCACGAGTTCGCTGAATTGGCCGGGGTGACCGTGAAAGCGCTGCACCATTACGACAGGTTGGGACTGTTAAAGCCGCGCCGGACCGAAGCCGGGTACCGCATCTATACCGAACGCGATCTGGAACATCTGGAACAAATTGTGGCGCTTAAGTTTCTGGGCTTGGGATTAAGGCAGATCCGCACGGTTCTGGAACGGGGCGAGCTTGGGTTAGTGGATGCGTTGCGGATGCAGCGGCAGGTGTTGGAAGAGAAGCAGCGGCAACTAACCCGGGCGATTCGCGCGATTGAAGAAGCGCAGCGGGCGATCCGGCCAGGCGAGGCGACCGATCCCGCGGTTCTAAGAAAACTGATTGAGGTGATCAACATGCCGGATGGTTTCAGTGAAGAGGCGATGAGCAAGTTCAAGGATTTGTATGAGCTGATGCGTTCCGAGGAATGGCGGTCGTTGCATCGGGACTTTACTGCTGCGCTGGGCCAAGAGCCGACCGGCGAGAAGGCTCAGGCTTTGGCCGCTCGGATGAAGGATCTGATGGATCGGGATGCCGGCGTACTGCAGGCCGTTGCCGATCCTGAGACGCTGGCGTCGATGAAAAAGGCGGCGGGGGAACTGCCGCCTGAGTTGGTGAAGCGCTTCGAAGAATCGAATGTTCGCAAGATGGTTCCTTTCATGATGAAGGCTTTGGCAGGGTTGGGCGAGAAGAGCTAGGGTACGATAGTGTCTTGCGACGTCTTTGGGCAATCCTGCTGCTGGCACTGTTTAGCTTCACGCTGTGCGTGGAGATAACCAGCGCCGCGCTGACTGCTGAGACAGATCAGAATCTCCCCGCCTGCTGTAGACGGTTTGGTAAGCACCATTGCTCAATGCCGGATCACAGTGGGTCCGGGCCGGCAGTCCGGTCTGTGCGCTGTCCCTCTTTCCCCGGTTCGTTTGCTCCCGCTATCCGCGCGGCCGTTTCTGCCGCGGTCGCTCCGATAATCCCCTCGATTCCGAATTTTGTCCGTGAAGCGGTTCCTCACCGGACACGGTCCCACGGCACGATGGTAGCCGGCAGGTCTCACTACAAGCGCGGTCCTCCCTTTTCTCCCTCGTTCGCATAATCAACCCACTCTTAGTCGTCGTCGTTACCGCTCGGTAACGCGCATGTTTCGTTGGAGAAAATTATATGAAGGATCTACGTGTTTTTATAGCTTTCCTACTATTTGGCACGCTGCTGCATGCCACCATATTTGGACGAATTCAGGGGGTTGTGCATGATCCGCAGCATCGCCCCATGGCCGGTGCGTCGGTGCGCCTGCAGGCCACTACTTCGGACTGGTCGCAAACCGTGCAGTCGGACGATAACGGCGAGTTCTCGTTCGCCAGCGTCCCGGTTGGCGATTACAGGATCACCGTGACCGAGCCGAAGTTCGAGGCTTCGCAGCAGACCGTAACGGTTACTTCGGGCTCCTCCCCGGTGCTTCACTTCCGGCTGGCGATTGCCGCACTGAATCAGACCACCGTCGTCGTGGGACAGACGGAAGAAACCAAAATGGACTCCGTCACTCCCACCACTCTGGTAGATCGTGAGGACATTGCCCAAACTCCGGGCGCCGACCGGACCAACAGCATGGCGATGATCACGGACTACACGCCTGGCGCCTATGTCACGCACGACATGCTCCATATGCGCGGCGGCCATCAGGTGGATTGGCTGATTGACGGAGTGCCCATACCCAACACCAATATCGCGACGAACCTAGGTCCCCAAATCGATCCTAAGGACATCGACTATCTGGAAATTCAGCGAGGCAGTTACCAGGCGGAATACGGAGACCGGACGTACGGAATCTTCAACATTGTGCCGCGCACCGGCTTCGAGCGCGACAATGAAGCGGAATTGGTGGTCTCGGCCGGTAATTGGTATCAAACCAACGACCAATTCAATTTTGGCGGCCACACCGACCGCTTCGCCTATTACGGGAGCTTGAACGGGAATCGCAGCAACTATGGTTTGCAGCCGCCGGTCGGGCAGGTCGTAAATGACGCAGAAAACGGCTACGGAGGGTTCGCCTCGCTCATCTTCAATAAGAACGCTTCCAACCAGTTTCGTCTGGTGGCTTCGCTGCGGCAGGACTACTACCAGATCCCGATCGATCCGAGTCCCAATTCAGAGGGAAATCAAGTCTATCCCAGTTATGGGCTGCATGACAGTGAACGCGAACCCGATGGTTACCTGACATTCTCGTGGATTCACACCTTTAGTCCGAACTTACTACTGACGGTTTCTCCTTTCTATCACTACAACCAAGCCAGTTATACCGGAGGCCCGAACGATATTCCGGTAATCTCGACAGTGGACCAGACGGCTAACTATGCCGGCGCGCAGGCGAGCCTCAACGTATCCACCGTCAAATACAACGACATTCAAGCGGGCGTGTACGGGTTCGTTCAACACCAAAGCACGTTCTTTAACAACGTGTTCACGGATTGCGCGCCGGACTGCCAGAACTTCGGCGCGTCCTCGGCGGCGGTAACGGGCGGTGTCGGTGAAGTTTTCGTTGACGACCGGTTCAAGGTGACCTCGTGGTTGACGTTCATCGCGGGCTTGCGCGAGGCGCACTTCGGCTCGCCGTCCGTCGTGGAGAATGCGACGGACCCGCGCGTGGGCGCGGCCATTCGGATCCCTAAAATCAATTGGGTCTTTCATGGGTTCTATGGTCGCTTCTATCAACCGCCGCCGCTGTTGACGGCGACCGGTCCACTGCTCGAACTAGCCACCAGCCAGACTTTGACTTTCGCCCCGCTGAAGGGAGAGCGTGACGAAGAGTACCAGTTCGGCGTCTCAATTCCGTTTCATGGCTGGGTGCTGGAGGAAGACACCTTTCAGACCAAGGCGCAGAATTGGTTGGACCACAACAACATCGGCGAATCCAATATCTTCTGGCCGATCACATGGACCGCGGCTCTGATTCAGGGTTGGGAAACGACGCTTCGTTCCCCCCGGGTGTGGCGCCGGGCGCAGATGCACCTGGCATACTCGAACCAAATTGCACAGGCGACTTCCCCTATTACGGGCGGCGTGGTTTGTCCTCTTCCGGTATCGCCGGATTGCCCGGTCGCCATTCCGGCGGGATATTCACCGGTGGACCATGACCAGAGAAATACGCTCAACTTCGGCGTGAATGGAAGGCTTCCGTGGCAGGTGTTTGCTTCGACCAATGTTTACTATGGGTCGGGATTTACCAACGGGATGCCGAACGCGCAGTATCCGGGGAACTATCTGCCGCAGCATACGACGTTCGATCTTTCTCTCGGCAAGAGCTTTGGAGAGCGCGACCAGTACCGGGTGTCAGTGACGGCGCTGAATGTGGCGAACCGGCGGGTGCTCCTGGATAACAGCCTCACCTTCGGTGGATTTCATTTTAACGATCCGCGACAGATTTATGGGGAGGTGCGTTGGAAGTTTCACTATTAAGTTCGGAGGAATGAATGAATCTGCCGGCGCAGCCTCACCGGGCTTCGTCGACAACTCCGCGGCGCTTCTGTACCAGCACATCGCGAATTGCGTAGATCCTGCGGCCCTGGCTTTCGAAGTAGATGCGCATCATCATCTCCCCGATCAGTCCGGTGCTGAACATCATGAGGCCGCAAAGCAGCAGCAGGCAACCCATGATGAGCAGCGGGCCATGCTGATCGAGAATGTCCACCTTGGCGTTGAAGAGCTTGAAGATCGCACAGCCAAACAAGATGGCCGACCCGATAGTAGTTCCCACCAGGCCGATGCTGCCGAAAAAGTGCATCGGCCGCGTGAAGTATTTCAACAGGAACCGGATGGTGAGGATGTCGAACAGAACGCGGAAAGTGCGGCTAAGTCCGTAGTGCGAATCGCCCGAGACGCGCGGCGAACTTTGGATGGGCACCTCGGCCACGCGAGCTCCATAGAAACTCGCCAGCGCCGGGATAAAGCGGTGCAATTCACCGTAAAGGTGCACGTCTTTCAATACTTCGGCGCGATAGGCTTTGAAGGTGGTTCCGAAATCGTGCAGATCCATCCCGGAGGCTTTGGCCATCATCCAGTTGGCGATGCGCGAGGGGAGTTTGCGCGAGACGGTGTCAACGCGTTCCTTGCGCCAGCCGCTGGCGATGTCGTAACCCTCGTCGATTTTTGCGAGCAGGGCGGGGATGTCTTCCGGGGCGTGCTGCAGATCGCCGTCCATGGCAATCACGATTTTCCCCTTGGCTTCGTGGAACCCGGCGGAAAGAGCGGCCGTTTGCCCGAAGTTACGGCGCAGCCGCAGCACCTTCAATCGCTGATCTGTTTGAACGAGGTTGGCCAGCAGCTCAAAGCTTCGATCGGAGGAGGCGTCATCCACCAGAATGATTTCGTAGGGACGGCGCGCGGCCATCAAAACCGCGGTCAGGCGATCGTAAAGCGGGAGGATCGAGTGTTCCTCGTTGTGAATAGGGATCACAATAGACAACATAGGTGCTTCCATTAGTTTAACTTCCGATCGACTTCCGTTTGTGGCCACCGCGGCTAGTAAAACATATGATGGCCTAACCCCGCTGCCGGTTTCGATTCTTCTGGATCACGTGAGATCCCTCTACAACGTGGGCGCGTTTTTCCGGACGGCCGACGCGGTTGGAATGGAGAAACTCTATCTGGCCGGGATTACGGCGGCGCCGCCTCATAAGGAGATTCACAAGACAGCGCTGGGCGCGGAACTGACCGTGCCATGGGAGCGTTGGGATGATGCCGAGCGGGGGCTTCGGGAACTGCGCGCGCGGGAGGTGGAAATTGCCGTGATCGAGACCAGCGTCCATGCGGTCGATCTGTTTGATTGGCAGCCGCGGTTTCCCGCGTGCGTTGTGTTTGGGAATGAGGTGGATGGGGTGCGGTCTCAGATTGCGGCTCTCGCCGACACCCATGTGCGGATTCCCATGCTGGGCATGAAGCACTCGCTCAATGTGGCGACGGCGGGCGGTGTGGTGCTGTATGAGCTTTTGAGGAAGTACCGGGCGCTGCGGTCAGCCCATTACGGCGACGGCTTGTAATGCGACTCTGCCAAGGTCCTGATCGCCATCGATGGTCGCCTTTTTCGGACCCTTCGTGAATAGACGCCAGGCCGCGTCCTGATCGATCCTGACGGTTGCCACCGGTTTCGATGCTTCCTGGTTCAGTAGCTTCCAGCTTTCCTCGTCACGCCGCACCTGCCAGGTTCCGCCTGCGGGACCTTCGATGATGAAGCTGACGGCAGTTCCTTCGAGCCCTTGCGTGTCGCGGTAAGCGAGAGGAAGTGCACGCACGAACGTTTCCAGCACCGGCCGCAGCCATTTTGCATCCATCAGCGCCCGCGCTTTCACCGCTTCTCGAATTTGTTGTTGATGATGCCACTGTTCGCTGAATTCCCGCGCGATATCGAAGGAGTTCTTCGACTGCGTTTCCCCGGCCCACGAGACGGGAAACACGGCTGGTCCATCCGGATCCAGCGATTCGAAATATCGCCGGATCTGGGGAGCCGTCCACTCCAGCAGATCGATCAGTATGGTTGGGCTGAAGCGCCGCGCGGCCGTAACCCAATCCGCATTCATGCGATTGATCATGCGGACGGTATCTTCGTGAGTGACAACTGCGGGGCCGGGGGCAATGTAATTGTCCCGAGCCAGGGAAAGGCGTCGCAGCTGGCCGTCCAGGATATGAGCCGCGATGTCTTTCACGGTCCAGTCGCGGCAAGCCGTGGGCCGCAGCCAGTCATCACGGCGCAAGGATCGAAGCAGGGAAATGAGCTCAGTGTGGAGCTCCGGGAAGAGATCGAGATTCATTCGGATTTACGGGAGCTGAATTCCCAACGTCTTCATTTTGCGGTAAAGATTGCTTCGCTCCAGCCCCAGCAACTCCGCCGCGCGTGTCACGTTGCCTCCGGTCTCTTCCAGCTTCTTCGCGATGTAGTCGCGCTCAAAGGCATCGCGCCCTTCGTGCAGGCTGGCGAAGCCGTCCATGGTCCGCGGCGGAGCCTGACGCTTGGACGAGGGCAGGGGAATATGACGAGCATCCACGCGCGCCTGCGGATTCAGAATCACAATGCGTTCAATCAGATTGCGCAGCTCGCGGATGTTGCCCGGCCACTGGTAATCCTGGAGCACCTGGTAGGCGGCGGGAGTGAACTCCTTCGGCTTGCGGCCATAGGCGCGCGTGAATTCGCGGAGAAAGAAATCGGCCAGCATCGGAATATCTTCCGCCCGGTCCCGCAACGGCGGCACGTGAAAAGGAATGACGTTCAAACGGTAAAAGAGATCTTCACGGAAATTGCCCCGTTCGATTTCACTTTCCAGGTTCTTGTTGGTGGCGGCGATCACGCGAACATCCACCTGCACGGCTTGATGCGCGCCCACGGGTTCAAAGCGCTGCTCCTCCAGAGAGCGCAGAACTTTGGCTTGCGTGCGCAGGCTCATGTCGCCCACTTCATCCAGGAAAATAGTGCCGGCGTCGGCCTTCTGAAACTTCCCGGTCTTGGATTCCTGCGCACCGTTGAAGCCGCCTTTCACATGGCCAAAGAGTTCGCTCTCGATTAAATCCTCGGGAATGGCCGCGCAATTCACTTCCACGAATGGTTGCTGGGCACGCGCGCTCATGGCGTGGATGGCGTGCGCCACTAACTCCTTCCCCGTGCCGCTCTCGCCGTAAATGAGCACGCGTCCGTTGGTGGCGGCCATCAGTTGCATCTGCTGCCTCAAGGCGCGCATGGGAACGGATTCGCCGATGATTTTGTATTTGGAATCTTCATCACCGCGAAGCCGCGTATTCTCGAGCTCCAGACGCCGGTTGGCAATCGCGTTCTTCACCACCACGGAGACCTTTTGGATGGTCAGCGGTTTTTCAAGAAAATCGAACGCGCCCAATTTCGTGGCGCGCACGGCGGTATCGATGGAGGCGTGTCCGGAGATCATGACGACAACCGGACGGTCCTCGAAGGGGATTTCCTGAATCCGGCTCAGGGCATCGAGGCCATCCAATCCCGGGAGCCACACGTCGAGGAGGATCACCGTATAACTGCGGCGCGCAAGGGCCTCCAGGCACGCTTCACCGCTGGGTACGGTTTCCACTTCATATCCCTCATCTTCCAGAACGCCTCCGAGCGATTGGCGAATCCCCGGTTCGTCGTCGACGATGAGAATCGAGTTTTTCATTGGGCCGTTACCAGCTCTGGGGCAGCCTCCACCAACACGGGCAATTCGATAGTAAAACGCGCGCCGGCGGGCTGGTTGTCTTCCACCCGAATCTGGGCGTGATGGTCTGAAAGGATATGGCTGACGATGGCGAGGCCCAGGCCCGTGCCGCGGCCCTTGGTGGAGAAATAGGGAAGGAACAGCTTCTCGCGTTGTTCTTCGGTGACACCGCATCCGGTGTCGGCGAAGATCAGTTCGATGGTGCCAGCGAGGCCGGCCTGTGTGGCAATGTACAGCCGCCGGACGTGCGATTCCTGCATGGCCTCGGCGGCGTTATCCACCAGGTTCACAACAACCCGCTTGAACTGTTCCCGATCGATCATCACGGGCGGCAGATCCGGTGCGAACTCGGTGATGACCTCAATTTCGTCCAGGCGCCCCGAGAAGACCGAAAGAGCGCTCTCCACGACGTCATTGAGATCACCCCGCACCAGCTGGGCGGCGGGGAAGCGCGAGAGTTGCGAAAACTCATCGACGAGCGTCTTGACGGATTGCGCTTCGCTGACGATGGTATCGGTACATTCGCGCAGGATGCGATCCGCTTCGCGGGGCAGGTTCAAACGTGCGATCTGGCGCGCAACGCGCTCCGCTGAAAGCACGATAGGCGTCAATGGGTTCTTGATTTCGTGCGCCACCCGGCGCGCAACCTCGTTCCAAGCCGATGCTTTCTGCGCGCGTAACAGTTCCGTGGTGTCTTCGAGGACGATGACAAAGCCCGAAGTCAGTTTGTCCTCCAGCGCGGACACGGTCACCGCGAGGCTCTGTTGACGGCCATTGCGGCTTTCGAACTGGGTAGTGGCGAGGCCCGTGCGCCGCGCGCGATTCATCAGGTAGCGGATTTCAGCAGCCTCCTCGCGCGTGAAAAGATCTTCAATCCGCACGGCGCGATCCACCGCCGGCGCGGAAAGGATGCGCTTCAGGGGCTGATTGACACGTTGAATACGCCCGTCCGCGCTGACCGAGATGACGCCGGTGGGAATGCTTTCGAGAATGGCTTCGGTGAAGCGGCGGCGCGCCTCCAGTTCGCGGCTGTTGGCTTCCAGTTCCTGAGTCATCTGGTTGAAGCCCCGGACGAGGCTGGCGAGTTCATCTATCGCCCGCACGCGCACGCGGTATTGCAGATTGCCTTTGCTTACCTGATGGGCCGCGTCGATGAGAGCGGCGATCGGAGCGCTGATCTGCCGCGCCAGGAAGAGTGCGATCCAGGTGGCTACAAACAGAATGAAGAGCGCGATCAGAAAGAGCATCATGATGGCCGTCTGGCGGACGCTCTTCTGATTCGCCGCCAGAATGGCGTAGTCTTCATTCCACTTGTCGATGAGGCGCTGCTTGGCGGCCACATCGAGCGGCATGAGTGAGGCGATCTGCACCATGCCGATTTCCTTCCCGCCGATATTCACGGGGGCGCGGGCGACCGCCACATCGGACCGTTTCGCACTGGGCATATGGCCCATGGTAAGAACCGGAAGCCCTGTCCCCAAGGGGATGAGCGCCGCCGCCGAAACGTTCTGTTCCACGCAAAATCGGGAGAGGTAATCCCGCGACGCCACGCCACCCCCTAGCAGCAGCCGCGTCTCGGGCATGGCGGCCAGCAACAACGCCTGAGCCTGCACCTTGTCGTGCATCTCATGGCGCATGGCATCGCTGACTTCCTTGATGATGACTTGCTCGCCTTCCACCGGTTTGACGAACCACTTGGCCAGATTGCGATTCATCACCTCAACGGAATACACCACCATGAAGAAGACAGGCATGACGCTGAGGGCCAGCGCGCCGAACACGAGCTTTGTTTTGATGCGCGACCCTTCGCGGCTCTGGCGCCGCTCGATCAGCAGCTTCACAACCGTGCGGCCCAGGATGAACGCCAGCGTGACGGTGAGCAGGAAGATCAGCGTTGAGACGGCCCAGAAGATCAGAGTTGTTCCGGGACCGCTGGGTGAAGCGCCCACGGTGAACGAGCCTTGCCACACCACCAGAACGATCAGAATGATCAGCAGGCCGATGCCAGACCCGTAGATGACTCGCTTGCGCATCTTTTTCTAATTGTAGGTCTAGCTACTGGCCACTAGCTTTCTCAAATTGACGGCGCAGATGCGGCTGGCTTCTAATTTATCGCCGTTTGCTCCCGTCCAGTGCGTTTCGAGATTGATATCTCCGGAGTAGCCTTCGCCGTACAGCGCCGCGATCTGCCCTTCCCATCCGACGCTGCCCTGACCCACGGCTACCCACTCTAGTCCGTTACCGGACACACGGCAGTCCTTGGCATGCACGTGCCCGATGCGAGGCATCGAGAGGAGCGCGAGCCCGGTGAGTGGATCTTCACCGGCCACAACGGCATTAGCGGGATCCCATACCACTTTCAGGTTCGGATGGTCGATCGCGGCAAGCACCCGCGCCGTCTCCAGGCCGGTGCTGATGTTGCAGGCGTGCTCGTTTTCAAGGCCGATCGCGATTCCGTGTCCGGCGGCTTGATCCGCCAGATCGCGCAGCGCGCTAACCACGCGTTCAAAGACGGCTGCCGGATCAAGCGTGCGCCAGAAAGAGAAGACGCGCACCGTTGTCGCCCCACTGCGTTTTGCAACTTCGAATGCGCGCTCGGCAAGCCGGGGCTGATCGGCATAAGTATGGCGCGAGGCGAAAACGTCTTTTTGAAAACGTGTATCCACATCGGGCGCATCGGGCAATGTGCACTTCAACAGCGGCGATGCAATGCAGTCGATGGCCAGCTTCTGCTTCTCGAAAATGTTTAGAGCGCGGTTGAGTTCGTCGTCGTCCAGGTCCAGGATGTTCTTGCCCCACAGCACGCGGAGTTCGGCGGTTTCCAGGCCCGATGCGCGCATCGCCTGGGCCGCAATATCCGGATCGGGCGAGAACTCATCCGTAATAGCGCCGATTCTCACCGAATCCGCTCCAGCTTGCGGTAGAGCGTTTTGCGCTCGATACCTAAAATCTGCGCCGCGCGGCTTTTGTTACCCCCAGTGGCGGCCAGCACGCGCTTGATCTGTTCGGCCTCGGTGTCGGCCAGCGATTCGCCCCCGGTCTCGCGCGGCTCGGTTTCGCGAATCGCGTCGAGCACCGCTTCACTATCAATGCGCCCTTGCGGCGCCAGAATGGTGAGCCGCTCGATGAGATGCTGCAACTGGCGAACGTTGCCGGGCCAAAGCTGCTCCTGCAGAACCTTGACGCCGGAATCGGTGAGTTTCACCTCCTGGTGATAGCGATCGTTGTAGCGCTTGAGGAAATAGCGCGCCAGCAGTGAGATATCCGGACGGCGGTCGCGCAGCGGCGGAATCGTCACGCGGACTACGTTGAGACGGAACCAGAGATCTTCACGAAATCGGCCGTCTTCCACCATCTTCTGCACGTCGCGGTTGGTGGCCGCCAGCACGCGCACATCTACGGGGCGGTTGCGCGATGCGCCCACCGGCCGCACCTCGCGCTCCTGCAGGAATCGCAATAATTTGAGCTGGAAGTTAACATCGATGTCGCCGATTTCATCAAGCAGCACGGTGCCTTTGTTGGCTGACTCGAAGACGCCGATGCGATCCCGATCCGCGCCCGTGAATGCTCCACGCATGGCTCCGAAAAGCTCGCTTTCCAGCAGCGACGGCGCGATGGCCCCGCAATCCACCGGGACGAACGGCATGGTGGCGCGCAGGCTGTTGTGGTGGATCATGCGCGCGATCATCTCTTTGCCCGTGCCCGTTTCCCCTTCAATCAGCACGGTGGCGTCCGTGGGGGCGACGCGAGAAACCGTTTTGTAAATATCGATCATCGCGGCGGAAGTGCCGATCATTTCCGTCAACGGCATGGCGTCGTCATCGAACTCGCCGTCATCGTCGTTCGATTCGTCGCGCGTGGCTTCGGCGCGCTTCACCGTTTCCAGGATGCGGTCGA
>Ga0326727_10003496_pt1 | contig 50058 bp, 42 predicted proteins | sample MB2enrmetagenome_FD_207643 | JGI IMG/M metagenome (GOLD analysis project Ga0326727, IMG submission 207643) | Lab enriched peat soil microbial communities from McLean, Ithaca, NY, United States - MB29MY | ecosystem: Environmental > Terrestrial > Soil > Wetlands > Peat | place: USA: New York... | reverse complement strand
CTACCGGCTCTGTTCCACCGCGGTCATCTGCGAACGCGTGCGCGGGTCCAGCCAATCCCTCCAGGCATCGCCGAGCAAGTTGAACGTGAGCACCGCCAGGACAACCGCGAGCGCGGGGAAGACCACCATGTGCGGCGCATCAAATAAATGGTTTCGCGCATCGTTCAGCATCCGCCCCAACTGGGAATCGGCGCGAGCACGCCCAAACCCAGAAAGCTGAGCGTCGCCTCCGCCAGAATCGCTCCGGCCATCCCGATGGTGGCTTGCACCAGCACCGGTTGAATCATGTTCGGCAAAAGATGCCGAATCATGATGCGCAAAGGAGAAGCGCCCAGCGACCTCGCCGCCAGCACGAATTCGAGCTCTTTGGTCTTCGGTCTTCAGCACTTGTGCGCGCGCCAGCCTGGCGTAGCCCGCCCAGCCGGTAATGATCAGCGCCAGAATCACTTTGCCGACGCCCGGGCCGAAAAACGCCGCGAAGGCAATCGCCATGCACACGAACAACGCCAGCAGTGCAAGTTGCAACGTGGCCGGATACCGCTCGAAAATCACTTGGCGCACCGGCGCCTGGAATTTGAACGATTGCCCGAAATCGCCGCGCGCCACCTGCCAGAGATATTTTCCGTACTGAACGATCAATGGCCGGTCGAGGCCAAGCGTGTGCCGCAATTCCGCCGCTTGTCCCGGCGCGTCGCTCTCCCCCAACATCTGCTCCACGGGGTCGCCCGGCACAATGTGGATCAGCAGGAAAACCATCGTCAGCACCAGCCAGAGGGCCGGCAAGGTCAGCAGGAAGCGGTGTAAGAAGTAGCGCGCCATTCGGCCGAGAACTCAGTGCTCCTTTTTTGCGGCTTTTGCCTTTGGGGACTCCACGGCCGCGCCTGTTTTGCTCTCCGGCCCATTCTTCGCCGGGCGCAGCCGCTGGATTTTCACACGGGCCACGCGCCGCGCATCCATCTCCACCACAGTGAAACGGTAGCCGTTGAACTCAAAACTTTCGCCGCCGCGCGGGATGAACCCCAACTGGTCCATCACGAAACCGCCCACGGTCGCATACGCCGGATCTTCCGGCAAGGAGATGTTGTACTGCGTATCGAGGTCGCGCACATTCAGCGCCGCGTCAAACACCACGGCGCCATCGGCAAGCGTCAGCGGCCGCTCCACCACATCGAACTCATCGTGAATTTCGCCCACGAGTTGTTCCAGCACATCTTCCTTCGTGACCAGGCCCAGGATACTGCCAAACTCGTCCACCACCATCGCGATGCCCACGCGCCGCGCGCGCAATTCCAGGAGCAATTCGCTGGCCGGCTTCGTCTCCGGCACAATCAGCACTTCGCGTAACACCCGCCGCAGATCAAACGGCGGCGCCGGGGGCAGGTTTTCCTCCAGGCGGCGTTCGCGGTCCAGCAACACCCACATCATGTCCTTGATGTGCACGAATCCGAGCACGTGATCTTCCGTGCCGCGATACACCGGAATCCGCGAGCGCTGCGTCGTGGCGAACAAGCGCATCACTTCGTCCAGCGAGGCTTCCACGGGAAGCGTGTGCATATCCGGCCGCGACACCATGATTTCCCGCACCTGCAGTTGGCTCAAGTCAATCGCGCTGAGAATGAATTTCTCTTGCCCGGGCCCCAGCAATCCGCGTTCGCGGGCCTGCTGAATCTGAATCTGCAGCTCCTCCGTGGAATGCGCAACGCCGTGGCCTGCCGGCGCGACCACGCCCAGCGCTTTTACGACCGCGCTTGAAATGCCATCCAGGAGGTCGATCGCCCAGCGAAATGTATTCAGGAACCACTGGAAAGGCCGCGCCACCATTAACGCCACGCGCCCGGCACGCGCCAGGCTGATGCTCTTCGGCACCAACTCGCCAAACACCACATGGATTGCGCTGAGGAAAAGGAAGGCGATGGTCAGCGCGATGCCATGCACCAGCAGGAGCATGCGCACGCTGCCATGTACCGGCATCACCTGCTGCACCAGTTTCGCCAGGGTCATTTCGCCCAGTGCGCCAATCCCCAGGCTACTGAGGGTGATGCCTACTTGCACGCCGGAAACCACGCGGTGCAGGTCGCCCAGCAAGTGCTCGACGATGCGCGCCTGCGCATTGCCCTTGGCCACCAGTTGCCGCACGCGTGACACCCGGACGGTCACCAGCGAAAATTCCACCGCGGCGAAAAAACCGTTCAAGGCCACCAGCACGAACACGCCAATCAGCCGCACCAGGAACATTCGCTCGCGCACTCCCAAGCCGCATTGTAGCAGCAGCTATCCTGCCAGGGGGGGCGGCGTCAAAAGGAGTTGCCTCGTTTACGGTCTTCCGGACGAAGCATCCTCAATCGCCGCGACCAGGTCATGGTAGTCAAACGCGCCGTCATGCCGCTGGCCATTGATAAAAAATGTTGGTGTGCCATTCACGCCGCTGCGCACGCCGCCGGTGAAGTCTGCGCGCACGCGGGCGAGGAACTCGCGCTTCTCCAGCGATGCGCGCAACGCCGCGGGCGCCACGCCGATTTGCTGCGCAAGTTCCAGGTACAGCGGGCCGCTCAGGCGTTCCTGGTTCTCGAAAATCAGGTCGTGCATCTCCCAGAATTTTCCCAGCGATCCGCAGAACTCCGCGGTTTCGGCTGCTCCTTCCGCATGCGGGTGCATCTCGCCCAGCGGGAAATTGCGAAAGACGAAGCGCAGGCGCTTCCCAAAATGCTTTTGCACTCGCTTCACGATGGGATAGGCGCGCCCGCAATGCGGACACTCGTAGTCGCCGTATTCCACCAGGGTAATTTCCGCGTTGGCCGGACCCTGGGTGTGGTCTGCGTCAGACACAGCCACTTTCAAAACAGCCATGGACTCCTCCTACTTGGGCAGATCCTCCAGGGCCTGTAAGATGCCGTCGGCGCCGGGATTCACCGCAATGGGCGAGCAGTAGCTCCAGGTAATCGTTCCGTTCTTGTCGATGACGAAAAGCGCTCGTTCGCACACGCCTTCCTTCTCGCGATAGGCGCCGTATCTCCGTGCTATCGCCCCTTTCGGCTCGAAATCGGCCATCAGGGGAAAGTGCAGCCGGCGGTCCTTCGCAAACGCTTCGTGGCACCACACGCCGTCCACGGAAACGCCGATCAGCTCCGCGCCAAATTTCTGGAACTCCGGCAGGATTTCGTTGTACAGCGCCATCTGGTCGCCGCAAACAGGGCTCCAATCCGCCGGATAAAAGGCCAATATGACCGGTCGGCCGCGCAGTTCGCTCAGCGAGAGTGTTTGATCGGGTGTGACATGCAGCGTGAAATCAGGTGCAGCCGTGCCAGGAGGTAGAATCGCGGACATACGTTTCCTCAATCTGCCTGACCTGTAGGCTATAAAGTGGTTGCGTCAGCTTCTCATAACTTGCCGCCAGAAAAAAGTCTCACCATGGAAGTAATCATGCTCAATCAATGAATCGGCTGGCCGGGTTGCGCGGGTCTCCGTGCTCCACTAAACTTGATTCCTCAGCCTTGAGGTGGGATTCGACTTGCGCATCATCCTGCGTGTTCTCTTTTGGCTTTTCGCCCTTGTGGTCCTCGCCTTCGCCGCCACCATCTGGTGGTTCGTTTATCGCCCGCTTCCCCAATTGGACGGCAGCGCGCCGCTCCCCGGCTTGCAGGCCAGCGTTACCGTGGAACGCGATAACTGGGGCGTGCCGCATATCCGTGCCGCTTCCATCGAAGACCTGGCCGAAGCCCAAGGCTACGTCATGGCCCAGGACCGCATGTGGCAGATGGACTTGCTGCGGCGCGTCGCCCGCGGGCAGCTCTCCGAGATTCTCGGCTCCGCTACAGTAAAGATTGACAAGGACTTCCGCGTTCTGAACTTCGGCCGTACCGCGCAACGCGAAGTGGAACAGATGGACCCGGACCACCGCCGCATCCTCGAAGCCTACGCCAAGGGTGTCAACCGCTTCATCGAGCAGCATCCCTCCAACCTGCCCATGGAATTCGCCTTGCTCAAGTACAAGCCGCTGCCCTGGCAAGCCTCGGACTCCCTGGCCATCGGCGGTTACATGTATCGCACGCTCACCTACACCTGGCCGGATAAGCTGGATCGCGCCAAAGTCACCGAAAAGGCCGGCCCGGAACTCGCCAAGGATCTCTATCGCGACGATGCCACCATGGACCATTTCGTCGTTGGCGACCCGAACACGAAGGAAAATGGCCGCGACGCCTCGCAAGCCGATGCCGACGACGACGATGATGACGATGAGATGGATAGCGACGACGTGCTGAAAGCCGGGCGCGAACTCCATGCTCCTCCCAATCTCGCCAGCCAGCCGGACCTCACTTCCGCGCTCGCCGCCAGCGTGCAGGACTGGCTGCTCGAATCGCAGCAGGAAATCCGGCGTTCGCTTGGCAGCAACAATTGGGTGGTCAGCAGCGCGCACACCGCCACGGGGAAGCCGCTCCTGGCCAACGATATGCACCTGGAACTGACGCTGCCGCCGATCTGGTACGAGGTGCACATCACCGCGCCCGGCTGGAACGTCAAAGGGTTTGCCCTGCCCGGCTCGCCGCTCGTCGTCGTGGGCCACAACGACCGCATCGCCTGGGGCTTTACGAACAATGGCGCCAGCGTGCAGGACCTCTACCTCGAAACGTTCAATCCCGCGAATCCCGAAGAATATCGCGTCAACGGCCAGTGGAAAAAGGCGAAGGTCTTCGACGAAGTCATTCGCGTCAAGGGTGCTGCCGACGAGCACCTGAAGCTCATGGTTACGCGCCACGGGCCCGTGATCCACCCGGACGACGGCAAAAGCTATGCCATCCGCTGGACCGCGCTCGAACCCGGTGCCCTAGCCAACAGCTATTTGTGGCTCGGCAAAGCGCAGAACTGGCGCGAATTCCTGGAGGCTATGAAGCGTGTGTGGGGCCCCGCCCAGAACGCCGTTTACGCGGACGTGAACGGCAACATCGGCTACGTCATGGCCGCGCGCGTTCCCATACGCAAAAAGGGCCACGGCGAAGTGCCCGTGCCCGGCGATACCGATGATTACGAGTGGACAGGCTACATCCCCTTCGATCAGTTGCCCCGCAGCTACAATCCGGAAAGCGGCCTCATCGTAACCGCGAATGCGCGCGTCGTGGGCCCCGGCTACAAGCCATATCTCACCGATGATTGGGAAGAACCGTACCGCACCGCGCGCATCTACGATTTGTTGCACGACAAGCACGACCTCCGGCCCGAGGACATGCTCAAAGTGCAAACCGATGCGTACAGCTACCCGCACGCCTTTCTCGCGGAGCAGCTCGTGGCTGCCGCACAAGTAGCGCCGCCGAAGGATGCCCGCGCGAAAAAACTCATCGAGCAGGCCAAGGATTGGAACGGCATCGCCGACCCCAACTCCGTGGTCATCTCTTTCCTGAACGCCGCGCTTTACCGCGCGCTCGACCTCATCCTCGAACCCCATCTTGGCTCGGACACGGAGCTTTACCATTGGCGCAAACTGGCTTTTCTGCAGCGTGTACTTACTGAGCGCCCCCCTCGCTGGCTCCCAGCAGAGTTCAAGAACTATGATGAACTCCTGAGCGCCGCCGCCGATCGCGCCGTTGAGCGCTTGGAAAAACGCACCAATAAATCCGACCCCGAAGACTGGCAATGGAAGCGGCTCAACTATTTGGATATGCTGCATCCCCTCGGCCGCGAGGGCTTTCTGAAGAAGCTCTTCAGCCTTTCTGACCAGCCGCAGGCCGGCACCGCTTTCAGCCCCCGCGCTGCCAGCCGCAACTTTGGCCCTTCCCAGCGCTTTGTGGCCAATCTGGCGGATTGGGATCGTTCCATCCTCCTCATACCTGCAGGACAATCCGGCCAGCCCGGCAGCGAGCACTACACCGACCAGTTTCATTATTGGATCGAGGGCAAACCCATTTACACGCCCTTCAGTGACGCTGCCGAAACCAAAGCCAAAAAACACACGCTAACTCTGCATCCTTGACCGGTTTCGGCAAGAGTGTAGATCGATGTCATCCCGATCCCCAAAACGGGAGAGGGATCTGCTTTTCGTAAGAGACCAGACAAACAGATTTCCCTCAGCCGCACGGATTCCGCGAAACTCCATAAAGCGATTGTGTCCGTTCTCCGCCGTGCTTTAGAATGGTGTCTGGACCTGGCGCCCGACTTTCGTGAACTGCGGTGGTGGTTCCAGGGGCTCGAAAGAATCCTGTGCGCCTACCAACGCGAAGGATTGCCGTGCAGCCGTTGCGGGCGGGCCATCCGGCGCATCGAACAAGGCGGACGCTCCATGTACCGGTGTTTGCATTGCCAGAAGTAGAACTTCGCTGAGGAAATACCGTGAATCAAACTGCTCCGAAAAAGCCGGACCCTCCCAAAAAGCCAGATTTTGAGCGCTCCCTGGTGCGCCTCGAAGAGGTCGTGCGCAAGCTCGAAAGCCCGCAGCTTTCTCTCGACGATGCCATGAAGCTGTTTGAGGAAGGCGTGGCCCTTTCCCGCGAATGCCAGAAGCAATTGGAAGAAGCCGAGGCCCGCGTCGAAATCCTGCTCAAGAAGGCCGACGGCAAGCTCGCCGCCGAACCCTTCGAACCCGAAGGAGAGAGCAACGCGTAACGCTCCCGCAACTCCGCCGACAGGAACACTTTCATCCCCATGATACTTCCCGCCTTTTTTGAAGAAGACCGCATCGCCGTTGACGCCCATCTCGACCGCCTATTGCCCGCGGAAACCCTGCAACCGCCCTCGATTCATCAAGCCATGCGCTATTCCGTTTTTGCCGGCGGCAAGCGCATCCGCCCCATCCTGTGCCTGGAAACGGCGCGCATCTTTGACGCCGACGTTTCCCCCGCCTTTTATCCCGGTTGCGCCATCGAATTCATTCACACCTATTCCCTGATTCACGATGATTTGCCCGCGCTTGATAACGACGATCTGCGCCGCGGTAAGCCCACCTGCCACAAGAAATTTGGCGAAGCCACCGCGATTCTCGCCGGCGATGCTTTGCTGACATTGGCCTTTGGGACCATTGCCGCTTCCCCGGTCGCGGCGGATCGCCGCGTCGCCATGATTGCGGAAATTTCCACCGCCGCGGGCACCATCAATGGCATGGTCGGCGGACAAGTCGCCGACCTCGAAGCCGAAGGCCGGCACGTTGGCCCCAAAACGCTTGAGTACATTCACCGCTCAAAGACCGCTGCGCTCATTCGCGCTTCGATCGCTTCGGGCGCGCTCTCGGCCGGTGCGCCTGCCGGTGATGTAGCGAGCCTGCGCCGCTTCGGCGAGACCATCGGCTGGGCGTTTCAGGTCACTGACGACATCCTCGACGTCGAGGAATCTTCCGCTGCCCTCGGCAAGACCGCCGGCAAAGATATCGCGCAAAAGAAGGCCACCTATCCCGCGGTCTTTGGCCTGCCCCGCTCCCACGAAATCGCCAACGAACTGGCCAACAAGGCCATTGCGGAATTGCAGCCCTACGGCGAGCGCGCCGAACGCCTCCGCGCTATCGCCGAATTTCTGGTCCTTCGCCGCACTTGAGGATTTCAGTTTCTGGCGGCCCGCTCGCACTCCGAAAGAAACGTTATGCCACCCAAATCCCCACGCAAACGCCTCGACGTTCTCCTCGTCGAACGTGGCCTCGCCGAGTCCCGCCAAAAAGCGCAAGCGATGATCCTGGCGGGCGAGGTCACCATCGACGCCAAGCGCGCCGAAAAAGCCGGGCAACCTGTAGCGGAGAATGCGCACATCGAAGTTCACAGCCGTTTGCAGAAATATGCCGGCCGCGGCGGCTTCAAGCTCGAAGGCGCGCTGGAAGATTTTCGCGTCAGCCCGCAGGGGAAAATCTGTCTGGACGTGGGTTCCTCCACCGGCGGTTTCACCGATTGCCTGCTGCAGCAAGGCGCGGCGCGCGTCTACGCGGTGGATGTCAACACCGATCAACTCGCCTGGAAGTTGCGCGAAGAACCACGCGTGATTGTCCTGCGGAAGAACGCCCGTGAATTGGCGCCCGGCGATCTTCCCGAACACCCTGACCTCGCCGTCATCGATGTTTCTTTCATTTCCGCCACCAAAATTCTTCCGCGTGCCGTCGCCTGCTGCAAACCCGGCGGCGAGTTTCTCATCCTTATCAAGCCACAATTTGAACTGGAGCGCGCCGACGTCGGCAGAGGCGGCATCGTGCGCGATGCCAAGCTACACGAAAAGGCCATCGCCAGTGTTCGCCGCACCGCCGAGGCCCTTGGCCTAACCGGTTTGCAGGTCTCTCCCAGCAGCCTCCCCGGCGCGGAGGGCAACCAGGAGTATTTCCTTCACGCGGTGAAACCCCTACGGTAGAATCGCTCTAATCCATGCAGCCTACTTCTCCCTTCAAGACGATCGGCATCATCTCGCGGCCCCGGCGTTCCAATTTGGCCGAGGTCATCCCTGGGCTCTTACGTTGGCTCGAAGAGCGCGGCGTGACGCCTCTTTACGATCCCGAAACGGCCAGTTGCCTAAAGGATGGAGCGCTAGGCACCACGCGCCACAAAATCGCTGAAGAGTCTGACCTGCTGCTTGTTCTTGGCGGCGACGGCACGTTGCTCGCTGCGGCCCGCGAAGCCGCCGCTCGCGCCGTCCCCGTGCTCCCGATCAACATGGGCAGCCTCGGCTTTCTCACCAGCTTCACAGTCGATGAGCTGTATCCGGCGCTTGAAAATGTGCTGGCGGGGCACGCGACAATCAATGAGCGCGTGCTACTGCTTGTCGAGCGCGTATGCGCCGGCCAGATCGTCACGCAACAGCGCGTATTGAACGATGCCGTCGTCCACAAAGGGACTCTTGCACGCATGATCCAGCTTGAGCTTTTCATCGATGAGGGCTTTGTCTGTCGATACCGTGCCGACGGCTTGATTGTCGCCACGCCTACAGGTTCCACGGCCTATTCCATGTCCGCCGGTGGCCCCATCGTCCACCCCTCCGTGGAGTCCATCCTTATCACGCCCATTTGCCCGCATACGCTGAGCGATCGGCCCGTCGTTGTGCGCGACACTTCCATCGTCGAGTTGCGTCTCTCGGAAACCGCGGATTCCGTGTTTCTCACCCTCGACGGCCAGACCGGCGTGCCCATGCAGCGCGGCGATCGTGTGCGCATCACCCGCGCCGCCGAACGCCTCAAGCTCATCCAGCCGCCCAACAAAACCTACTTCGAGATTCTTCGCAACAAACTCAAATGGGGCGAAGTCTGAGCGCCACACCGGCTCGTTTTGCAATTCTCAATTCCCAGGATTGATGCGAGGATCGAAGGACTACGACAACGTATCGGTGCGCAGAAGATCGTCCTGCGTTTCGCGCCGCCGGATCAGCCGCGCGCGCTTCCCTTCCACCAGGACCTCGGCGGGACGCCCGCGCCCATTATAATTCGAGGCTTGCACCATGCCGTAGGCGCCCGCGGCCCACAGCGCCACGACGTCCCCGGACGTGACCTCGCCCAACGGCCAGCCTTGCAAGAAACAATCGCCCGTCTCGCACACCGGGCCAACGACATCCACTCGTTCCCTCGCGCCACTTTGCGCCTTCTTCTTGCTGACCCGCGTGACCGGGTGCGGCGCATCATAGAGCACCGGCCGGATCAAATCATTCATGGCCGCATCAATCACGACAAACGATTTGCGCGAATTGTTCTTGGTATAGAGCACGCGCGAAAGCAAAACTCCCGCCTGCGCAATAACCGAGCGCCCCGGCTCCAGCAGCAGTTCCACTCCGAGCGGCCGCACCACCTTTGCAACCATCCGCGCGTAGGCCCTGCGCGATGCGGGCTGCTCTCTTGTGTACCGCACTCCCAGCCCACCGCCAACATCCAGGTACTTCAGGGCGATCCCCTGCTTCCGCAAGTCCAGCAGGTAACCCGCGAGCCGCTCCAGCGCTTGCCGGAACGGCCCTAGCTCCACAATCTGTGAGCCGATGTGCGCGCTGATTCCCTGCCACCGGATATGCCTCGCATGGCGCGGCGCCAAATACATCGCTCGTGCTTCGTGCCAGCTCACCCCGAATTTGTGCTCGTGGAGACCCGTCGCGATGTGCGGGTGAGCTCCCGCCTTCACATCGAGATTTACGCGGACCGAAACGTCCGGCACCACGCGCCGCCGCGACGCTTCTTCGGCCAGCACTTCCAGTTCCGCCGCCGACTCCACGTTGAACTGCAGGATTCCCGCCGCGCTCTTGCGGCTGCTTTTGTACTGCAGCGCCTCGCGAATTTCCTCGCGCGTTTTTCCCACCCCCGAAAACACGATGCGCTCCCCGCGCACCGCGATGCGTCCCAGGTGGTCGAGCTCGCCGCCTGACACAATGTCGAATCCGCTACCCCGTCGCGCCAGCAGCTTCAGGATCGACAAATTGCCGTTCGCCTTCACTGCAAAGCACAGCAGGTTCGGCAAGCGTCCCAAGCCGCCCTTCAACTCGTCAAAGGCGTCTTCGATGGCCCGTCGGCTGTACACGTACGTTGGCGTCCCGAAACGCTCGGCAATCTCCGTCAGCGCCACGCCCTCGCAATAAACTTCTTTCGCCGCGCCGCGGGCTTTCCACGCAAAATGCGGCGTGAACCGCGCCGGGTCCACGTACTCCAGATTCTTCCGGGCCTGGCTAGGATTGCTCATTTCACTTTTGCGATGACCAGCGTGCGGTCGTCGGAGAGCGGCGCGCTCTGCGTGAACCAGTCCACTTCCTGGAGGATCTGGTCGGCCATTTCCGCCGCGGTCATCTCGTGATGCTGTTCGATGAAGCGCATCAACCGCGTGGTGCCGAAGAACTGGCCTTCGCTGTTGGTCGTTTCCGCGATACCGTCCGAGTGAAACACCAGGATGTCACCGGCTTGCAGCGTCACGCCCCACTCGTCGTATTGTGTTTCCTCGAAGATTCCCAGCGGGAACCCCGTCAGGTCGATGCGCTCGCAGCGGCCGTCCTTATACAAGAGTGGCTGCGACTGCCCCGCGTTGGCCACGCGCAGCTTCTGTCGGCCCTTCTGCCACGTGGCAAAACATGCCGTCATGAACCGCCCTTCAATCCGCCGCTCGCCCACCAGATGATTCATCTGCCGCAACATTTCCGCGGGCTGCAACTTCTGCGGCGCCAGGCTGCGCATGATGCCGATGGCCACCGCGCCGTATAACGCTGCCGCTGTGCCCTTCCCGCTGACGTCGCCCAGCGCAAATCCCAATTGCTGCGGCCCGTACCGCAAAAACTCGTACAGATCGCCGCAGACGTCCCGCGCGGCGAGATATCGCGCCGCAACATCCAACCCGTAGTCATCCGTCGGCACCGGCCGCAACAGCGCGCCTTGAATGCGCTTCGCCGCCTGCACTTCGCGATCGAGCCGCGCTTCGTCCTTCGCCACCTGCTCATACAGCCGCGCGTTTTCCAGCGACACTGCAAGGTTGGACGCAAGGATCGACAGTGTCTGCACGTGGTCGGCGTTGAAATAATTCAGTTGCGGGCTTTCCAGATCGAGCACGCCAATCACCTTGCCCTTGTGCATCATGGGGATGGCCAGCTCCGAGCGCGTCTCCGGATTAATCATCAGGTAGCGCTCGTCCTTGGTTACATCGGGCACCAGCACGGGCTCCCGCAGCGTCGCCGCCGCCCCCACGATCCCTTCGGTCGCTGCCACGCGCATTCTGCCTTGCACTCTCTGTCCATGCTTCACGTCCACTCGGTGGCGGAAAATGTGCTGCTCTTCGTCATAGAGCATGATGCTCAATATCTGGTAATCGATGACCTGCTTCACGAGTTCCGCCGCGTGGCGCAATAATTCTTCCACATCCAGAATCGAGCTGATCTCCCGGCTCACTTCATTCAGCACCAGCAGCGTTTCCGCCTGCGCGCGCACCTTTTGAAACAGCCGCGCGTTTTCGATGGCCACCGCCAGGCGGCTCGCCAGCAGCGCCAGGATGCGCTGCTGATCTTTCGTGAAGTAGTCCAGGTGCCGGCTTTGGATATCCAGCACGCCCACGCACTTCCCGCGGAACATCAACGGCACCGCCAATTCGGAGCGCACGCTGTCTATCGCATTGATATAGCGCGGGTCCTGCGAAACGTCGCTCACCCGCACCGGATGGCCCGTTGCCGCCGCCGTTCCGGTAATGCCCTGGCCGATCGGCACGCGCAAATTCTCCGCCAGCCCGGGCGGGTAGCCGATGGCGAATCGATGCTTAAGATACGCGCCATCTTCATCGGCCATCAGCACGCCGAACATTTCATAGTCGATGTGCCGCTTGATCAGCACGGCGGTGTGCGCCAGAACCTCGTCCAGGTCCAGCGATGCATTCACCTCTTCCCCGATTTCCGCAAACGTCGCCAGCACTTCGGCGGAAGTCTCCGGGCTTTCTGTTCGTGGAGTTGTTTGTAATTTGGGATCCGCGGCTTCCATGTATCCCTTAATTATAACAGGCGTTCCCCAGAGGTTCCGGTGGAACAGGCGTCATTCCGTAAAAATCGATCGCAAGGCCGGGTATTGCCGCACAAATGGAAAAGCGTGCTACTCGCTCCTTGTTTTTCCGCGCGACCCAAACTGCAACACGCACACATCCGGCAGATTCCGGTAGCGCTCGTCAAAATCAAGCCCGTAGCCCACCACAAACTCGTTCGGGATCGGGAACCCCGTGTAATCGGCTCTCACGTCCGCAATGCGGCGCTCCACCTTGTCCAGCAGCACGGCCACGCGCAGGTGCTTCGGCTTCCGCTCTTCAAACAATTTCAACAGGTATTTGAGCGTCAGCCCGGTGTCCAGGATATCCTCCACGATCAGCACCGTGCGCCCTTCAATGCCGACGTCGAGGTCCTTGGTCAACTTCACTTCGCCCGTCGAATCCGTGCCCTTGCCGTAACTCGATACCCCGAGAAAATCGAAGGACACCTCGCCGCCCAATTCCCTCGCCAAATCCGCCAGAAAAAAGATGGACCCCTTCAGCACGCCGATCAAGTGCAGGGTGTCATCCGGGAAGCCCCGCCGGATTTCCTGTGCCATCTCCGCGACTCGCTTTCGGATACGGGAGTGGGAAATCAGCACGTGCAGCGCCTCCCCGGGGCGGTGGCCGTCCCGGTCCTTCGCGGCCGTCTTGTCACGGATTCTGCTCACAACCCGCTCCCCGCCGGAGTTGCCGGTCGATCGTTCATGAACAGTGAATTCCCTTCCCTAAAGTCATTCGCGCTGCTTCAAATTCGCATCAATCGTATGTTCTGCCCACGATGCTGTCAATTCAGCCTTTTCCTCGCCGCCAGTAATCTCGCGCGTATCCGCGCTGCGTCGGGTATACTTCTTCACTGTCAATTTATGTTGCCCATCGCCAAATCCAGCATCCTGGTTGTCTCGGCGCTCTTTCCCATCGTCAACCCGCTCGGTGGCGCCCCGATTTTCCTTTCTCTCACGCACTACTACTCCACCATGCAACGCAAGCTCCTATCCCGCAACATCGCCATTAACAGCTTCTTGCTTCTCATCGGTTCCTACCTCATTGGCACGCACATCCTCGCGTTCTTCGGAATTTCCCTACCTGTGGTGCAGGTCGGCGGCGGCATGATCGTTATGGCCGCGGGCTGGAATATGCTCAATGAAAAAGAAGGAGACGAAACTCGCGGCAATGTTCAGCACTCCGTGGATCCCCGCGATCTGTCCACGCGGGCCTTCTACCCTTTGACCCTCCCGTTGACCGTTGGCCCCGGCTCCATTTCCGTGGCCATCACGCTGGGCGCCAACGAACCCCATCATGGCGCCAGCATTCTCTTTTCCATCATTGGCGCTGTCATCGGCTCGCTGCTCATCGCCGGCAGCGTCTATTTCTGCTATGCCTTTGCGGACCGTCTCGCGCAAATCCTCGGCCCCACCGCCATGGCCGTGATCATGCGGCTCACCTCATTCCTGCTCGTCTGCATCGGCGTGCAAATCTTCTGGAATGGCGTTTCCGCGCTCTTGCGCTCCCTCCCCACAATGGTGCGCTGACTTTTGCGACCGGCCTTTTCCCTACTTCCAATTCGGCAACGCTCTTCTCCCCAGGATCGCTTCTGCCGCCCAGCATCCCAAATATACCGATTGCGCCACGCCATGGCCCGAGTATGCTCCCAGCACAATCGCATTCTCGCTTTCCGGGTGCTGTTCAAACACCGGTTTCCATTCCCACGTCATGCAGATCGGTCCGCCCCAGCGGTGCGTGATCTCCACATCTTTCAGCGCCGGATGCAGCCCATGCACGCGCCTCACCAACAGTTCGAATAATTCCGCTGCCTCGCCGCGCTCAATGTCCAGCGTCGCCAACTCTCGCCAATCCTGCAGGAACACCAACCCGCTCCCGAAAATCACCTGATTGCCCGCCAGCAGCCGTCCCCACAGGTACGGCAGGTCCACGGTATAAAACGGTTTCCGCTCGGCCAGCCCAATCTCTCGCAACTGCGCGTCCGTCAAGGGCTGTGTCGCAACGGCCAGCGTGAAAGCCGATCCCGCCCTCTCTTGCAATCCCGCCATTTCCAGCGCAAACGCATTCGTTGCGAACAAAATTTTTCCAGCCTGCACCGCGCCGTTTTTCGTTCGCAGCTCCACTTGGCCGGCAAACTCCACGTCAGCCACGCCGCAATCCTCAAACAGCATCACGCCGGCGCGCTCCGCGGCGCGCGCCAACCCGCTCAGCACTTTCCCCGGATTGACCGTGCCGCCGGGCACTTCCTTCACTGCGCAGAGGTCTCCCGAATCTTTCCAGCGGATCGGCGCGTTCGCCAACGCTGCGCTTCTCCCCAATTCGTACGCGCCGGGCAGCGATACCTCTCCATCCACTTCCAGCTCGCGCAGAATCTTCTGATATCCCCCCAGCACATCGCCCAGCCCCGGCAACTCCCCAGCGGCGCTTTCCGCGAGCGCCACGCCTCCCGTGTGCCCGCTCGATCCCGCGCCAAACTGCGCCGCCTCAAACAGCGCCACGCTTTTCTCGGGCGCCAGACGCTTCAACCACGCGGCCGCCGCCAATCCCGTGAACCCGCCTCCCACCACGGCAAAATCCACAGCCGCCGGCATCGCACCGGGCGTGGCGTGAAACTCCACTGTCCACGGCCGCTTCCCCCAATTCTTGTTTCCGCTCATGCTGCCCTCGTTCTCGCTCTTCTCCACTCTATACCCGCCGCTCTCCGCGCTCTTTCCTTTTGTAGTGGCCGATCTTTAGATCGGCCCCACTCCTTTCCCTCCCCTTCATGCTGGTCTATAATCCGGCTGCAGGTTTTGGGCGAAAGGAGTACGCCCATGAGTGTTCCCTCGCGTTTGAAGTCTTTTCTGGATAGCAAGCAGATCCCCTACGAATCGCTCACTCACTCGACTTCGTACACCGCTCAGGGTGTGGCTGCGGTCATGCAAATCTCCGGCAAAGAGATGGCCAAGACCGTCGTGTTGCGCGCTGGCGAGCGAGGCGATGAAACGATTCTGGCGGTTCTGCCGGGCCCTCGGCATGTGAAACTCGATAAACTGTCCGCGACCATCGGCAAGCCGGTGCGCCTGGCCACCGAGTTGGAGTTCAGCACGCTTTTCCCCGATTGCGAACTCGGCGCCATGCCGCCGTTCGGCTCGTTGTACGATTTGCGCGTCTACGTGGATGAATCGTTGGCCCAGGACGTCGAAATCGTCTTTAACGCCGGCACGCACCACGATGCCGTGCGCTTGCGCTACGACGACTTCCTGCGTCTTGCGAATCCGACCGTTTGCTCCTTTGCGTGACGCCCGGACGCAGGTCTTTGCCTCAGCCAATTGCTCGTCGTTGTGTGCCTGCTCGCGGGATCCCATTCGTCCCTGAATTCCGCCCGCACTCCCAGCCACAATAAGGCCGCGGAATCCGGTCCCACATCCCCAACAAAAAAGGAGAGGTGAAGCCCTCTCCTTTTGCCGTGGCAATTTTTCTTGCTTCCTAAATGTGGCAGCTATCCTGCCCTTTCTTCTCCAAATACCGCTGGTGGTACTCCTCCGCGCGCCAGAAAGTACCCGCCGGCGTGATCTCCGTCGCCACCGGCCGGTGTAACTTCCCGCTCGCGTCCAGCGCTTGCTTGGATTTCAGCGCCTTGGCTTGCTGCTCCGGCGTGTGGAAGAAGATCGCCGTGCGGTACTGCATCCCAAAGTCGGGCCCTTGCCGGTTCACTTGCGTGGGATCGTGAATCTTCCAGAACACCTCCAGCAGTTGCTCGTAGCTGACCTTCGACGGATCAAACGTCACTTGCACCACCTCGGCGTGACCCGTCTGATCAGTGCACACTTGCTTGTACGTGGGGTTCTCTGTCCGCCCGCCGCTGTAGCCAGACACCGCATCCACCACTCCCGGCACTCGCCGGAAGGCCGCCTCCACACCCCAGAAACATCCCGCTCCAAACGTTGCGATCTCAGTCATGCTCCTCCCCCCGATTCGTTGTTCCACACCTGTATCCGCTCCCTTGGATGCGCTGCCGTGTTTTTCGATTCGCTGCGTAGTTACTCAGGCTTGTGCCTTGGCGTGGGCTTCAAGGCACTCAGTTCCTTGGCCTTTTCCGCGGCTGTTTCTTTGTATGGGGAATCCACGGAAGCGGCATCCGTGAACGCCTGAATCGCTTCCTGCTTCTTCTTCAGGTTCACGTAGGCATACCCCAGCCGGTATTGATTCCGCGCGTAGTTTGTAGGGTCGGCCTTCAGCAATGGCGCGGCGCTCAAGAAATTCTTCACTGCCGTGGCACTGTCTTTTTTCTGCAGACTCACTACCCCAAGCGCGCTCAGCGCCAGTCCTTTTTGAAGGTCATTCTGTTTTTTCCAATCCTCATCGCTCATATTTTCCGGCTTCTTCGCCGTATCGCAGAGCGCTTCTACTTTCTTCGCGTACTCCTCCGCTTGGTCCAATTGCGTGCCGGCCTCGCTGTAGATATCCGCCGCGGCCACCAGCATTCCCGCGTTGTTCGGATCTTTAGCCAGAACACCACTCACCATCTCCTGCATCTTCTGCGGGTTCTGTGCCTGCTGGTAGGAATAAGCGGCGCCAACCAGCGCGCGTTGGGCATTTGGCGAATCGGGAAAAGTCTTCGCAAAACGTTCCAGGTAATCAGCCCGCTTCGCCGGCTCCTTCGTCTGGTACGCCGCGTTCAGCATGGACTGCTCGATGTAATCCTGGTCATCTTTCGACTGCTCCAGCTTCAGCCGCTTCTGCTGATCCCAATACTGCGCCTCCGTTCCCGCCGGTGCGGGCGCTGCTTTGTACCGCTGCAGGATCCCGGCCGCCTTTTCACCGTAGGCAAACACGCGTTCCGCGTCTCCCTGCTCATTTGCTGCGCGCACCAGGTTCACCCCGTTAGCATAGTTGTCCGGGTCGCGTGCCCATAGCTTGTCACCGTACTCGAAAGCCTTGTCATATTGCTTCGCGGTAATGTAGTAGATCACGTATTGTTCATCCGCAAGGATCTGAAAATCATCGTCCGGATGCGCCGTGGAGAATTCGTCGATCAGCTTCAGCTTCTCCGCTGGGTCGGTCGCCGCGCTGATGGCCTCGAGTTGCCGGGCCTCATCCGAACCCATGGGAATCGGAACAGTTTTGCCGAGTTGTGCCCTGCTGGCGGATGCGCAAACCGCTAGGAGCAATAACAGGCCAGTAAAATATCGTGCGCGTGTCATGCTTACCTCCTGTATCTTTAGAAAGCCTTCATCCGAACCCTATGCTACCTCGCATCTTAGTTCCCTGCGGCCCTCCACGCAAACCCTTTCCCTTGCCTTGCCCAGCGGCCATCCATCCGCCAGCCAAATAAGCGCCAACCGGCGCGTCAGATTCCGATCACCCGAGTCCTAGTGAGCGAGTCTACCTGTCCGGCAAGAGACGGTTGGTCGGTTTTGTTTGGATGGATCGACGTCGCACAAAAAGAGACCCCCGCTAGCCAGACCGGACGAGTTGCACGCCTCGCAACACGGAAGTAGCCAAACGCTTTGCTTGAGTTGCGCAGAACTTCTGAAGTGTTGCCGATGCTGCTGCGCCCAAGCTGGGCAGAATTGCTCCGCTCGCGCCTCAGGATTTGAGCAGCGGCGTCCAAACGATCATGGGAGTGGGCGCGCGGTTGGCCCATGCGTAATACGGAATGAAGGTGAGTGGCACTTTGGTAGTTTTGCCTGCAGCGGCAGATGAAGGGAAATAGAGCGCGCGGCGGGCGTCGGAAGCATGCACCGCAGCTCCCTCGTGATGCAGGACGACAACTCCGTCGAGGAGGTCCTTCTCAAACGAATCAGAAAAGCCCTGCTCCGGTTTTGCACTGTCCGTCAACAGGGCGACCTCGGCGAGAGCCACGCCCGCAGGCTGATCCAGTTGCTCCAGGCAATAAACCAGAGGACCGCGCTGGACGGCAACGCGCCCACTGTCTTCGACCACGCGCGCGTTGGCTTCCAGAATTTGCGGCGACATTTCGAGATCGAGATGAATCACATCGCCCGAGGCCCAGCGGCGGCGCAGGGGAAGATAGCGGCCGGACTCGCCGGCCGGAATTGGCTTACCGTTGACGGTAAGCGAGCACCGCCCGCTCCAACCGGGAATCCGAAGATAAATCGTGAATTCGGCGGGCGAAGCGGGACTCACCTCGATCTCCACCACGCCCTGCCACGGATAGTCCGTCCTCTGAACGACTTTCAGCGATGTCCCGTTTTCCAGGTGCCAGTTCAGTTCTGAATTGTGGAAGAGGTGGACGTACAGGCCGTCCCGGGTCGTGCTGTAAAAATAACCGGGCAACGATGCGAAGGTGCGCTCGAGGTTCGGCGGGCAGCACGTGGTGTCGTACCACTCATTGCGGATTTTGTCGCCGTTTTCCGGATCGAAGGCCAGCGGATTGCGATAACAATAAAGCGTCCCGCTCAGGGACATCCCGGAATTGATGCCGTTGTAGAGCGCGCGCTCGATCACGTCGGCGTAACGCGCATCACCGGTGGCCGCGAGCATTCGCCAGTTCCACATCATGTTGCCGATGGCAGCGCAGCTCTCGCCATAGGCCTGCGCATTCGGAAGTTCATACTGCTCGCCGAAGGCCTCGCCATCGCTGCGCGCGCCCACGCCCCCGGTGATGTACATCTGCCTGGAAACGAGATCGTTCCAGAGCGTGTCGAGGGTTTTCCAGTAGGAGTCATCGCCGGTTTCCAGGTAGAAGTCCGTGGCGCCGCAACACGCGTACATCGCGCGGACGGCATGGCCTTCCAGGTGGGTTCGCGAGGTGAAGGGCTTGCCGCAGAAGTGATAGACATAATCCCGACGCTCGAGGTGGATGCGGTCGTCGCCGTTGAGAATGTATTCCGCGAGGTGAAGCTGGCGTTTATCGCCAGTCATGCGATAGAGCTCCACAAGGGCGAGTTCGATTTCCGGGTGGCCGGAAAAAATGGCCTTTTTATCCGGGCCGGGGCCATACGCGGGCAAAAGAAAATCGTTCACAAAGCGAATCCCGGCATCAAGCAACGTGCGCTCCCCCGTGGCGCGGTAGTACGCCGTCGCTCCCTGGAGCAGATGGCCGATGTCGTAGAGTTCGTGACCCCATTGCTGTGTCCGCGGCTCCATCCGCTCGGAAGCGAGTTTGCCGGCAAAGTAGGTGTTGAGATAGCCGCCGGGCGCCTGCGCCGCAACCACATCTTTAATCATGGATTCGGCAACGGCGCGAAGCTCCGGGCGATCGCCAGACTGCAAGGTGAAGCCAACCGCCTCCAGCCATTTGTAAACATCCGAATCGGAATAGACCGGGCCGCGCTGCGGGGCATTGCTCTTGCCTGTCAGCCGGCGGAAGTTGTCCATGCGGCCGTTGGCTTCCAGCAATTTCCCCATGGAAGGAATACTGTTTTCGACGTTGGCCGTGCGGCGCGACGCCCAGAAACCGGTGTCAATTCTGACCGCGTGAACAGGGATGTTTTTCAGTTTGGCGTAGGGCGAATTTGCCAGATTCAGGATGCCCTGCTCGTTCCACGGAGGATTGGCCGCGAGTGGAACGCCAGCCGTTTGGCTCGGGAAAAATGAAGATAGAGGCCGGGGTAGATTGGAGAGAACAGCAAGCGAAGTGGCGGCCGACACAAATTGCCGGCGGGTGACTCTTGTGGACATGGCAAAGCGCTCCTTCGACCTGAAACTGCGGTCGATAGTAACTTGCGGGGACCTCCCATACAACTGAATCGGCTTTTCGCTGGCAGTTCGCCGTAGTCGAGCTCCCTGGGGCCGCCAACCGCATTTGACGCACGCCCGCTTCTCGCGAGAAAATTAAGAGTTTTGGACAGCAGCCCGAATCGCGACTGTGGGCACGGAGCAGCGGCAGCAGCCTAGCCCTCATCCAAATTGATGTAAGTCTTTACATGAACTAAGGAGACTGCGGAATGAAAAACCGAATCATCGGCGGAACGCGCAAGCCAGCAGGTTTCGTCGCTGTACTGAGCCTTTTCCTCGCTTTGCTTGGCGCAACACCTCTTCTGCACGGTGATGAGCCTTTCGCGCGCAGCAAGGATTATGACCTGGAGCACTCCCGCATCGCTCTGCGCTTTGACCTGGATCAGAAAAAGGTCATCGGAGACGTCATTCACACGCTCACCATTCTCCGCGACACCGAACGCATTATCTTCGATTCCGCCGGCCTCCAAATCCAGAGCGTCACCCTGAATAACGCTACGGCCTCTTTTGAGACCTCCGAAGACAAGCTGCGCATCGCGCTTCCCAAACCCGCCAAACCCGGCGAAAAATTCACCGTCGAGATCAAGTACGAAGGCAAGCCCACCAAGGGCCTCTACTTCATCCTTCCCGACAAGGACTATCCCCATCGCCCCAAACAGGTTTGGACGCAGGGCGAATCGGAGGACACGCGCTACTACCTACCCACCTACGACTATCCGAATGATCGGCTCACCACGGAAACGATTCTCACCGTGCCGGCCGAGTGGCTCACCGTCTCCAACGGAAAACTCATCAGCGTTACCGATGCGGGCAGCGGTCTGAGGACCTGGACGTGGCGCGAATCGCAGCCCAGTTCCACCTATCTCATCACCGTCGTCGCCGGCGAGTTCACCGAAGCCAAGGATTCCTGGCGGAACATCCCCGTTACCTACTATGCGCCGAAGGATCGCGGCGACCGCCTCACCGTCAACTATGGCCGCACTCCCGCGATGATTGACCTTTTCAGCAAAAAGCTGGGCGTGGATTATCCATGGGAAAAATATGCGCAATCCATGGTGGATGATTTCGTCGCCGGCGGCATGGAAAACTCCAGCGCCACAACCAACGCTTCCTCTTCGCTGCGCCATCCGAAACTGGTCCCAGAGCTTCTCGATGACGAAGACCCTTTGATTTCTCACGAATTGGCCCACCAGTGGTTCGGCGACCTGGTCACCTGCAAGGATTGGGGCAACATCTGGTTGAACGAGGGTTTCGCCACGTTCATGGAATCTGTCTGGTCCGAAGCGCATTTCGGAAAAGATTTCGCGGACTACGAGCGATGGGAAACTTCGCGCCACTGGTTCGCCATGCAGGGGCTCTATAGCGAACCCATCGTGCGCCACGATTTTGACGATTCCAGCGAATTTGGCGAGAACGTCTACGTCAAGGGCGCCTGGGTCCTTTACATGCTTCGCCACCAGCTTGGCGAGGACGCCTTCTACGCCGGCCTGAAGCATTATCTGGAGGTCAACCGCGGCAAGAATGTCGTCACCGCCGACTTGACCAAAGCTATCGAGGAGGCCACGCACACCAACGTGGACCAGTTCTTCAGTCAATGGGTCTACGGGGCCGGCGCCCCGAAGCTCGATGTCAGCTACGCCTACGATGAAACCAAGAAGCAGGTGGTGCTTTCCGTCAAGCAGACACAGAAGCGCGAGGGGTACGTGGGCCTCTTCCACTTTCCGGTGGATGTTGAAATCACCAACGCCGCCGGCCCCAAGCTCTATAACATCCTCGTGTCCAAAGAATCGGAGAGCTTCTCCTTGCCTTCGGAGACAGCGCCGCGCATGGTGCTCTTTGACAAGGGCACGCAAGTCTTGAAGTCCGTCGAGTTCAAGAAAGACAAAAAGGAATGGCTCTACCAGTTGAAAAACGCCTCCGAACTGGCCGATCGCGCGGATGCCGCCGTGGCTCTCGGCAAGCTTAAGAATGATGACGAAGCTGCCTCCGCACTTGGCGAAGCCCTGCGCTCGGACAAAACTGACGGCGTGCGCAGCACCGCGGCCAAGGCCCTCGGTGAGCTCGGCAACGCTGCTGCTTCCAAGCAACTCCTCGATTCACTTTCCTCCGTCACCCAGCCATGGGTCCGCGACCACATTGTGGAGGCTCTCGGTAATTTCAAGGACGACGCTGCAATCAAGACAAGGCTGGAAGCCATCGCCCGCGAGGATAGCTCCTATCGCTCCCGCGCTGCCGCTTTGCATGCCATTGGACGGCTGAAAACTCCCAATGCCTACGACGTCCTCACCGCCGCGGTGAACAGCGAGTCCCCGGACGGCTTCCTGCGCAACGCCGCCCTGCGTGCATTAGGTTCACTGGGCGACGACAAGGCCGTGCCGTTGCTCCGCGATTGGGCCTCCCCTGCAAAAGACATGGAAGCCCGCGAAGCCGCCATCACCAGCCTGAGCCGCCTGCAGAAAGACAATAAGGAAATCACCAATCAGATTGCCGGATATCTCTCCGAGCCGCACTTCCCCATCCGTATGTCGGCGATCTTCGCTCTCGGCTCCCGCGGCGATGCCTCCGCGATTCCCGCTCTCGAAGCGCTTCTAAGTAGCCAGGACTTGAGCATCGAAATGGCTCCGATGGTCAAAGGCCAGATCGAACGCCTGAAAAATCCCAAAGCGAAGGTCAGGCGCTACGGCCCGATGGGAGAAGAGGAAGGCGGCGCCGATGGTGAAGAAGCGAGTGCACAGCCCACCGAGGACCAGCGCCTCAGCCACATCGAGCAATTGGTCGAAGCGATGAACGACCGGCTGAAGTCCATCGAAACCCGCTTGCCGCCGCCACCACCAAACAAATAGCCCGCCCCGTCCCCCCGGACGGGAGCAACCGCACTGTAGCTCAGGCCTTCGGGCCTGAGGCTTTTTCTTTGGTTTCCGCTGGTAGGGGTCGAGCGGCGCTCGACCCCATCTCGGCAAGACGTAAACACATTTGTTCTTTGAAACCGCCAAAACCCTTGGCTCCGGCCTACTCCTCCGCCAGCAAAAGCCGCAAATCACGCAGATTATTCCCCGTCGGGCCGGTGATAATGGCATCGTCCAACTCCGCGAAAAACGTGTATGCATCGCTCTCGCGAAACGCCATCGCGGGATCCAGTCCCGCCGTTCTGGCCCGCTGCAACGTCTCCCCATCCGCCACCGCTCCCGCCGCCGGGCTGTTGCCATCGATCCCGTCTGTACCAGCGCTCAAAACCGTGATGCGCTGGCCCGCAATTTTCCGCGCGACGTCCAGCACAAACGCGGAATTTCTTCCTCCCACACCGTTGCCGGTCACCGGCGAACTCAATTCCCCATCCGCAATAATCGCCACGCGCTTCCCGGCGTTGATTCGCTGCCACTCTTCCAGTTGCGCCAGAAGTGCATCCGCCGCCTTCGCCACCGGCCAGTCGTCCGTGGAATTGTCGCAGCGTGTCGCATAGCCGCAGGCCTCCGCGGCGAGGTGCGCCGCGTGAAACAGATCGTCCATGCCCAGCAAAAGATGAAAGTGCGCGTTGGCAAATGCGGGATCTCCGGCCTTGGGCGTCTCCGGCATTTTCCCCGCATCCAGCCAGCGCACCAACCGCTCCGGAAATCTCCTTCGCAAATCGTATTGCGCCACGATGCGCTGCACGTCCGCAATCGTGCTCGGATCGGGCAGCGTGGGTCCGGACGCCAGCGCCGACTCCTTGCCCGCGGGCACATCCGTAACCGCCAGCGTAATTTTCCTCGCCCTTCCCGCAGCGACCGCCAGCCTCCCGCCCTTCACCGCCGAAAGATGCTTCCGCACCGTGTTCATCGCTTCAATCGGCGCGCCGCAGGTCACCAGCGCGCGATGCACCGCCTGCACATCCTCCAACGTCATTTCGCCATAAAGTGGAAGTTCCACGAGCGCGGACCCACCGCCGGACAACAGGAAAATCACCACCGTCCGTTCGTCACAACTCTCCAGCAGCCGCAGAATGGCTTCGGCCGACTTCCTGCTTTCCGCATTGGGAACGGGGTGCCCACCAACGAAGTACTCCATGCCCGGCACGCGCCGCTCCGGCGGAACGGGCGCAACGACAATCCCCGAAACGCGCATCCCACGAGGCAGGACGCCTTCCAGCCCACTCACCATCGCATGGGCAGCCTTACCAATCGCCACCACATGCACTCTTGGAGTTTGGGAAAAGTCTATGGCAACATCCGGCAAGATCAGCCGCGATCCCCCGCGCGGCAACTTTCTTTCCATCACTCGAGGGATATCGATAGACGCCAGCGTTTGCCGGAATATCCGGCGCGCGATCTGTTTCCCTGTTGTCATCCCAGCGCCGCCCGTCGACTCAGTGCTTCTTCAGCACGGAGGGATTCAGCATGTTCGGCGGCATCTGTCCCTGGAAGAGCGAGACCACGTTGTTCACCGCCATCACCGCCATTTTCGTCCGCGTCTCCAGCGATGCCGACGCCAGGTGCGGCGCCAGCACCACGTTCGGCCGTTTCAACCCGGGATGAATGAACGGTTCGTTCTCATAGACGTCCAACGCGGCTCCCGCAATTTTCTTGCTCTCCAGCGCCGCCACCAGCGCCGCCTCATCCACCACCGGCCCGCGCGAAGTATTGATCAAAAACGCCGTGCGTTTCATGCGGAAGAACTTCGGCGCGTCAAACAGCCCCTGCGTTTCCGGCAGCAGCGGCACATGCAGGCTGATGAAGTCCGCTTCCGCCAGCAGCGTGTTCATATCCTGAAACGTCGCGTTCACTGTCTTCTCCGCGTCCTCCGGTGCGCGCACCGCATCCGTGTAGACGACCTTCATGTTGAAACCCAATGCCCGCCGCGCCACCGCTCGGCCAATCCGGCCAAACCCGACAATCCCCAGGGTCTTGCCCCAAATATCCGCGCCGCAAAGCTGGTCCAGGTTCCAGCCTCTCCAGTTTCCAGAGCGCGCCAGTTGTTCGCCCTCGCCAAGCCGCCGCGCCACCGCCATCAGCAGCGTCCACGCAAAATCTGCCGTCGTCTCGTCCAGCACGCCGGGCGTATTCGTCGCCACCACGCCGCGCCTGGTGCAAGCCTCCACGTCAATGTTGTCAAAACCCACCGCGACATTCGCGGCGATGCGCAGCTTCGGCGCCGCGCGCAGCAATCCTTCATCCACCTTTTCCGTCAGCAGGCAAACCAGCCCTTCCTTGTCCTTCACGCGCCGCAGCACCTCTCCCCGCGGCGGACGATCCGCTTGCGTCCAGTATTCGACGTCGCAAGTGATTTCCAGTATTTTGCGCGCTTCCTCAAACAACTCGTGCGAACTGTAGACCCTCGGTTTCGGCATCTCTCCCTCTTGATTTTCCGAAGCACTACACTAGCACAGCTAATTCGGGAGCCGGAGTATCTCGTTGCCAGAATGCTGCGAGTCTCACTATAGTGGAACGAGACACCACGGAATCGCTCTATGGCCGCCTCGCTGCTTCGCGAACTGAATTCTCTAGTCGGCTCGTCGAACGTCCTCCACAAAATCGAGGACCTGTTGCTCTACGAGTATGACGGCTCGGTCGAAAAAGCCCGCCCGGATCTGGTCGCGTTCCCTCACACCACGGAAGAAGTGTCGCGCATTGTCAAGCTCGCCGCGAAATATAACGTGCCCGTTGTCGGCCGCGGCTCGGGAACAGGCCTCTCCGGCGGCGCGCTCGCGCGTGGCGGCGGCGTCATGATCGTGTTCGCGCGGATGAACCGTATCCTGCAGCTCGATCTGGAAAATGCCCGCGCTATCGTCCAGCCCGGCGTGGTGAACCTCGATCTCACGCGCGCCGTCGAACACGCCGGTCTCTATTTTGCCCCCGATCCCTCCAGCCAAAAATCCTGCACCATCGGCGGCAACGTCGCCGAAAATGCGGGTGGCCCGCACACGCTGGCCTACGGCGTCACCGTCAACCATGTCACCGCGCTCGAACTGGTGCTTCCCGATGGCGAGATCGTGCGCGTCGGCAGCAAGCACGGCGACGCTCCGGGCTACGACCTCTGCGGGCTCTTTGTCGGCAGCGAAGGCACGCTGGCCCTCGTCACCGAAATCACCGTGAAGCTCTCCCGCAAAGCCGAGGCCGTCAAAACCCTGTTGGCCATCTTCGACGCCGTTGATGACGCTTCCCACACCGTCGCGGAAATCACCGCGCGCGGCATCACTCCCACCGCCTGCGAAATGGTGGACGGCTGGACCCTCCGCGCCATCGAGGATTACATCCACGCCGGTTTCCCGCGCGATAGCGCCGCGATTCTGCTCATCGAAGTGGAAGGTTTGCGCGAAGCCGTCGCAGCCCAGGCCACGGCCGTCGAAGACGTCTGCCGCACGCACCACGCCCGCGAAGTGCGCGTCGCCAAAGACGACGCCGAACGCGACCTCCTCTGGAAAGGCCGCAAGAACGCCTTTGGCGCGCTGGGACGTCTCGCTCCCAGCAATTACGTCCTCGACGGCGTCATACCCCGCTCCAAGCTCCCCCAAGCCCTGCAGCAGATTTCGCAGATCGGCAAAAAGTACGGCTTCTCCATCGGCAACATCTTTCACGCCGGCGACGGCAACCTTCATCCCATCGTCCTCTACGACCCGCGCGACCCGCGGCAATTTGAAAACGCCATCGCCGCCTCCCGGGAAATCATTCGCTATTGCATCGAACTGGGTGGCGCGCTTACCGGCGAACACGGCGTGGGCATGGAAAAAAATGAACTCATGCCGCTGCTCTTCAGCGACGCCGATTTTGACTTGATGCGCCGCGTGCATGACGCCTGTAATCCCGATTCCTCGCTCAATCCCGGCAAGATCTTCCCCTTAAGCAAGGGCTGCGGCGAGATTCGCGCGCGCAAACAGGCAGAGGCGCTCCCGGCAAAGGTATGACCGCTTCGGCCAATCTCGCAATGCGGCTCGAAAGCGTTCTCGGCGCGCATCGCATCATTGCCGCCGAGACGGAACTGCGCGAGTACGCCATCGATGGTATGGTGCCCGGCGCCATCGTGCGTCCCGCCTCCGCACAGGAAGCTGCGGAAGTCGCGCGCTTCGCCATAACCGAAAAACTCGCCGTCGTCGCCACTGGTTCTCGCAGCAAATTGGATTTGGGCCTGCCACCCGCGCGATATGACCTTGCGCTGGACATGACCGCGGTGCACGATATCGCCCATTTTGATCCCGCTGATCTCACGCTCAGCGTTGATGCAGGCATGCCTCTGCGCCAACTCGCGAAAGTGCTCGCCGAAAAGCGCCAATTCCTGCCCTTGGCGGTTCCCTGCTATGAAACTTCAACGGTGGCCGGTGCGCTCGCCTCCGGAATCGATTCCACCTTGCGCAAACAATATGGCACTGCGCGCGATTTCCTGATCGGCGCGGAGTTTGTTGACGGCAAGGGCGCGCTCTGCAAGAGCGGCGGCCGTGTCGTGAAAAATGTCACCGGCTACGACCTGCATAAACTGCTCATCGGTTCGTTGGGCACGCTCGCTGTCATCACGCGCCTCAATTTCCGCACCTTTACTCTGCCGCAAACTCACGGCGGCCATCTCGCGTGCTTCTCAAATCTGGAGGGCGCCTCCGCCTATCGCGACGCCATCGAAAAGTCCGGCCTGCCGCTTGCCAATCTGGAAACACTCAGTCCAGAGATGGTCGCTCTGACTGCCTCAGTTCTGAGCGAAACAAACGCTGGGTTCGCCGGGCGCCTGGATCCCAGCAAATGGTGCGTCTACGCCTCCTTTGAAGGAAACGAGGCCGTCGTTCCCCGCATCGCCCGCGACTTCCAGAAACTCGCGAACGAAGCCGCAGCAGCCGACAGCGAAATCCTCGACGCGGCCTCCGATGCCCATCTGGGCGGCGTTCTCCGCGAAGCCTTTGACTGGCTCCGCTGGGCTTCTCCCAGCGTCGCTCTCTTCCGTATTGCATTGCCGCAGAGCAAGCCCGGCGACCTTGCCGACCTTCTGTGCGTTGCTCAAGAGTCTGTTCTGCGGGGAGCTTTGCTGGTGCGCGCCGCCGCGATTATCTATTTCGCTTTGCTTGCTGAAAACGAGGACGAGTCCACCCTCCGCGCGCTGGAAAACGCTGTCACGCGCGTTTTCTCACTTGCCGCTGCAGGCCAGGGTCATGCAACGCTCTTGCACGCGCCCAGCAAACTCAAATCACGTGTAAACGTCTGGGGCCCGAAGCGCGCCGATCTTGGCATGATGCAGCGCGTGAAGCACTCCTTCGATCCGCACAATATTTTTGCGCCGGGCCGTTTTGTGGGAGGAATCTGAGACGTGCGGACACCGGCAAACATTCCCGGCGCGGTACCGGTTTACGACGATTTCGCGCGCTGCGTCCATTGCGGCCTGTGTCTGAACAACTGTCCCACCTATCGCCTCTGGCATCTCGAAGGCGATTCGCCCCGCGGTCGCATCCGCCAAATGATTTTGGTAGGCAGCGGCGAACTGCCGCTCTCCGAAGGTTTCGTAGGCCACATTGACAAATGCCTCGATTGCCGCGCCTGCGAAACCGCCTGCCCCTCCGGTGTGGAATACGGCAAGCTCGTCGAACACGCCCGCGCGCGCATTGAAACCGAATACAAGCGCCCGCTTTTCGCGCGATTCACACGCGACATCGTTTTTAAGCGCCTGCTTCCCTACCCCAACCGCATCGCCCTCGCCGCCAGATTGCTCCGCTTCTATCAGCGCTCCGGCCTGCAATCGCTCGCCCGCGCCACCGGCATCCTCCAATTGCTCGGCGTCGCCGATCGCGAGCGTCTTCTGGCCCGCATTGATGGCCATTTCTTTTTCGGCGAACTCGGCAAGACCTTTCCCGCGCAAGGCCCCCGCCGCGCGCGCGTGGCCTTCTTCGCCGGATGCATCGCGAATGTCACCTTCACCAAGCTCAATGAAGCCACCATTCGCGTCCTTACGGCCAACGGCTGCGAAGTCGTCGTCCCCAGCGAACAGCTTTGCTGCGGCGCGCTTGCCGCACATGCCGGTGTGCGCGAATCGGCGCGCCAACTCGCCCGCAAGAACATCACCGCCTTTGGCGGCGGCCAGTTCGACGCCATCCTAACCAACGCCGCGGGCTGCGGCTCCACGCTCAAGGAGTACGATCACCTCTTCTCCCCCAACGAACCGGAGCATCTCGCCGCCGTCGCCTTCGCCGCCAAAATGCGCGATGTCACCGAATTTCTCGCCACTCTTGGTCTCGTCGCTCCGCTCAAGGAAACCCGCTTGCGCGTCACCTATCAGGACTCCTGCCACCTCCTGCACGGTCAAAAAGTCCGCGAGGCTCCGCGCCAGTTGCTGCGCGCCATTCCCGGCGTTGAATTCGTGGAATTGCCCTATTCGGACATCTGCTGCGGTTCCGCGGGCGTCTACAACGTCACGCAAACGGAAGCTTCGCTCGATTTGCTGAAGGAAAAGATGGACTACGCGAAAGCCACGCGCGCGGCAACGATTGTCACCGCCAATCCCGGCTGTCTGTTGCAACTACGCGCCGGCGCCGAAATCCACAAAACCGGCCAGAACGTCGTGCACGTCGTGGAACTGCTGGACAGCGCCCTCAAGCAATCCTGATTGCCGCCCGCGATTTATCCTGAAATCCGAAGTTGAAGAGGGATTCATCGCACAAAAAACGTGCGATGGAAAACCGTACCTCCACTCCGGGACGGCAACCCTTCGGGGCTCAGGGCAAGGAAGCGCCGTCCCTCCGGTCGGAATGACAAATCTCAGGTTTATCTTTCCCCAACCAGGTAGCGGCACACTGCTGGCCTCTTCTTCGCTGCGGCCGCTCGTTGCCGCCTTCGTCCTTGTAGGGCCCCCTTCTGCCTGCCCGTCGAAGGAGGCAGGTGGTCCGCAACGTCCAGACGCTTTAGCAAAAGTCACCCGGACGGGCCGAAAAGTGTGGGGGTCGAGCACTGCTCGACGCCATCTCGGCAATACGCTAACTGTCTTGTTATCCCGACCGAAGGCCCGCGCAGTTTGCGGGCCGGAGTGGAGGGATCGCGGCTTGAACCATCCGCCCGCCTGTCCGTCCTATTGTCAAGGCGCAAATACTCTCGCCATTCCGCGCGCGGTGAGGACCATCCTGCCGACACGGAAGCGCCCTCTCTGCCGGGAAGGGGGCCACAGCAGAAAGGGCGCGCCGTCTTCAGGAGAGAAGATCGTCAGCTAATAGTCAAAGGCTCACTCGCCCGGCGGCGGAGGCGGCATGTCTGCCGGGGCCGTACCAGGTCCGCCCTTACGGTTCATCTTGCCCCGTCCGCGAGCGCCTCCCTGCTTCACCGTGTAATCCGAAGGCACGGCAAACAACGCCGCAGCGGGTTCCTGCTTCTGAATGTTGGTGACCGTATAGGTCGTTTCACCGAAGCGCGGATCGTTCCGCACCGTCTTGATCACAAGTTGCAGATCCGGCGAATACCAGCGTTCGTTAGTAATGACGATCGGCTTGGCGTTCCCGGCCTGGCCCGCGGGAATCGTCCTCGTAAAGCGTGTTCCTTGTGCGCTGGTGCCATTTATGGTTTGTACACCCAGGTCTTCCTTCTTCAAACTTCCGTTGGCAATTTCCTCCTGCATCCGCGCATTGAACTTGTTCTGCAGGTCAGCGGGATGCTTACGTCCGCCCGGCGGCACCCGCAGCTTTTCCGCCACCTTCGTATCCTGATGGAGCACAAATGCCGTCCCCGCCACCGGATCGTAAATCCTCACAAAGGTGCCCGACGCTCCCGTCGCGGCCAGCGGCCCCACGCCTGTCAACGTCGTTTCCCGCCGTGTGCGTCCTTGGCTGTCGCGGAACACGTTGGCCTGCACCTTGCGACTGATAGTGTTGCCATCAGCCAGGGTTTGCCGTGTTTCCGTGACCGCCACTGCGCTGTATGGCGCGCCCGTCACCACTTTGCCGGGGTGCATTTCGCCGAAGCCCAGAATCTCCATCCGAGGACCGAGAGGCCCTTCCGGCGCACCCTCCTGCCCCATGGCCTCGGGAGGAGGCGCGCCGGCCGGTGGCTCCTGCGCGCGCAACGCTCCAACACTTACCAGGAGCGCTCCGCTTAGCAAGGCAAACATCCGCTTGCTTTTCATTATCTCTTCTCCTCTTCTCTCCCAAGCAGCGGCAATCCTGCCGCGGAAATTCAGTTCGTGGTTTGCGGCAATCGCAACGCCTGCGGCTGCCCATCATCACCCACCAGCAGGTCCACTTGTATCAAGTCCGCCGCGCGTTCCTCGTTTACCGTCAGCCCCAGTGCGCTCAGGGCCCCACGCTGCATCTGTACGCGCACGACCGTGGCGTCCTCCAGCATGCCGGGGAAACTTCCGGGCAACAGCGTGAACTCGCCGGCATCGTTCGCGGCGACAATCGCTTCTCCCAGCTCCGGTCCTGCCGGCGTCGTCTTATTCATGTTGACGTTCTGCGCGGAATTGACAGCGGACGGCGTGCTTCCCTTTCCATACTCATGCCGCCAGTGGGCCCAACTGACCGCCGCTACAACCACTGCGGCTGCCGCCAGCGTCCAGCCCGCATACACAGCGGCCCGCCGCGCCTTCACGGTCTTCTGCCGCGTCCGGAATTCCTGCCGCAGCCGCATCTCTACGCGCAGGGGAGCCTTTGCTTCTTTCGTTTCGGCCCCCACCGCTTGCAAATCCGCCCGCAACGTTTGCCAGTTCTCGTGCAACGCCGCGCAGCGCGTGCACGAACGCAGATGTTCCCGCGCGGCGTTAAGCACCGGATCGTCTTCCTGCATCGTTTCCAGGTCTAGTCCCGCCAGTTCAAATTCTTCGCACGTCATTGCCGCTTCTCCTGCCAAACTCTCACCGGCTCGCGCCCGCGCGCTTCGGTGTGTCCCGCAGCATCTCCAGCTTCGCCAGCAGGAGCGCCCGCCCGCGGTGTAGCCGCGAACGAATAGTGCCCACCGGACAATCCAACAGCCGCGCCGCTTCGTCGTAACTCAATTCTTCCAGCCCGCACAGCACTACCGCTTCGCGAAATTCCACGGGCAGCTTCAGTACCGCTGCGCGAACCTGTTCCCGCCGCTCGCGAACTTCCGCCCACTCGGCCGGCGTCATCGCCTCAAATGCCTTGCCTCGCTGCCCTATGGCATCTTCCACGAGTTCTTCGTGCAGCAATTCCCGCGGCGCCCGCTCCAGATGTTTCATCACGCGATTGCGCGTAATGCCATACAGAAACGACCGCAACGCGCCCCGCTCCGGATCGAACTTTTTCGGCTCTCGAATCAGGATCATGAAAACGTCCTGCACAATCTCCTCGGCAGCCCAGACGTTTCCGGACATCCGCAGGGCAAAGCGAAAGAGCGGGGCCTGATGGCGGCGATACAGCTCCGTAAAAGCCTCTTCATCGCCCTTCGCCGAGCGGCGCAACAATACGTCGTCCCGTTCCTGTGCCTCGATGTGCATCTCTCCTGGTGCGACGCCCGGCTTACACTAGATACTTCCCGCGCCACGCGAAAAAGTTCCCAAGCCCGGGCTACCGAACAACTCCTTTGTATTCAATGCCCTAGCAGGGGCGAGCACCGCTTGACCCCATCTTGATAAAGCGTAAATTTTCTTGTCATCCCGACCGGAGGCCCGCGCCGTAAGCGGGCCGGAGCGGAGGGATCGCGGCTGGACCGCTGCTTGCGATTAACCCTCCGGTCGCAAAGGACGGATAAGATTGTCATTCAGAGCCTGGCGATGAATCTGGTTTTCTCACAACACAAAACACGAGGATCTTATTTCGCTTGCACCTTGTCTGGCCGGAACATCTTCGCGGCAATCCGCGCAACCGCGCGTCGCGGCACCAATCGTTGCATTTGCGCGCCCCAATAATTGCCTACGCCGGAGATGACGTAGCTCTTGCCCTCCGCCAGCGCTTGCAACCCCGTGCGTGCCACCTTCTCCGCCGTTTCTTGTGCATACCTTCCGGTGAACTTCTCCTGCCCCGCCACGACGTGAAATTCCGATTGCGTCGAACCCGGGCACAACGCGCAAACGCGAATACCGTAGGGCTTCATCTCTTCGGCCAGACCCTCGGCAAAAAGCAGATCGAACGCCTTCGTCGCCGCATATGTCGTGAGATATGGCACCGCCTGAAACGATGCCGTTGACGCCAGAATCAGCACATCGCCTCTTCGCCGTGCCACCATGTCCGCAAGATACAGTCGCGTCAGGTGCACCACCGCCGCGCAATTCACCTGCACCATGTCCAGCAGCCGCTGCGTTTCCACCGCTGTGAGTTCGCCATATTGCCCGAAGCCGGCGTCATTGATCAGCAGGTCGATCTCAAGGCCCTTTTCCTTCGTGAAATCGTAAATTTCTTGCGGCGCTTCCGGGCGCGCCAAATCGGCGGCGAAGACTTCCGTCCGAATCCCGTGGCTCTTTTGCAAACTTTGCGCGAGTTCCTCCAACCGCTCGCGCCGGCGTGCCGTCAGCACCAGATGCGTGCCTTCCGCAGCCAACTGCTTTGCCAGCGCCACACCAATCCCCGAGCTCCCACCGGTCACTAACGCCCACTTCCCTTTCCATTCCTGATTCATGAGTTCCCTTCGGATGCATCGCCATTCGGCGATTCGTTCTTGTTGACTCTCCAGACGGAATCCTTTAGGCGATTGCCTTCGTGCTTCATGCGCTCCACCAGCCGCCGCGCCCACACAAATTCCGCCGCCAGCAGCGTGAGCCCCAGGAAAATCACTAGCCAACCCGGACCCGGTGTGAAAAACATGACTACCCCAATTAAAAGGAGGGTGAAACCCGCAAGGATGCGAAAAAACCGCCGAACTTGCTCGATGCTGCGAAAGATCATGAGTCCTCTCGGGCGGAGGGGCGGGCGCACCTATTGTGCGGTCTAATCCGCCATCAGGCAAGTCCCCGCCAGAATCGTTAAGACGCCCGCCGCACCAAATTGGCTGCCCCCATTGACACTCCATGTCCCAGCCCATATCAGACAGGCGGTTCGTCCGTGTTGGGGTCGAGCACTGCGAGGCGGGACCTCTTGGGTTTGCTTTTTCTCTCGTAGGGGTCCAGCACGCTGGACCCCATCTCGGCAAGATCTGAGTTTAATTGTCATTCCGATCCCGCAAAGCCGGAGAGGAATCTGCTTTCCTTGGCGGTCTCTGGTTTTCGGCGGCCGGTTTTTGGATGCGGTCTTCCGATTTTCTATTCCGGAGTCCTCACCTCATTACGCTGGACAATGTGTGGCGGAAGTTCTGGCGGAGAGGGTGGGATTCGAACCCACGGTAGGGGTTAACCTACACACGCTTTCCAAGCGTGCGCCTTAAACCGCTCGGCCACCTCTCCACTCGTCAGCTCAACCTTTCCACTCTAGCAGAAACGGCGGTGAAGGCAAAAAGTCGTGTCCGCGTCCTGCCTGCCGCCTGCCCCATTTCGGTGCAACCCGCCATTTGCCGCCGCCGCACAAAGATCATTTCCCTCTTCGCGGGCTTTTTCCTTCGCGGCGTCTCAAGTACACTAGTAAGGATGCGCTCCTGTTCCGGGGTCGTCTAATTGGTAGGACACCAGCCTTTGGAGCTGGTTATTCTGGTTCGAGTCCAGGCCCCGGAGCCATCTTTTGGGCATTGTCACGCAGTTTGTCTTCCAGACGGTTTTACTTGTACGTCGCCACCAGTTCGCCGTTTTCAATGTGCAGGTCCGAAATATCCGGCGGCAGGCGCAACTTTTCGCGGTTCTCGGGAGATTCCATCAGGCGCTGCACCGCGGTTTCCAGCGTGGATTGCGGAATCGGCAGCGAGCCAATCTGCCCGCTCACCGGCACAAATTGCAGGTAGCCATTCGTCGCGCCTAACCTGCCCTCAAGCTCCAGCGTCATGTCCTTGCCATGAACATCGAACACCACGTAGGCCTTCACGCGATCGTCCGCCATCGTCACTTTGACGTCGCGCACCGATGAACGCGCCTTCTCGACATCCTCAGGAGTGGGTGCGCCCGGCCCATCGGGCGCCGGTGCTGGCGTAGCGGCCGCCGCCGGCTGATCCCCCTTCAGGTCAAGGTGCGAAGCCAGGTACGAGTTCAGTTCCGTTTCATCCAGGCGCACGGTGGCCTGCTGGCCTTGCGCCACGCTTTGCTCCACTTGTGCGAATTTCTCTTCCGCGCGCGCCGCAGCCTGCGGCGTGGCCTCCACCCGCGGTGGCGGCGATTTGTGCAGCAGCAAAATCAAGGTGATCAGGGCCGCCAAATAGGTGGACCATCGAAAAATCCGAAACGCCCAGCGCAACACGCTGGTCTTTGGCTTGGCATACGCCGCGGGACTGGGTAGGTTCGCGGTGCTCATGGGTCTTGCCTCGCTTCCAACGGCCACACTTCTTCCCCTGGCCCTCTTTACTTTTAACCCTAGCGCCGCGGGGAAGTGGCGGCAATGCGCTTTCGCCCCCTAGCGGCCAATGCGGCACCTGTACTTACTTCTCGCCTATGGAATACTTCCCAAATCCCGCTGCGGGAGTTCCCGTGTCCACGCGCGCTGACCGCCGCCAGCCTCCCGAAAACGAAGCCAACCTCTGACACGGATCTCCCGACTGAATCTTTTTTTGCATCCTGCCTCGCTGCCTCACCGCTTCTCTCAACCGTATGCCAACCAACCCTCTTGCCACCCCTTCGAACCTGCGACACACTTAATTGCGCTCTCGGACTCGCCGCCGTCAAGCCCACGATGGGGTATGTTCATGCGAAACTTTTCTATCGCACTTTTTCTCTCTTCGCTACTCCTCTGCGCTGTATGCCTTGCGCAGGAGAATCCGCCCGCGCCGCAGCCGCCCGCGCAAACGCCGCCCGCCGCGCAGCCCGCACTCAAACCGCGCCCGCGCATCGGCGTCGCTCTCGAAGGAGGAGGCGCGCTCGGTTTCGCTCACATCGGCGTCCTGAAATGGTTTGAGGAGCATCACATCCCCGTGGATTACATCGCGGGCACCAGCATGGGCGGCCTGGTGGGCGGGCTTTATGCCACCGGCAAGTCTGCCGACGACCTGAAAAGTATTGCCCAAGAGGCGGCTTGGCCCCTGCTCCTCGGTGGCGGCACGCCCTATCAAGACCTGACCTTCCGCCGCAAGGAAGACGCGCGCGCTGTTCCCAACACCATCCAAATAGGGCTAAAAAATGGCCCCACTCTTCCAGCGGGCCTCAATACCGGCCACCAGATCAATCTGTTGATTGACCGGGAAACTCTTCCCTATTCCGAGGTGTCCTCCTTCAAGGATCTGCCCATTCCCTTTCGCTGTGTTTCCACTGAACTCGTCTCCGGCAAGCCGTACATCTTCCAGGATGGCTCCCTTTCCGACGCTCTGCGCGCCACCATGTCCATCCCCGGAGTTTTCGCCCCCGTGCGCCGCGGCGATCAGATCTTCGTCGATGGCGGCTTGGTCAACAATCTTCCCACCGATGTTGCCCGCGATATGGGTGCGGACGTGGTCATCGCCATCCATCTGCAGATTTCCAAGACCGCCGCGAAAGAAATTCAGTCCGCCTTCAGCGTGCTGGAGCGCTCCGTGCAACTCGTCATCGCCGAAACGGAAATCCGCGGCATGGCCGGGGCCGATCTGATCGTGCGCGTCAACCTCGAGGATTTCGACTCCACGGAGTACCAAAAGTCCGCTGCCTTGATCCAGCGCGGCTACGAGGCCGCCGCCGAAAAAGCGCAGATCTTCAAAGCCTACGCCTTGAACGATGCGGACTGGGCCGAATACCAGCGGCAGATCCAGTCGCGCCGCCGCACCACCATCGGCACGCCGCAGTTTGTGCGCGTCGAGGGTGTCGGCCCCGAACACGACAAGAACATCCAGAATTTTCTCCGCCCCTTTATCGGCAAACCCATCAACACGCCGCAGCTCGATGAAGCCCTCACGCGCCTGACGGGGCTGGGGCGCTATGACAGCGTCACCTACGGCATGATTCGCGAAAATGGCCAGGATGGCTTGCTGGTTCGTGTGCACGAAAAAACCTACGCGCCGCCGCTGCTTCAGCCTTCCTTTTCACTCGATGGTTCCGAGCCCGATGATGTCACCTTCACCCTGGGTTCTCGCTTCACCTTCATGGACGTCGCCGGAGAGCGCTCCGAATGGCGCACCGATCTGCAATTTGGCGGCACCTACGGTATCGCCACGGAACTTTACCGGCCGTTCCTGCCGCTCAGCCGCTGGTTCTTCGCCCCCTCCTTGGACGCCAGCCAGAACACCTTCTTGATCTATCGCAAGCACGATCCGCTCGCCGATTACTGCCAGGATCAGGTCTCCTCCGGAATTGATCTGGGTTTCAGCTTTAGTCGTTTCAGCGAAGTCCGCGTCGGCTATAGCATCGGCTACTTCGACGACTTCCTGCGCCTCGGCACCCCCGAATTCACTTCCTCCAGCGGCGGCGTCGCCGCGCTCCGCGTCCGCTATATCCTCGATCACACCAATGACCCGGTCATTCCCACCCGGGGCTACTACATCCAGTCCCTTTTCCATTTTTATAATGACTATCCCGGCGCCACGGAGGATTTCCCCACCCTGCAAGTTACCCTGAATGGCTTCCAGCCGGTATCTTCCCAGGGTTCCCTTTTTCTCACGACAAGCGGCGGCACGACCTTTGGTTTTCGCCACGTTGGTTCGCCTCCGCCCTTTTTCCTCGGCGGGCCCAACCAATTGAGCGCGTACGGCTTGCACGAATTATTTGGCGACCAATATTTCTTCGCGCGTGGCGGCTATCTCCACAAGGTGTTTACCCTCCCGACGTTCGTCGGCAAGCAGGTTTATTTCACGGGCGGCGGCGAATTTGGCAAAATGTATGGCGATCCCTTTCCGGTACCCAGGTTCTCCGCCGACGTCGTCGGGGGATTCATCGGCGAAACAGCGCTCGGTCCGGTGTTCCTTGGCGGCAGCATTGGCGATTCCGGCCACTACAAATGGTTTTTCCAACTCGGCCGTATCTTCTAGCGTGTTCATCTGCCATTAACAATTCCTTCGTATAAACGTGTGCTTGCTCTCGCGCTCTCTTGCGCACACTAATCTTTCGGGGAAGGACACACATGGCCGCAGCGTCCGCATCAACCGTAATGGAAGCAAAACTCAGCCGTGGGCCCAGCCGCCTTGGTACGCTCGTCTTCGGCTTGGTGTTTCTCGCTGGGTTGATTTTCATCGGGTATAGCATCGCTCGCGACCTCGCAAACATCGAACTGGGCTCCGCCTGGCCCTACATTCTCCTGGGCACCGCGCTCCTGGTGGCTCTCGGCTTTGAATTTGTGAACGGCTTCCATGACACCGCCAATGCCGTCGCCACGGTCATTTATACCCACTCGCTCGATCCCAATATCGCGGTGGTGTGGTCGGGCTTTTGGAATTTTTTTGGCGTCGTCACTTCCTCCGGAGCCGTGGCTTTCGCCATCGTCTCCCTGTTGCCCGTTGAGCTGATTCTGCAAGTGGGCAGCAGTGCGGGCTTCGCCATGGTCTTCGCTCTTCTTGTCGCCGCCATCCTCTGGAACCTCGGCACTTGGTCGTTCGGTCTCCCCGCTTCCAGCTCGCACACGCTGATCGGCTCGATCATCGGCGTGGGCATCGCCAATCAGCTCATGCAAGCGAGGTCTGGCACCAGCGGCGTGGACTGGGCGCAGGCCGCCAACATCGCCAAGTCCCTCATCCTCTCTCCGATATTCGGGTTCCTCCTTGCCTCCCTGCTGTTCCTTTTCATGAAGGCCGTCATCAAGGACAAGCGGCTCTACGAAGCGCCCAAGGGCACCGAACCGCCGCCATTTTGGATTCGCGGCATGCTCATTCTCACCTGCACCGGCGTCAGCTTCTTCCACGGCTCCAACGACGGCCAGAAGGGCATGGGCTTGATCATGCTCATTCTGATCGGGACGGTGCCCACCACCTACGCGCTGAACCACGCCGTCACCTCCCGGCAATCCGCAGACTTTGTGGCCGTCTCCCGTCAGGCCGCCGATACCCTGGACAAATATGTGACCCCCGCGGCCGTGGTTGGCGATCCCCGCGACGACGTCACGGATTTCATCCGCACCAAGGAATTCAAGCCCGGCACTATGCTGGCGCTGCGTGTTCTCGTCAACGATATCGGCACGGAAATGGCCCAGTTCAAGGAACTCGCCCGCGTCCCTCACGAGCACGTCCGCAACTTCCGCAATGATATGTACCTGGTCAGCGAAGCGCTGCGCCTGATGCAGAAATCCGGCAAGCCGCAATTCGCCGCAGCCGATGTGGCCGTCCTGAAAAACTACAAAGGGCACATTGACAAGGCCACGCGCTTCATTCCCCTTTGGGTGAAGGTCGCCGTGGCCCTCGCTCTCGGTCTCGGCACCATGGTCGGCTGGAAGCGCATCGTCGTCACCGTTGGCGAAAAAATCGGCAAGGACCATCTCACCTACGCGCAGGGCGCCGCCGCGGAAATCACCGCCATGGCCACCATCGGCGCCGCCGACGGCCTCGGCTTGCCCGTCAGCACCACACACGTCTTATCTTCCGGCGTGGCCGGCACCATGCTGGCCAACCACTCCGGCCTGCAATTCAGCACCGTGCGCAACCTCCTGCTCGCCTGGGTCCTCACGCTCCCCGCCGCGATGACTCTCTCCGGCTTCCTCTTCTACGCTTTCCGCCAACTCTTCCGCGGCTAAACCCCACCGCGGAAAAACCTTTCCCCATAGGAGGCTGGGACTTTAATCCCGGCAAAAGCCCCCGTAAAGCAAGAACCTCCGTCCGTTACCGCCAGGACGGAGACTCCTCCAACTGTTCCAAATCCAAACGCCTCCCTGTTTCAATCTGTAACAGTTCTGTTACCATTCATTTATATAATTATCCTATTGACAACCATCTCTCTCCTGCCCCATCCTCCCTTTGAAGCGATTCTTGTCGCATCTCCTCTTCTTTCAAAAAGAAGAGTCCCACTTGCGACCGCACAACGTGCCGCGGTTCACCCGCGGCGCTCGCGCAAATTGTTGTTTGCGTCCGAGCGCTTCTCCCTTCCGCCGCTCGTTCACGCGCTTCAGAACTATTCGGCCGGACCCTTCCGGCTCTCATTGGAGGAATGCATGTCCAGTAAGGTCACCACGCTTCAAGCTCCACCAGCAACCGATAAAGCCGTTCGCACCGCCTCTCATCCCACGGAACAACAGATCGCTTCTCGCGCCCACCAGATCTTCCTCGAGCGCGGCGCAACGCCGGGTCGCGATCTCGACGACTGGCTGCAAGCCGAACGCGAACTCAAAACCGCCGCCGCCAAACCGCACAATGCGCCAAGGCCAGCCGCTCCATCCACGGCGCCTCTTGCGAATCCGCGTTTCTCCAGGTAACGTGTAGCGTTAACTGGCTCAGTCGTCCCCGTGGCGCGGTCGTCCGCTCTACGCCGCCCCACGCGTCCCGGTCCATTTCGATCGCGCCTCACGCGCTTCGCTCCCTTTGAGGAACATCATGAAGCCCATCGCCACATTCAAAGTTCGTCCCTCCCTGCCAGACGCCTTGAAGCCCCTGCTGCAAATCGCCTACAACCTCAGTTGGAGCTGGAACCACGCCGCCATCGATCTCTTCCGCCGTCTCGATCGCGACCTCTGGGAAACCACCGGGCACAATCCTGTCCGCATGCTGGGCAGCGTCGATCAATCCGTCCTTGAAGCCGCCGCCAAGGACGAATCCCTTCTTGCGCACCTCCAGGGTGTCTCCAAAGGCCTGGACACCTATCTCTCCGGCCAAGGTTCCTGGTATCAGCGCGAACACGCCGAAAACAAAGATCTCCTCGTCGCGTATTTCTCTCTGGAATTCGGCGTCACCGAATGCCTCTCCATTTTTGCCGGAGGACTCGGCGTTCTTGCCGGCGATCATCTCAAAGCCGCCAGCGACCTCGGCCTTCCTCTCGTCGGTGTCGGCCTTCTCTATCAGGAAGGCTATTTTCGCCAGTATCTCAATGCCGCCGGATGGCAGCAGGAAGCCTTCGAAGATAACGACTTCCACATCCTTCCCATCGAATTCGTGCCTAACGTGCAGGTCCACGTCACACTTCCCGATGGTGCAGTCACCGCACGCGTTTGGCGCGCCGTCGTCGGCCGCATTCAGCTCTATCTCCTCGATACCAATCTTCCCGCCAATCGTCCCGAGCACCGCGCCATCACCTCGCAACTCTACGGCGGCGACCTGGACATGCGCATCAAGCAGGAAATCCTTCTCGGCATCGGCGGCGTGCGCGCTCTCGATGCTCTCGGCCTTCGCCCCACCGTCTATCACATGAACGAAGGCCATTCCGCCTTCCTCGCCCTCGAACGCATCCGCACGTTTACCGAATCGCAGCATCTTACCTTTGCCGAAGCCTCCGTTCTCGCTTCTTCCAGCCTGATCTTCACCACCCACACGTCCGTGCCCGCCGGCCACGACTATTTCCCCGCCGGTCTCATGGATCACTACTTCTCCACCTTCTATCCGTGTCTCGGCATCAGCCGCCGCGAGTTTCTCGCTCTTGGCCGTCAGGACGCCGCCAACGACAACGAGGATTTCTGCATGACTGTTCTGGCGCTGCGCCTCGCCGCCTTCAGCAATGCCGTCAGCAAGCTCCACGGCGCCGTCAGCCGCCGCATGTGGAACTCCATCTGGCGCGGCCTGCCGGAATCCGAAGTCCCCATCGGGCATGTCACCAACGGTGTGCACTTCCGTAGTTGGGTCTCTCTGGAAATGAACCAGCTTTACGATCGCTATCTCGGCCCCAAGTGGCGTCACGAGCCTGCCGACACCGAACTCTGGAAGCGCACGGAATCCATTCCCGCCGGCGAACTTTGGCGCACTCACGAACGCCGCCGCGAGCGCTTCGTCGCTTTTGCGCGCCGCCGCCTGCAAGTTCAACTGAAGAATCGCGGCGCCTCGCAATCCACCATCGACGAGGCCGAGGAAGTACTCTCTCCCGACGCCCTCACCATCGGTTTCGCCCGCCGCTTCGCCACCTACAAGCGCGCCACGCTGCTCCTTCGCGATCCCGAACGCCTCGCGCGTATCCTCAACGATCCACAACACCCCGTGCAAATCATCTATGCAGGCAAAGCCCATCCTCGCGATCAGTACGGCAAGGAACTCATCAAAACCATCATCGATCTCGCCGCCCGCCCCGAATTTCGCCGCAAGCTGGTCTTCCTCGAGGACTACGACGTCGCCATCGCCCGCTACATGGTTCAGGGTTGCGACGTCTGGCTCAACACTCCTCTGCGCCCTCAGGAAGCCAGCGGCACCAGCGGCATGAAAGCCCTGGCCAATGGCGCTTTAAACGTCAGCACGCTCGATGGTTGGTGGGATGAAGCCTGGCAGATAGGTCTCGACACCGGCGCCGAAGTCGGATGGGCTATCGGCAAAGGCGAGTCTTATCAGGATCCCGGCTATCAGGATCAAGTCGAAGCCCAAGCTCTCTACCAACTCCTCGAACACGAAATCGTCCCCGCCTTCTACGAACGCCGCGCCGATGGTTTGCCCCGCAAGTGGATCGACCGCATGAAGACTTCCATCATTCGCCTCTGCCCCGAATTCAACATGCATCGCATGGTCATCCAGTACGTCAATGGATACTATCTCTCCGTCCATTGCCGCCACGGCCGATTGCAGGCCGACAATGCTTCCCGCGCCCGGAATCTGGCCGCCTGGCGCGCGCGTGTCGAAGCCGCATGGCCCCGTCTGGAAGTGAAGAGCGTCTCCAGCGATCTTGCCGAAATCAATCTCGACAACGAAATCAAAATCTCCGCGAGCGTTTTCCTCGATGTGCTTACTCCCGCGGATGTCTCCGTCCAAGTCCTCACCGGCCGCGTGGACGCCCGCGGCGATATCATTAGCCCGAAAATCACCGCCATGGAAAGTTCTGAAAACGAAGGCAACGGTTGCTACCGCTTCCACGCCTCCCTGCACGCCACAAGAAGCGGCTTTTTCGGCTGCGCCATCCGCATCCTCCCCAACCACCCCGACGCCGTTACTCCCTTCATGCCCCTGCTCATCACCTGGGCCTCTGAATCCAGCGTCGCCAACCCCGAGATCGCCCTCCAATAACCGCTGCCTTTCGAGTCCGGCGGGCTCCGGTACTCTTGGTGTTTGTAGATACAAGCGGCCGATCTTCAGACCGGTTCTTGGGTTGATCTCGCCACTGCCGGGCGGACTGCATCGTGCCTGTGCTCCCTCTACTAAAGAGGAAGAGGAGCCTCCGGCGCATCGGTATCAGAACAAAGTCTCTGCAAGGCAAAACAGTAGATTTATAAGTCCTCTGTTTTCAGACCGTTGCGCACACTCGTGCCTGCTACTCCTTTGTTTTGACCTGTTTTACAACAACGGGCGGGGGAGGGGGTACCTTCGGTGGCAACAGTTTCTTCCCGAAATTGGAGCCTACGCAGTTATCCAATCAGCCGACGGAATCTGACCGGGCTCAATCACCGCCCGTGGGAAAAACAAGATTATTTGCTTGACGATGCCACGGCGGGGGGTTAGATTGACGCGAGTTGAGGTCACGAGTTTGCACCGTACCTAGAAAGTGACAGTGTAAGAATGGGAGCAAAGCTATGGCAAATCCAAGTGGTCCGAAAAAGGAAAAGAAAATCGCCATCACGCTAGTAGGAGACCCGAAAGAACTCGCGAAGTTTTCGGAAGAGGAACTCCTTGATAAATTTCAGAAAAACGTGATCCGAGCGGCTGTCCGGCGCATGCACCCTGGGCTGACTGACGACCCCGACCCATGGTACCAGTGGTCCTACGCCTTTTTCTAGAAGCCGTTGCACAAACTCTTTTCGCCTCGATGGAATCCATGGCTTAGCGAGGCTACGCAATACGCTGCAGCTCCCTTCCGGCCATGATGGACTAAGGGAGAAGGTGCCCTTGCCTGACGAGAAGTCCGCGAAGTTCCTAAGAGTTTGGGGCACGAAAGCCAGGAATTATGCAGGGAAGTGTTGGTGTCGAGCTGTGCGGCGGGCGGCCGCATCTATTCAGTCTGGTCGTCAAAACTACCAGCGCCTGCAACCTGGCATGCTCCTATTGTTACGTGGCGCAGCATTTCAGCAAAACTGCTGCCAAGGTGATCGGGAAAAATACCATTGCCCTGGCGATCCAGCAGTACGCGGCTGTTGTCCAAGCCCGCCGCGGCGCCGGATTGCGGTATGACCGCGCCTGCTTTTTATGGCACGGCGGTGAACCAACCCTTGCCGGCATAGAGTTTTTCCAGAATTGTTTTGAGACCGAAAGAGAAGCCTTCGGCAGCTTGGCGAGTGTGAGGAATTGCTTAACAACCAACGGCACTCTGCTGACGTCCGACTGGACCGACCTGTTCAAAACGTATTCTGTTGACGTTAGCGTTTCGCTTGACGGGCCCAGTGATATCCACGACCAGAATCGTCCCAGCCGCAATGGCGGTGGTTCATTTTCGGCGGCGCTTGCGGCTTATGAATCGTTGCGTGGCGCAGGGCTCAATCCCGGCATAATGATGGTCGTGACAGAGCGTGCCGCAGCTGACGCAAACAGGATTTATGACTTCTTCCAAAGCTTGAAACCGAAAAACCTGGCTTTCGTTCCTTATGTCACGAGGGGCGAACACATATCGGCCGAAGGTTATACGCTCTTTCTGGAACAGTTCTTCCATCGTTGGCTGGAGGAAGATCGAGAAGACTTTTACGTCCGCGATTTTGACACCATAATGACGCGGCTACTTGGGGGTGTCAGTTCACTCTGCGAGTACAACAATTGCTGCGGCAACTATCTAACGCTTGACGTTGACGGAAGCATCTACGCCTGCGATCTGTTTTTGGGGGATCCGAGAAAGAAGTTAGGGCACATAGCGCAAAACCACCTCCTCCATATTCTCGACAGTGAAAAACTAGCTGAACATGCTAGCGAGGCCAGGGCGCTACCGGAAGAATGCCGCACATGCGGCTACTCTTGGGTATGCGGTGGCGGATGTCTATACAGACGTCAGTTGAGCGGATGTAACCAAGATTTCTTTTGTGTGTCCCGTATTCGATTGATTGACCGAGTTGCAGAGGCCATGGGAGTGGGAGGCTGTCCCGCAGTTTAGTTGATCGAATCGGGCGCGTGACACAGCCTAAGCTTCTGGAATGGGCGTAGGTGCCGCATCCTTGTGCTCTTCCAGGGTGCGCGCCTCTTGCGCGTGCCGCCTGAATTCAGCTTTATCCGATGTGGCGCGCGAGGGCCTTGGTGATTTGGTCCTTGGGCACGGCGCCGACAATCTGTTCGACCATCTGCCCGTCTTTGAACACCAGCAGCGTGGGGATGCCGCGAATGTTGAAGCGGGCCGCCGAGTTCATCGCTTCATCCACATTCAACTTCGTCACCTTCAATTTACCGGCGTAGTCCTGGGCGATCTCCGCCACCGTGGGCGCCAGCATGTGGCAGGGGCGGCACCATTCCGCCCAGAAATCCACCATGACGGGCTGAGCTTTGCTCGCCGTCAGCACCTCGACTTCAAAATTTCCGTCGTTTACCGCAACAATGTTTTCAGCCATAACGTGTCCCTGTCCTCGATAGGCTGCAAAGAAGCAGCCGCTGTTCCTGGTTAATTAGATGATGGAGCAGCTTTCTGGTTTCGCGCTGCCCGGGCAGCTTCATATAGTTTCGCATATTCCGCCGCCGAGGTGTTCCACGAAAAATCCTTGGCCATCCCGTTGAGCTGAATGCGCTTCCACACGCCGTCGTCGGAATAATGATGCAGCGCCAGGCGAATGGCCTCCAGGAAGGCGGCGCCGGTATACTCGGTAAACTTGAAACCCGTGCCGGTACCGTGCTCGAGGTTGAACTCCTCGATGGTGTCATCCAGCCCGCCGGTGGCGCGCACGATGGGGACGGTGCCGTAACGCAAGCTATAAATCTGGTTCAGCCCGCAAGGCTCGTAGCGCGAGGGCATCAGGAACATGTCCGATCCCGCTTCCAGCAGGTGCGCCAGCTTATTGTCGTAGGCAATCTTCACGCCCACGCGCCCCGGGTAATCCCCGGCCAGCGCGCGGAACAGGTCCTCATAGCGCCGGTCGCCCGCACCCAGCACGGCCAGCAAAATGTCTTCCTGAAGGAGTTGGTGCGCAATCTGCGCAATCAGGTCAAATCCCTTCTGGTCCGCGAAACGCGACACAATCCCCAGCACCGGCCGGTTGGGATTGTCGTGCAGCAGCAGTAATTCCTCGAAGAGCGCTTGCTTGCAGATACGCTTCCCTGCCAGGTCTTTGGCGGAGTACTTCATAGGCAGCAGCGCGTCCTTCTCCGGGCACCATTTCGAGTAGTCCACGCCGTTCAGGATGCCCACCAGGCGGTCCGCACGTGAGCGCACCACGCCCTCTAGACCGAATCCGAATTCCGAGGTCTGAATCTCCTGCGCATACTTGTGGCTGACGGTGGTCAGGTAATCGGAATAGACCAAGCCGCCCTTCAGAAAATTGACGCTGCCAAAAAACTCGATGCCGCCCGGATGAAACACCGCGGGTGGAATGCTGGCGCGCTCCAGTGCCTCTTTGGGAAAAAGGCCGTGATACCCCATGTTGTGTACGGTGAAAACGACCGCGAGGTCCTTCGCCAGGGGATCGTCGGCGTAAGAGGAACGCAGCAGCACCGGCACCATGGCGGTTTGCCAGTCATGGCAGTGGATAATGTCCGGCGGCCAAATGTGCTTGGCCAGTTCAATGGCGGCGCGCGAAAATTCGGTGAAGCGTTCGGCGTTGTCGGGATATTCGTGCTTGCCGTCGCCGTAGATGCCCTCGCGGTCAAAGTAGAAAGGGTCGTCCAGGAAAAAGTAGCGCACGCCGTGCAGCAGCGACCCGTTGGTAATCGCGGGAAAGCGCAGCCGGCCGCCCTGCGAAATCGTCAAGCTCGGCATCACCACGGTGTGGGCCTTGACGCCCCGGTAGCGCGGCAGGAAGACAGCCACCTCGTGCCCCAACTTCACCAAGGCTCTCGGCAGCGCTTCAATCACATCGCCCAGACCCCCGGTTTTCGTGTAGGGCAGAGCTTCCGAAGCGACAAAGAGTATGCGCATAGATAAGCAGTGGAATTCCTACGCTATCGGAGGCAGGCGGCAGCGTCAAGCACGCCGGCAATGGCGTTGAACAGGATTGAAGGCAGGGGGTGAACGCGAGGAGGGGTACCCCTTTGGTCGCTCCAATTGACGTATAATGCCGCTACTTGCCTCCCCGAAGAGCTACTCCCACCATCGGACGCAACACCCGCTAAGGCGAGGTCGGAATTCTTTCACCATTCCGAGTCCTAAAGGAGAGAATACAAATGCCCAAACTAATATTCGTTGCATGCTCGCTTCTGGTGTTCGGCTCCGTAACAATGGCTCAGGGCAAGGTTGATACGAAGTGGCACTGCCCGAAGGAATCGGTAAGCTACAAACTCGACGTGGGCGACGTGCCGGATCACAGCTACATAATTCTCCAAGGCACCTGCAACGCGACCGCAAGCGACAGCAGCTTCGCGGAAAAAACCGGTTTCTGGACGGAATCTCAAGAGGCATGGAAAGCATCCATCGACTTCCATGGCCGCTTCAACACGACGATGGACAACGGGGACAAAGTCTACTACACGTATGAAGGGTCCGCCTCAACAGACATCACGAAACCTGCCCCGATTAAATGGAAGATTCTGAGCGGTACCGGAAAATACAAAGGCATCAAGGGTTCCGGGACCTGCTCCGGAAAATTCAATGCAGACGGCTCTTTTGACAATGCATGCACTGGCACGTATTCGATAGGCAAGTAAGCCTGAGGTATGCAACCAAACGGCAGTTAGCCGCATGGTTGCTTGAATCGAAGCGCGGAATTTCGCCATTTCTGAGGTCAAGGCGTTGAACAGGATTGAAGGCAGGGGGGTGAACGTGATGGGGGGCACCCCTTTGGTCGCTCCATTTAACGTATAATGCGGCTACTTGCCTCCCCGAAGAGCATCTCCCACGGCGGAATGTGACACCCCCCGAGCCAAGTAATCGAACCCCACAATCAATCGGCTCCACACGGCTCACAGTCTGGCTATATCTTGATTCCGCATCGCAAAGGAGAGAATGACAGTGCGCAAACTATTATTTATTGCATGCTCGCTTCTGGTGTTCGGCTCCGTAACAATGGCTCAGGGCAAGATTGAGACAAAGCATCACTGCCCGAAAGACTACGTAAGTCACAAACTCGACGTGGGTGACGTACCGGATCACAGCTACATGATCCTCCAAGGCACCTGTATCACGACCGCAAGCGACAGCAGCTTCGTGGAAAAAACCGGTGTCTGGACGGAATTCCAAGAGCGATGGAAAGCATCCTTCAACTTCCATGGCCGCTTCATCGGGACGATGGACAGCGGGGATAAGGTCTACTACACCTATGAAGGCTCCGCCCCAACTGACCCCACCAAAGGTTACTCCGCCAAATGGAAGATTCAGAGCGGGACCGGAAAATACAAAGGCATCACGGGTTCCGGAACCTGCTCCGGAAAATTCAATGCAGACGGCTCTTTTGACGAGGAATGCACTGGCACTTATTCGATGAGCAAGTAAACCTGAGGTGTTCAGCCAATAGGCGGTTGCCGCAAAGCTCTAGTCACCTCCCTGAAGAGCTATCCTGACGCCCGGACGCACCACCTCTCAGGTGGGTTCCGGATTTTTCCTGCAATTCGGGCCAGCAATTTCGAGACGGAGGAATCGTGCAATGAGAACGCTCGTCAGATTGATAGTGGTCGCCTGCTTCGCCGGACTGTCCTCTGGCCAGCAACCAGCCCAGCCGCCGAAACCCGGCCCCGAGCTTCAGAAGTTGCAGTTGTGGGTTGGGGAGTGGAGTTACGAGGGCGAAAGCCAAACCACCTTCCTTGGCCCCGGCGAAAAATTCACGGGCAGGATGACCGGGCGCTCCATTCTGAATGGCTTTGGCTTGGAAACTGTAGACAATGAGCATGCACCCTCGGGAGATACACAAACAGTTGAGGTCGATACGTACGACCCCGTGACGAAAAGCTATCCTTACATCACCGTTTCCAGTGACGGGAGTTTCTCCCAAGGGTCTTTCACGGTGAGCGGCAGCGTTGCCACTGTGGAAGGAAGCTCAATGGCAAACGGTAAGCGGTACAAGGAAAGGGACACGGACGCTGTCGCACCCGATGGAATGAGCCTCACTAGAAGTGGTGAAGTCTCTGAAGATGGGAAAACGTGGGTGCCGTGGTTCACCTTAAAAGCTACCAAGGTTCAGGATAGCGAGAAGAGCGCCGTAGAAGCGGCCGTGCGGGACTTCGCACAAGCTGTCCAAGACTACAACTTTGCCAAGGCAAATTCGCTGGTCACGCCCGATGCCAGATGGATAGAGCACTCCCTCCCGAGAAAGCTCGATGATGGCGAATGGCCCGGTTTTGAGAAAAACAAGGCGGCCGGAATTCATATTACCTATCGCCCTCACGATTTCGAAACTCAAGTGCAAGGTGATGTGGCGTGGGTGACCGTGATCACCGACAGCACTTTCAGCGCGGAGAGCGAGGAAGGACAGAAATTGCTGCTGCATCCTACGCCTGACAAGGAGTGCTCGTCGCAAGGAACGCACGTGAGTTGCAATATCACTTTCGTGGAGAGCATGGTCTTGGTTAAGACCCCGAGCGGATGGAAAATCGCTCTCGGCCACACCTCACGACTCCCGAAAGCCCCGAAATAGTGTTTCGTCCTCCGACAACTGTCGAAATCAGGCGATCTCACCTGATATGCCCCGCAGCCATGCTGCCAACTGCAGAGCGCACAATTTGTGCCATAGAGATTGTGGGCGGCGCGTTAGTGTGGTGTCCCATAAGTTCGATGCCTTTCTCTTTAGGGGGGCAGGGCTTCAGCCCTGACATAAAGCCTGTAGAATGAATCGGGCTTTAGCCCCTGAAGACTCCGGACATCTTTACATTATTTTCGGGACACGGCACTATTGAGCATTGCATAATATAGTTACACAGGAAAAAGCTCGGCTTGTTGCCAGAAGGCCAAGATCAGAGTGGGGCGGCGACGCATACGTTTCAGGGCGCGGATGGCGTGCAGGCTCAGATCGCCA
>Ga0326727_10003495_pt1 | contig 50080 bp, 36 predicted proteins | sample MB2enrmetagenome_FD_207643 | JGI IMG/M metagenome (GOLD analysis project Ga0326727, IMG submission 207643) | Lab enriched peat soil microbial communities from McLean, Ithaca, NY, United States - MB29MY | ecosystem: Environmental > Terrestrial > Soil > Wetlands > Peat | place: USA: New York... | reverse complement strand
ATCTCATAGACTTAAAGCTAGAGTCGGCGATTATTGTGAGTTTAATTTTGAATTTCTTAAAGCTTTCGCAGAATCAATATCCGATCATTACCAGAAGCGTATTTATGAAGCCGTAATGGGCTATCCTAGCTCCGATTGATTTGTGGTTTTCTCTGTGAGGGAATATAAATCCTGTGAGTTGGATGCCTGATGAATGCAGGGGGTACATGTGCGTTGATCAACAAGAATCGCGATCTAATCGAAATACTGAGAGCTACAAATCGTGTCATTGCCCTTTTTTATGCCTCCTGGTGCCCTTTTTGTGTAAAGTTCCTGCCGATATTTAAAAAACATGCTGAGGGAAATGGGCGACACTTTGTCATTGTGCAGGACGATCAGGAAACGATAGCGGATCAATATTCAGTGAAAGTCTATCCGACCGTGCTTTTCTTTGAAAGTGGGGTCGTCTCAAAAAGATTGGATGGAGTATTGGGAGTCGGATTGGACGAGAAGCAACTGACAGAATTCATCAATTTGTGTCCGTAATTTGTGTCCGTTGTCGTAATGTTAAGCTGAAGCGATACACCTATATAATCTTGGACTCGATAGAAGGATCATATATCCTCCTCTATCTTCATCGGGTTACTGTCTATGTAAATATCTTCCCGGAGCTTTCCGAAAACGATGCGGTGATAATTTACTCCATTTTTTCGTAACCACTTTTCGGTAATTCCTCGATCTTCTTAAACCCTGGACGTATAGATCACTATTTCGTTTCCATCCTCAAACAAGGAATTAATATAAGTTGTAGCTGTAAAGATAGGCGGAGCTGATTCATACCCCCACCAGTCTTCCTTTTCTACACAAAGAGTTCCATCCAAATGAGGGCCCCCCAAAAACTGGTCCAGCAATAAGTGGGGATTTCCGGCTTCTCAGGGCTAACCAAGAGAAGGATGTTTCGGTTTCCGCAGCATCATGCAGCGCAGTCCCCCGCTCATTACTGAGATTCCTTTCTGATTGATAACATTGAAATCGAAGATCATCAGCCCTCGATCCAGTTTACTCGTTTCTTTCTTTTCTGCGACTTTGGCAATGGCATGAATGGTATCCCCAATCATCACGGGCTCCTTAAATCTCCAGTTCTCGATGCCGAAGAAGGCCAAAATTGTACCTTCAAAAACATTCGTCCGGACAAGCAGACCGACTGCCATGGAAAAACCGCACATTCCGTGGGCGATCCTGGCCTTGAAAGGCTGTGTAGCTGCGTATTCTGCATCGGTGTGCAGGGGATTGAAATCCCCGCTGAAACCTGAAAAATTCACGATATCGGCTTCAGTGACCGTTCTGCCCAACGTTCTGATCTCTTCGCCTTCGTGAAAATCCTCAAAATACCGCCCCATCGCAAATGACATGTTCCACCCCCTTTTTTTACATCCGCAGATTCATTTCGCTGACGATTATATTTTTCATGATCTGCGAGGTGCCCCCTCCGATAGTCGTTAGCTTAGCGTCCCGATAAAGCCTTTCCACCAGATACTCCCGCATAAATCCGTATCCGCCGTGGATCTGTACCGCCTTATCAATGACGCGGAGTGACATCTCAGAGCAGAAGAGTTTGGCCATTGAGACTTCTCTATTGCACCCGATACCAGCGGCATAGAGAGAAGCGGCATGATAGGCCATCCGCTTACCAGCTTCCAGATCCGTCGCCATCTCTGCGATCATATGGTTTATGACCTGAAAGCTCAGGATCGGTTTGCCAAACTGGATTCTCTCTTTTGCGTACTTGATGGACTCCTCAAGCGCCAGCTCGGCTAACATGTAGGCAAGGACCGATCCCGCAAGTCGCTCCCTTTCAAGCCCGGCCATGAGGGCATAAAAACCTTCCCCTTCCTTTCCGAGCAAGTTTTCCCTTGGCACCAGACAATCCTCGAATACAAGCTCGGCCGTATCCGATGAGTGCATGCCCATCTTGTTAAGTTTCCTACCTACGGAGAAACCGGGCGTGTCCGTCTCGACAAGCAAAAGGCTGATCCCTTTATGTCCCGGCCCGCCCGTTCTCACAACGGTGTTGACGACGTCCGCTTGGGTTCCGTTCGTGATGAACATCTTCGTTCCATTAACACGGTAGTGATCACCACTGAGGATGGCACGCGTTTCAATGGAGGCTACATCAGAGCCGTGGTTGGGTTCCGTCATCGCCACTGCGAAGAGCATGTCGCCGCTGCACACTGCTTTTAGATATTTTTCCTTTTGAGCTTCATTTCCGGCGTGTGCAAGAGAAGGACTTGCCATATCTGTGTGGACCATGACACTCATGCTGAATCCAATGGCGCCGGAACGACAAATTTCTTCCCAGAAGACTATGGACATTTTAATGTCGGCATCCTGTCCGCCATATTCGACGGGGTAACTCAACCCGAGAAGACCAAGCTCCCCCATTCTTTTGAAAATGGATTTGTCATAGCAACCATTATCCTCCCATTCGGCAACTTTTGGCGCAATTTCCTTCTGAACGAAACGCCTCACGCTGTCACGAAACGCATTGTGTTCTTCCTGGAAGAAATAATCTCTGGCGCTCATGGTATCTCCTTTCCGTAAAATGCTTTTCTAAAAAACAGCAAAAAAGCGGTTTGTGGGCTCTTCTATTTTGTCCAACCTTTCCAGTCTTCCGGGTACTCGATCAACTCAATGGCAATTCCAGAAAAGGACTTGGGATGTAAAAAACTGACTTTGCCGCCAAAGATTTCAAAGGGTTTTTCATTAACCAGCTTGCATCCCTTCTCCTTCAGCTGCATGATCGACTCCTCGATATCATCAACAGCAAAGGCAATGTGGTGCAGGCCTTCGCCCTTCGTTTTAATGAACTTTGCAATGATGCCATCCGAGTCCGTCGGCTCCATTAATTCCAAATCTATGTTACCTAATCGCACCATGCGGAAACGCATGCCGAAGGCAGGCACATCAAGAATCTGCCCGGCCTCACCACCCAGAATATCAACCAGCACCTGGGTCGTCTTCTCCAAGTCCCTCACTGCTACACCGACTTCTGTGATTTTCTTCAATGTCATTGTTCGTCTGCTCCCATTAAGAGGTTATTTTATCAGTTGAACAGGACATTCTGCCCATGGGGCCTTGCTAAACACTCATTGGCAGAGCGCTCATTAATAAAATGAAAATCGCTTATTGCCAATAGACCAAGGATTTTCTGAGCTGCCATCATAATATGTGGTACATGCTATACTAAGTACACTGGTTCATAAATTCGGCTACGTATTTCATTCCACAGTTCGGAAATTTCCATGTACTATTATCATTTCCCTATGTAGCGAGAAATCTTAGTTGGGGGGTAAAACTAAAAGATATTTACCTTCGGTCGATAAACAACGTGGTGTACTAGTGTGACGTCTCACTCATAATTTGTATTTATTCTGATCATAGTGAGTGCAGATATCATTCGACAATCGCCGCATAACTAATTAAAGTTATTTCTGGGGTAAGACGCACTAGGGTCTCACGTATTTTAATGTTCCTGACATTGGAGAAGAACCACTTATTTCGAATCAACGGATTGACAGGAAAATTGAAACGTATTGTCTCCCAAAATAATAGAGATCTTACCTGACAATGATCATTCGGCTCAAAGCCCTTAACACACTCTAATCGACTTTTGCTTCGGGTATTAAAGTCCAATTCTCATCTTCTCTTAGTCTTTGTCTGGCATTAACCTGATCGAAAAGCTACGTCTCAACGAAGGACTCCGCTGCGATAGCTTTGACATATTCCTGGATTGTCTCTAATTTGTCGAACGATCGAAAAACGGCCTTCACGCCCAGTTCCCTGATTATTTTTTCTTCCCTGTCTGATATAATCCCACCTACAACAACGGGGATGCTCATAATTCCGTTTGCCTTCATCTCCTGGAATAGCGCTCTTATGACCATGTCTGGCGCGGCCTGCATGATCCTGTAGGCGATCAGATCGACATCTTCATTCAATGCTGTCCTTGCAATTGCCCCAGGCGTTTGAATTCCACCGAGGATGACTTCCATACCCGCGCTTTTTAATGCATTTGCGATGACCCAATACCCCCTCTGATGATACCAGTCATCGCGGCTCAATAAAACGCGAAAAACTCTTTCCATTTCGCTTTACCTCCTTGTTTCAGGCAAGAACGAGTGGGGGACTGCAAACATAAGGCCCTGCTCCCGGCTGTCGAAATACATCTGCCTTGATTTTTGCAAACTCACCACGGGTCATACCGCATTTCACGGCATCAATTAATGCAGGCATCATATTCTGCTTGGATTCCATGGTTTCTATCAACGCCGTTACAGCATGTTTCAGCTTTTCAGGTTCCCGTTCCTGTCTGACTTTATTCAAACGCTTGATTTGCTTGTCCACAAAGGACGGATCGTATTCATATATAGCTTCAAAATGGGCATGCTGCTGAAGAACCTTCAGCGCTTCCATTTGAATATCTGCTTCATCGATCAAGGTATTGACGCCCACCAGCAATTTCTCGCCTGAATCATATTCTTGTTGGTTCTTCATTGCGGCACTTCTAATTTCATCGCACATCCAGTTCCAAGCTCGAAAAGCCCCGCCCATATCCTGAATGCTGTCTATGAGCTGGATTGTTTCTTCCTCCAGCTTGTTGGTAAGCCATTCGACATAGTATGACCCACCTAGAGGATCGATCACTTTCGTAATATCGGTTTCAAGGTCTATGATCTGCTGCGTTCTCACAGACAGAGATGCTGAAAATTCTGTGGGAATGGCCAAAGCTTCATCGAAGGAATTCACGTGGAGAGACTGAACGCCTCCCATTATGGCGGCCATGGCGTATATGGTGCTCCGAATCAGATTATTAAAAGGCTGCTGAATGGTCAGTGTTGGGGCGTATGTCTGGCAGTGCATCCTGCACATCAAAGAGAGCGGATTCTTTGAACCATACCGTTCGCGAAATATCTTGGCCCATACCCTTCGCACAGCCCGAAATTTTGCGACCTCTTCAAAGAACTCGGGGCCGGAATTTACAAACCATGTGATCCGGTGCAAAAAATCATCAATGTGGAGCCCTTTCGAAATCAATCGATCACATCCCGCCATGGCGGTGGCCACTCCAAAAGCGATCTCCTGCACAGCAGTGCATCCCCCTTCTCTGACATTGCGCATGTCAAGATACCCCGCGTTGAATAGCGGCACATTCCTTGCGCAATATTCGATTATATCCAGACATTCGGTTTCGGGTCTCACCCAGTTGGACATTCCTCCCCTGAGTTCTCCAAACGGGATGCCGCGTCTTTCGGCAATGGCCAGATAACAGGCTAAGGCATAAGCATTTGTAGAGATCAAGTGAACTGGATACTTCATCATGTCAATCCCGTCAAAAAGGGTTTCATAATCGAAGAGGGTATCGAGAGCGACGCCCCCCTTTCCCACCAAACCGACGACTTTTGCACTGTCACTATCGGCACGATTACCGGATCCGTCATCCGGAACTACAGAGAGAGCATTGGCGCCGTGTGCTAAAAGGAACTTCCACCTTTGGTTTGTCTCCTCGGCCGTGCCTAAACCCGTGACTTGCCGTATATGGAGGCCGCGTGAAAGGTATCCCGCAGGAAATACACCGCGGGTATATGGGTATTGGCCGGGGAACGAGATGTCATCAAGGAAATTCGTTTTCTCAATGTCTTTTGGTGTATAGAGGAACTTGACAGTAATGCCCGAGAAGGTTTTGCGCTCTGTTTCAGCGCCAGGCACGCGACTTAAGATGTTCTTGAGTTCATCTTCATATCGTTTCTGAATGTCTTGCAGTTTCTGCATAAATTCATTGTCGTACATCATGCTGCCCCTCCTGATACTTCATCGTTCTTTTTCTCCCCTTTTCCTCAGCGTCTCAAGCTGCCGGTATCGCTCACGGCTTCACACCTTCCAGCACTTTTAGAAAACAGAATAAGAGATAATCAAGAACTTCCTGCTCTGTATTGTATGGTAGTATATTCCATCCTCGAAGCGGAATAATCCACAGATTCGACGCAATCATATTGGCGAAGAGACGAGGGTTTTCAATTTTGAAAGCGCCTGCATTGATCCCCCTGACTATGATCGATTCAATAATGCCGACGACTTCCGATTCGCGTTGCAAGACCTTCCGTAGATTCTTCTTTCCCAGCGATCTGGCTTCAGTCAAGATAATTAGGGCTTCTTCTCTCATCTGGCAGGCCGTCTTAAATAATTCAGTAATGGCGGCCACCAATTGCTCCCGTGGTTCATTGTAGTCCCTGAAAGTTCTCTCAAGACATTCGTGAATACGTTCAAACATGTTCGCATGGATAAAAATGAGAATATCTTCCTTCTTGTTGATGTAATTATATAAGTTTCCGATGCTCATTCGAGCGGAAGCCGCAATCTCCCTCATTGAGGCCGCATGAAATTTCTTACGTTTCAAAACTTTTAATGCACCGCGACAGATTTGCTCTTGTCTGAATTTTGCCATATCTTGCTTTTCTCGATTTATGTTGCGCATAATGCATCCCTTTTAGAATGAACGTTCGTTCACTTGTATACCATCGGATAAGGGAAGTCAATATTTTGATGCTCGGTGCTGAAAAAAAATCAGAAAAAGATTCTTTACGGCTTCCTGTCACGACGAGAAGACGCCGCATGCTAAGAAGCAAAACGAAAAAGCTGGGAATTACCTATGGAAGGAGACATGGTTGAATCGGCGGGAAGCTCACATTCCGCCGCGTGCTGTCGTGCTGTCTGGGTTGGTTAGTTGTCGGAGATGCGTGACAAAGTTATACTGCTTAAGACGAATAGAAACAGGGTAAAAAAGTAAGATGATCTTGTCGCCCGTCGATTGGTTTGAAGAGGACAATAATCTCACTTCATACTGAAGATATTTAAGATAATGGTAATACTCTTAAAAATACCGAATTTTTGCCATAATTATTAACTAAACCAAATCAATGATGCCTGATTTGAAATAAAGTAATGATTACCATTTATAAAGGGAACACACCGGTTAGCACTCGACCCTCTTGATCAATTGAGAGTTTCACAAAATCAATTTTGAGGTATCTGTCTGGACCCTCTTTGCGTGTTCTGAATTCGTCAAAAAGAGGTGGACCGTAATTGCCTTATCCCACCCAGCATCAACCTGCTCATCCTCCCCCCAGTGAGTTCGGTGGTAGTATAGATCGTCAAGTACCCTTATATTTAGTTCTCCTATCTTTACTTCTTTTTCTTCATGCTGGTCTCTTCCACAAAAAATGCCGCATCCCAGGGGCCGTAATGACATTTTCCATGTTTGGGATTCAACATTTCTCTACTTGCAGTGTAAGCAGAATATGTCTTAATTTCTTTGGGTCTGAATTCTTTCCATTCCTTTTTCGAGAAGAAGCCATTGTGATTCGGGTCAAATATATAATCTCCACGTTTTGCCCATGCGTGATCATAATTCGCATACATCGACCCGAGAAGAAAAGCAGATAGATTAAGTTTTCCGTGAACCAATGTCCAGTCAGGATTGTCGTCAACAAAACGCCAAGCAATTTCCCAGCACCGTCTCGAAGTTTTTCTATATGGCCGCATTTTGACTCCCGGTAATTTCTTCATGATCATTATTGTTACACCCCCTCTCGTAAAAAATGCCCACAGTACGCTTGAGGTGCTATAAGACACTCCCTAACCTCACGGTATCGGTTCTGTGAGCATATTGTTTTCAGAAATAAAAATAGACATTTTCGGATGTCCTCCCCTTATAGATTTTTTAAACACCTTGGTATGCCACCATAGGTTCAGAAGTCAAGATATTCTTAAATCATCCTATAAGAGCACTCAGGCAGTGCTCCCCTTATTAGTATCCCCTGTTCTTCCGGCCTGAATACGCTCGGATACATTCTTCCTGAAACAGAGCATTATTGAATTTCGGTCAGCCTACCACCTTTCAAACAGTATCCATTGATGCTGTTTTCTCATTTGTGCCAAATTTCCTATCTTATACCCAATGGGTATTTGGTCCTTAATGCTACAAAATACCAGGACAGGTAAGGAAATTATCCCTAAATTTATAGGTTATTTTGCTTTTCCACTTTAATTAAATGATGTAGGATCGTGCAAAATTTTGAGAAAATACTGGTTGGGTATGATAATTGTTCGCCTGTGGAGGGTACCCCTACAATGAACGACCAGATGATTGTGCGCGAATCCAGTGAAGATCTCCTAGGAAAGGACGACCGTACTCGCTCCAATTTCGTCCGGGAGTTGGTACAACGCCCCAACGCACCAATCCAAGCGCCCGTAGCGCACCAAGCCACACCTCCAAGACGCATAGTGCAGTTCTGGGATGATCTCGGCCGATTGCCCCCGGACGTTCGGGAGTGCATGGAGTCATGGAAGAAGCTCGAGCAATCTGGATTTGAGCTTCAGGTTTTCGACGAGAGCTCTGCGAGGAAGTTCATCCGGATCCACTTGGGCTCGCGATATGAGAGTGCATTTGACAAGTGCTATCACCCTTCAATGAAATCAGACTACTTCCGTTACTCTTACATCTTAGTAGAGGGTGGCTTCTATATTGACGCTGATGACGTCTATCACGGCACGACAATCGATCACCTCTTCACAGATGGGCGGTTGAAACTTCAACCGTTCTGCTACGACATTGCGACAGCTCAGATGGTTCCGCCTTCTGTTTTTCTCAATCTAGGCGCAAACGAATTGAGTTGGATTTTTTACTTCAACACCACCCCTTTGATCGCGGTTCGCAACCATCCTATTATAGAGCGTGTACTTCTGAACGCTACGACGGCTCTTGAACAAGAATCAAAAGGCGAGTTGCCCGAAGTCCAGGCAACCACTGGCCCCGGTATCCTCACAAGATCCATATTCGAAGTGATCGCTGCTGATAAAATTTCTCTTGAGGAAGCGCTACTCGTTTTGCACGATTGGGAGAATATTTCCACCAGCAAGTGGCCCCTTAGTTACCGAAATGATGAGAGAAACTGGAGGCTTTCGAATCAGCAGGCGTATCGGGCCTCACGGCGCGAGGAGGAGCGATGAACTTGGTGCGCCCTCCACTAGCACCTGTCAGACACCTTTTTCGATTCTGGCTGACTCTTCGAAGATTCCTGCCGAGGCGGAAGTGTCAAACATTCGGTGTCCAAGGTGAGAAGAAAGGGACTGGTATTGAGAAGGTCTATGTCATCAATCTCGATCGAGAACCGGGCCGATGGACCAAGATGAACCAAGAGCTCAGGCACATATTGGACTCATCGGGAGCTGATCTCTTGAGCCTGACTGAGCGGCATGTCGCCTTCGATGCTAATGAATTCTCGCAGGAGCCACCCAGGGATGATAATGTTGATCCGTTTTATACTCTTGAAGATCAGCTTTTTGTAGAACCCCAACCGTTGGCCCTTCCCACACGGCTGGAACTAAGTACTCCGATTCGAATGAGCCGAGCTGAGATTGCCATCGCTCGCTCACACATCAATGTTTGGAGGAAGATTGCGATGAGCAATCATGCGTACGTACTTATCCTCGAAGACGATGTGTGGTTTCATTCTGGGTTTGCAGGATATTTGGACCGAGCTTGGGACGAAGTCGTGGCCGAATGTGAAAAGAAAGGTAGATTCGACGTTCTTTATGTGTCGTATCTTGAAGTGAAGCACGGTGCGCCGAAAACTTTTCTTTCAAGTAACGTATTCCGCCCAATGCGCGGGCTCTGGCATCTGTCTGGATACGTGCTTTCCCGCGAGGGTGCTGAGAAACTCCTTCGCTTGCTTCCTTGTCGTGGCCCCATTGACCTCTGGATTAATCACCAGTTCGGTGTACTGGATGTACGCGCGACTAGACGGCCTCTTATTAGCCAACGACGCGACACTAGATCCACAAACTCGTATTCAATACTTCCCACTCTCACTACAATTGGCGCGATCACTAGTGAAGGAGCATCTCTATTTAACATTCGCCCAACTGAACAACCGGTGTTTGCTTTTGGGCCTGAAGGCACCGGCCATTCATCTCTTGCAATGGCTTTGTCCATGCTAGGATACAGATGCTGCAGTGATCTCCAGGCATTGCCAGCTCCTGAACTAGAACGGCTTCTTGAAGGAAGAGACGATAGGGTTTTTAATGCATATGTAAATATAGGATCCTTAGACGCAAACGTCAGGGAACTCCAGAGTCGCTACCCGAAGGCAAAATTTATTCTTACCACATCTAGGGGTATCAATGTAGATGGCACTTTCCTCAGTGTTGAGGACGACCTCAATGATGCCGACATCGCTGTACTTCATTCAGAGGAACCAAATAGGTGGCAAGTCCTTTGCGAGCACCTTAGATGTGCGCCGCCCACCTGCTCCTACCCCGCGCTGAAAGACCTTGGTCAAAGACAAATTCTTGGCGGAACCATTAAAGAGGACCAAATCCTAAAATGCAAAAACCCCAGGCATGATAAGTCACCATGGGTAGTTGAGCCCCGTAATTGGTGGCAAGGTATTCGCTTTGCCTCTAAAGAGGATGGGCATACGGACATTGGAAGGTTTGTTAGAATCACCGACTGTTTGGAATGTCTCGACACGAAACGTTGGTTGCTAAGAAGCGATACTTTCGCGGATAATTTGGCGTTATTTCGCCCCTCAAACGTCGAGTTCAGCTCTGGAATCGGGGCTGCGTTTTCCGTAAAAAGGGAGCCCCTAGGCGTTCGAGACTATACCGCCGCTTCATTATGCAGTCGGGACCAGTACTTGTTCGGGAAATTCGAAGTGACCATCCGGGCATCAAATGTGCCCGGGGTGGTCACCGGATTCTTTCTCCACCGTAACTCCCCACGACAGGAAATAGATATCGAGATCGCGGGGAATCGACCAGACCGCCTCTTGGTCAATGTTTTCTACAACCCAGGTGGCGAAGGAGCAAACTTTGACTTTGGTTATAGAGGCGCTCCAAGCTACATTGAACTCGGGTTTGACGCATCCAAAGCAAGCCACCGCTTCGCAATTGAATGGAGCCCGTGCGAGATACACTGGTTAGTTGACGACAATCTGGTCCATAGGCGTGCGAACTGGGATCCGACACCAATCCCGCGCCTTCCAATGACGCTCCATGTTAACAGTTGGCTATCTCGTTCTACCAAACTTGCCGGACGAATCAACAACCGACGGCTCCCAGCAACCACAATAGTAGGATCGATCTCTCTGGAGGCTAATTCTGTTATTTCCTCGCCCATGACTAATGATCTAGGAGGCCAAGTTAAGCGGAGTAGTTTTAACTCGATTCAGCTAGCACAATGAAAATTCTATCATACAATCCAGGCCACGATGGCGCATTCGCTTATCTTGAGGACGGACACTTAGTAGCCTCGATTGAGGCTGAAAAACACTCCCGTTATCGATACTCACCACTATCCGTTCCGGATGTATTCAGCGTTCTCAGTGAACTCAAAGAAGTTCCCGACGTGCTTTGTAGAAGTGGCTGGTGGCCTAGTGACACGCATCTGTCTGAGCAGCACTTTCTTGCTGGATACCATGGTATCAGCAAAAGCGACATTATAGTTGGCCAAAAACGCCTATTGGGGAAGACAGTTGAATACTTCTCATCTTCCCATGAACGTTCCCATCTTCTCTGTGCCTTTGGCATGTCGAACCTGCCCAAGGGAACCCAATGCTATGCATTACTTTGGGAAGGGGTTATCGGCTCATTCTACGAAATCGATTCCGAGTTGAACTTGACAAAGCTCGCCGATGTCATGCCTGAACCTGGACATCGTTATGCCCTGCTCTACGGATTAGCTGACCCAACGTTTGATATAAGTGTTGCAGAATTCTCCCGATTTTCTGACGCGGGAAAACTCATGGCCTTATCTGCATTTTCGAAGAGAAGCAAGCCTTCGGATGAAGAGGAGGAAATAATTGCGTTTCTCATGCAGGATTGCCTACACCTAAAGCCGAAGGAGTGTGAGGTGCTAAAGCATTGCCGACACTACAATGTAGGGCTGGATGATCCGGAGTTTCGTAATTTCGCAGGTGTTGTCAGCAACAAAATATTCGATCGTTTTTGTCAATTTGCTGAGTCGAACATGAAGAGAGGCATGCCGTTACTGATCACTGGGGGCTGCGGACTAAATTGTGACTGGAACACGAAGTGGAAGGAGACCAATCTCTTTTCCGAGGTATTCGTGCCACCAGTTGCCAACGATTCAGGCTCGGCGATCGGCACGGCGATTGACGCACAGCTCTATTTTACAGGGAACCCTAAGTTAGATTGGAATGTCTACTCTGGTCTTGAATTTATAGCCAATGCCGCATTCGACGCATCTTTATTTGATGAGTACGAAACGAACTATGCAATGATTGCCGAGATGTTGGCTAACAACCTGATCATCGGATGGGTAAATGGAAAATACGAAATTGGACCACGCGCGTTGGGAAATCGTTCGATTCTTGCTTCGCCATTCCAGGGTAGCACTAGGGTGCGGCTGAATGAGATTAAGCAGCGCGAACAATTTCGTCCGATTGCGCCCGTCTGCCTTGAAGAAGATGCCGTTAGATGGTTTGGCTGCAATCACCCAAGCCCATTTATGCTTTACACGCATTTCGTTTCTACGGATGCGCTAGCTGCAGTGACACATGTCAATGGGACGGCGCGCATTCAAACGGTGTCCCCTGTGACTAACAGCCGTTTGCATGAGTTGCTTATGGCATTCAAGGCACGTACCGGTTACGGTGTGTTGTGTAATACCTCCCTAAATTTCAAAGGAAGGGGATTCATAAACAACATAACCGATCTCTCGGCCTATACAATAGAGCACAATTTGGACGGTTTTGTGATTGAAGGGCGAAGCTATATGTTGAAATCATCGACAAATTATCAGGCGTACTTGAGCATGCCAAACTCTATAGCTGGCCTAGGGTAATGGATCGACGTTCGACAATTGAAAGAGAAACATGAGCTCGATGAATTTAGTAGAATGAGAGAAGACTTTGGATGATTTACGTAAAGTCCATCAAAGAATCATTGCGCCTAATGCGAGGCTGGTAAAAATGAGAACCGATTGAGCGAGTTGCTGGAGAGTATCGGCTCTTACGCACCTAACTCTCAGCTCAATCGTTGCACCTTTCGAATAGTAATCTGTGAGTAATTTTTCCGCTCCCTCGATTGATAAGGTGTTAGCAACAAATAATGCGACAATTCTTTCAGGGATAGGCATTATTTTTAAGACAATTGCCGATCTCTTAAAAATATACCTGAATATTAACAGGTATTAGGTAAAGAATTCCAGTCTATCCCAAATTCAATGCATACCTTCTGCCAAGTCGTTGCGCCCAGAAAGCTCTTCGCGATTCTTTCACGTTCATCTATGTTTCGATGTGGCAAACTCCTGTTTATGGTTTCCGTACTTACGGTTTCAGACAATAGACTAATCCAATGTTTAGGGATTTGAACCGCGTCTGCTCTGCCTTCTCCCTCTAGAATAAAGAACCCGAAGACCTCCCTCGAACCTTTTACTTCCCATGCACAATCCAGATGACGAAGCATTTGATGACGAACAGGCATCCACTTAGTGTTTAATGTAGAAGTTGGCTCAGTTCGTTTTCCTTCAATTACGATAATAAGGGTTGATGTTTCAATATAGACGTCAGGTTGTGTCTTTCCCTCTAGAATGTACCATGCCTTACCCGGACGTTTAGGCCTTTCTAGAAGTGACAAAGCTTTCTTGATTGCTTCGGGATCTTTCTGAAACAATGCTTTTCGTTTCCTACGAGTGGCTTCGGAATCTGTAGAGTCTTCCTCTGGGTCAATCTCAAGATTATTAATTAACCAGCGAAGTAAAGAAATAGGCGGATCTAAGGCTTTTTCATTGTTACCCCATCCAAGATCAATGACCGGAAGAGAATCAGGAATCGAGATATAACCATGCTGAGTTGGTATGTGAGGGAGTTTTAATAACCTATCAAGCCATGATAATCCTGTTTTATCATAGGAAATAAGTTGGTTGAAAACCGGTACAACTCTTGTTTTGGATGAGTCACGCTTTCCCAATAATGAGTTCACCCTTCTCAATAGTTAAGATAATACTCGTTTCTTAAAAATCCCCATGCCCCGTGCGGGCAACACGAAGGCATGAAAATAAGTTGTTACAGTCGTCGGCAGTTCTATTTTCGTATCAAATATTACCTTCTCTACTTTGAGTGATTTTTTTGGTTCATCAAAGAATAGCAATGACTAACGATTGCGTGTCCTTCTCATGGCAATTCTTACTCTTCGCATTGTCTCAGCGAATGATTCAAATACTTGACCATCTCTTAATCGACTGCGAATATCTTCAAAGAAACGGTGAACCCTTACACGGTTTATATCGTAGTTCATTATGTGGAGAATGGCCAGCTTAGCTGGCAAATCCACACCCTGCCGAATGCACGCCGCGAGTGTTGCCAGAGCCGAGGGCATTTCATTTACTTCCCGGATATCGCATCTGCGGCGGTAAAGCCTCGTTATAACCCCAAGCGCGTAGGCTACATCGACAGACCAACGCAATGCAAGTTTTCTGGCAATATCGCATTTTGCCAATCTATTATATGGCGTACCCGCCAGAACCTCTATTTCATTGAACGGAGAGCCCTCTATCCAAAGTAATAATAGCGGCTCAAGACGATTAAGGCCAACCTCGTTAATATCATCTATTGTCCTCCGTTCTGCAGGTGTAGTCAGGGTCGTGCTGATATCGTTAAGAGTTTGCGGTTTAAGCATTTTGCGTATTATCCTATTTTCAAATGACCACCTGACGTAATCATTAGCATACCAACCAGTCATAATACTATCTAAGTGTAAATTAATCTCTAAGAGTACTTCTGCGTTAATTCCCAATTCAGTTGCTAACGGTATTAACCATTGATGCTCTTCGATTTCAACAGATTGAATTATTTCTTGCCCACGTGTCACTGTTGCATCAACTTTCCGCGCAAACTCTCCAAGTTCCCCGTGTCGCCGTGCCATGAATGCCGCAAAAGAACGATTCATCGTATGCCGCACATTTTCTTCTGAGGTTTGACCTGGCTTGAAGGGCATACGTCGCAATATGTATTGGACTGGACGGTCATCTGTTATAACTCCACTGTGGATAGCATCAATAAGCCTTTGGAGAGGATCGACAATTGTGAGGCACTGATCGCTCTTGGAAAATACATTTTGCTGTAAAGTGAACCATCGTCCACCAAGGGTCTGTCTTTCATCATCAAAGTCTACGACCCGACCAGGTACGACAAGAACAAATCCCTGAGCATGTTGGCCAGCTCTACCAGCGCGACCTGCTGCATTTAGTAGTTCGTGTGCCTCGAGCTGCGTTTGCTCGCTTTCGACAGCATCAAACCTCTCATCACCAGCTATTATGACCGCCTCAGCCGGTAAATTCATGCCTTGAGCAAGCGTTGGCGTGGCAACCAACACTTTTATTCCATCCTTTCTCGCGAATAGTCCCTCAATCCATTCACGCTCTTCTGCCAATAGCAGACCATGATGGCAAGCAGCAATATTCTTGACAGGACCGTAAATATGATCCTCAGCGCCCAATTCGTCGATCAAACGATTCCTCAGTTCTTCTTCACGTCCGGTAAGAATCAAATCATCCTTCGGATTTGCTTCTTCGGCCACTTGTTGAACAATTGATTGAGTATGATTAACCTGTTGACAAAAAACTATCGTCTTGACATCCGCGTTCGCCAATCTTGCAGCCAGAGTCGCAGACACTACGTTTCTGTTTGACGTTAGCCCCCAAAAATTGTTGGCATTAAGTAGAACAGAATCACTTGATAAAGGGAGAACCACGTAATCACTAGATTGAGTCGTATTCCAGGTTTGATTCAAGCTAAAGATACCAAATGGACGGACGTTAAGCGCCCGTTTAACAGCGACGCCAGGACTTTTTCTCCTCGTTCTTTGAGCCTCGACCTGGTCGCTGCGCAATCTTGCCTGTAATGCTGTAGTTTCTCTATGAGAATATATTACGCAGCTCCGTACTTGGCGGGTCGGTTTCCATTCATCCCGTACTGATGCACACCTACGCCCTGTCTGTTGCTGAATCCATGCTGCAAGATCGTCTGTGTTCTCAATCATTGCAGACATGAGCAGAAAATCAGTTTCGCTATCGCTTCCAAATAGTCTGTGCAAGCAGTACATTGCATCAGTTGCACGATAAGAAGCATCAAGGGATACAGCATGCAATATGTGACACTCATCTATGATGACGAGCCCGACATCGCTGAATGCTTCCGGCGCCATCGCGAGAAGCGCTAAACACCTCTCCGGTGTCATGACAGCTATATCCGGAAGTTCACTGCTTTCTGTTTCAGCATATTCACCATCAAAAAGAAAAGAGTTCTGGACATTTTTACCCGGGAAGATTTCTCGCCAATCAATTGTCACTTGCCTTACCAAGGCATGTGTGGGTGCAAGATACAATACTTTGCGCCTACTCATAAGGGTTGTAGCAGCTTTTAGTCGTGCGAGCGTTGTCTTACCGGCACCAGTTGGCAGTCCCAGCACAGCTGAGACACCACGGTTCAAATATCTATGTTCCTCAATTATTCTTTTATGATTTGGCCATAAATATGGTTGTAGGATCGCGAGACGACCAATTTCGTTATGCCATTCATCCACATTTGCCACATTGGGGATAGGAATTCTAATGAGAGCGTTTTGAAAGAGATTTTTTGAAACTATTTCAAGCAGAGATGCCAACCAAAAGGGGCCAGGAAAGGTGGAAAGGTATTGTGTATCATTCGGCAAATAGTCGGTCATCAAGTCGGAACAATCATCGATGCAACGAGTCTTTGTTTGCTCAAAAATGGTGATAGCAGCATCAATATTTCCATTCCCAAGTAAAGCGCGACCAAGCTCTTGTATCCCATCTAAGCACTTAGCATACAAAACATTAACAGCACACCATGTCATACTTCTTGATTCTCTACCATAATCTGTCTGCGTTAGTTCTGCTAAGCGAACTAAATCACCCGATGCTAGGCATGTTATGGCTTGTTTAAGATTCTTTTGGAGAACCTCATCGTCATCATCAATAGAAAGACGCCGAATGACCTCAACAGCATCACTTGTCGCGTCAGCTAGCAGGAACAGAAGAGCAGCACTACACGTCGGGCAGATTGACGTAGCAGTGAAATCTTGGTTGTTGGTTGAGCTGCTGTGGATTGCTAACAATTCAAATGCAGAACCAGCGACAAAAGCTGCAGATTTTTGAACGTCAGGTGTTGGTGCATACTTGACTAGCGATAGATATGTGTAGCCCAATCTTGTAATCTCATCGATAATATCCCTAAGTGTGCTTTCATCGCGGCCCTCAAGTACAGAAATGCGCGCTGATACAACTCGCGCATAGGCTTCAGTGAGTCTCTGTGGTAAGCGCTCGACATCCAATCCCTCTAGTGGAGGTGCGCCTTTAATTTCTGCGACAGTCACTAAATCATACATCTCAGATCCTCAAGACATTCGATAATGTTTGCACAAAAGCTATCCATCCATGTTCGAAGTTGGTCTATTCTGATTGTTTCAGCCCTGCGCCGTTCTGTATTGCCACGTGCTTTCATGTCATAATCTTTGAATAATTTCTGTCGATGTCTCATATTATCTTGATGATTAGTTGTGATGGCTACTCGATAGCGTCGCACCTTCTTCCAAAATATGTCGGCCATACATTTGTCAATATCATTAACGGAATGAGATCTTTCCAGAATAGCGGTGACCTCATTTACAAGCTCATGATCGCGATGACCTCTTTCAAAATTTTCAATTTCAGGCCAGACTTCCTCGCGTATGGTTTTTCTGCTATTTTCTGTCGCTTTATCCTCACAAATCACAACTGCGCTAACATCATCACTCTGAACCACAAACTTAATGATCAGGTTATCGAATCCCTTTTGAGATTCCTGTGAATGGGGTATCGCCATAATTGATCCAGGTTCCGCTAGCATAGCAGCTATCCATGATATCATCTGGAAAACCCACCCATCCCTTTGATAGCGATGCGCGTCACTTTCAGGTTCCGCAAGTTTTCCCACGAGTTCATCAATCATTTCGTCAGTCACCTGGGGTGAACTACTTTGCACATTACCACTTAGAATCTTCTGAACGTGTCGGTAATGCCCAAGCATCAATCTGGCGACAAGTTCAGATAGTCGCTGCTCGTCAGTAATCTCCCAACTGAAGCCATAGCATACAGGTGCTTCGTTACGCGGTGTTAGCGTTATCGACATGTTTAACAACTCCAACACTGCGGCATATCTGATTTCATGTCGTTTGTAGCCCCACTCTCACAGTGTGCCCCTATTTAATCCTGGCAAACAAATTTAAATTCATCTTGGTATGAATTGTTTTAAGATAATATGCATTACCTTAAATATATTTTCTTAAATATAGTACATTTCCTGAAACTGACGACATTTCAACCTAGATATGGAGAAATGGAGCCATCCCTCCTCGGTCTGGTCCATATCTGATGAGAATGATCAATTATTATATCTTCACTATGTGAAAATTGTGTCCCTGTTTCTCACGAATTGCTTCTCTAGTTAAGAATTTTCACTTTGAGATTTAGGAGAGTGTTTTCTATAGATCCGTCTATTGGTTGCTTGCAGGCTATGCATAAAATATACTTCGCCCTTGTAAACCCAACATAGCCAATCCGACAAGTATCAGCTTTATCTTTACATCGTTCTTCAACGTCAGTCTCAAGCCACTTCGCTAATTCTTTCTTGCTTTTTGATACAATTAACACACACTCAGCTTCTAATCCCTTGGCCTTATGGATAGAAGAGTAAAAATTATTTGCAGACATGATGTTTTCACGATTAAGCAAACTCTTCAATCCTTCAAGTTTAGTTTCGAGATTCACTACATCATACTGACATTGAAGACATAGATCATCAGTTAGGAATCGTCGCAGTTGCTCTATTGTTAGTGTCCGTCCTGCGATCACTGCCTTCAATAATTTTATACCAAGTTTGCGATACCCAACTGCATCCAAATCGTGCTTATCCTTTATTCCCTTAGAACTTAACTGAACTGCCGAGGCAAGTAATTCCAACGATTCGCGCAACGTGCTACTCGGACGTCTATGCTCATTCGATATTGGGACTAATCCATATTTCTCAACAAATCCTGAAAAGGTCTTATTTTCATACCCCAAAAACAGTCTTCTGGAGTTCTTACGTGAATCTATAATAGTCTGCGTTAACTCAATGAACTTGGGAATTATACCGTGTAAATCTGTGTCAGCTATAAAAAATACCCCTCCTTGTTCAATTGCGCCGACTTCAGATTTTTGTTTGATTGAGGTATGAAAATTATTTGTAAATTGTACAAGTTCTTCACATGCTCTCTTATTGACGCAATTTTCGCGTTTATCACAGCCAGAGGCGAACTTATTTATTGGGATATTCCTAAAAGATGGTTTCTTCACTCGTCTGTTATTATACGTGAAGCCTAAAATATATTGTTCAGGGTCGCCCACTGAGTATATGATTGTCTTTTTGCCTTTTCTAATAGCATCAAAGATTCTCATTTGTGTTGTATCCGTATCTTGAAATTCATCTTTGAATAGAAATTGGATCCTATTACAAACAATTTTCTGAATTTGCGGGTTTTTCATCAGATCACTGGAAATTTCAACAATTTGCTCAAAAGGTATCTTACCTTCTTTGAGAAGGCTATTAAGCACCCTTTTTCGAATCGCTTGTAGTGCAGCTGGATGTCCTTTCCTTTGTAATTTCTCCTCAACTATTCTTCGCACGTCAATTTCTAAAAACAGCTTGTCCGATGGAATATATTCGAATAAAGTGCCAAAAGGAAGGAGTATGAACTGGTTAAAAAAACTATAATTTGTGCCGATGAATACGTTGGGCGGAATTTGAATCAAATCTTGGACCTTTTCTCTAATTGAATCTGTGGCCGCGTTAGTAAATGTTATTGCAGCAAGTATCCTGTTGGGTCTAAGATATTTAATTGTCCCTACAATCCTACTGACCATTTCATGTGTCTTACCAGCACCCGGGCCAGCAATGACCATGGTCGGTTTATCTTTTATTTTAGGTATCATTACTGTTCTATTCTATAAACTGAAATCCTCTCTTTATATACGCAGGGATGCTGAAGTGTTTCTGATTAGTTGGTTCTTTTAAGAGAGATGCCATATTAAATGCAAATTCCGATTTATATTTCTCAATCTCTAAAAAAAATGAATCAATATCCAAATCGTTCTTTCCAATCTTTCTCTCGTATGCTAGACCATTTACAGGTTTTGTCTTCTTAAGCGCATTCATTAACAGCTCCTTGCCTTTGCCCTTTTTGTTCTCTTTAATTACATCCTTTTCAAATGTAGACTCTTCGGAAATTTCGACTCTGATCAATCCTTCTTGGTCATATGTAGCCTTAAGATCAGCTGCCCGTTCTTCTGTTGTACTTCCAGTATCTCTATCAGTTAAAACTAATCCCTTAATGAAAAAACCGTTTCTAATGATTTTCAGGAAATGACTAAACGCAACACCATTAACATTGACGATATTGCAGCCAATCTTTTCTAGGCTTTTGGCAGAGCTAGTTCTAAAAAAAATAGGAACCAAAAGCTGCTCAACGATGCCTTCAACTAAAATAATCTTACGAGCAAAAAACATCCTCGACTTGGTGGCATCTATGTATTTACTCAAATAATGAATAGTGCTTTCTTCTCTACTTTCATCAATCCTCGAAAGTATAAAATGACTGGCTGGTTTGTTTTGAACATCGTTAAAAATGATAACTGAATTGCTAAGGCTCATTTTTGCGGCAATATGGGTCGAGTGCGTTGTTAGCAGAAGTTGCATCGCTTTTCCACTACCCTTCTGGATGCTCTCAATGTTTTCAGCCAGGTGATCTTGGAGATTTGGATGGAGGTGTGCCTCTGGCTCTTCAATAGCTATCAATCTAAAGAAAGTGTTGCTCCCCGCGTATTCATAGCCAGACAAATGAGATAGAATGAGAGAAATATAGAGAAGGTTGTTTCTCCCAAGTCCATTTCGTTCAACGCTAATTGGATTTGTTCCATAAATCATGCTAATTTTTTTAAGTAGTTCATTTGCTTCGGGAGATGAAAAAATGAAATCAATGCTGTTATCTGACTCTTTTGTTTGAAGAGAAACCTTGTCCAAAAGTATCTTGACGTCAGCTTTTATGCTCTGCAAATTAGGATTCTTGTTTACAACAGTGACTAGTTCTTTAAGGACATTCTTAATATCATCATATTTTGCTTCGTCTTTCTGTATGAGAATCCTGTAAAGTAATCGATATTCACCGCTCGCAATCAATTCTTTTTGTGCGTCTCTCATCGCGTCTAGGAATTCCATCTTCAACATTTTTAGATAATACATATTGCATTCATTGGAAGGATCATTCCCGCCAAAAATGGAATATCTATAATCTCCGATTGGGAAATCGATTATTGATTCATTGCCCGATCGTTCCCTGCTGTTGATCAGTTCTCTTTGTTTTTCAATCCACGCCACTTTGTTAAAGTTCGCTACAGGCGCAAATTGATATGTAATCTTGGCCTCGGTAAGTTCTTGATTAATAAACCAGTCCCCAACAACAGCCTGCTGATCATCATCAAGGTCAGTTAATTTAACAGCGACGATAACAATAGGGAATTCTATTTCTGTCGGGGGAATTTTAGGGTTCTTCACTTTGTCCTTGAAGGCTTCCACAGACGAGTAATTTATGTCATCAACTTCCAAAATACGCTTTCTGAAAATCATTATTTCCTGACTGAATATAAGTCCAAGCGCATTTAGCAAATTAGTTTTACCAACATTATTTTCGCCGATGATAACCGTAAAAGGTTTGAACTCCATCTCAAAAGGCGGATCGCCAAAATTTCGGTAATTCTTTATCGTAATATGTTCTATGTACATAAATAAAATCCTTTAGATTATGTGCATTATCATAATGAGTAGGCACATTAACGACTATGTTTATACGATAAGCCGCGTAAAGTATAATGGCTCAGGTTATTGCTGAATGTGAATGACCATGTAGGATAAAAGGCATGAGTGCATCGTGAATTTCTTCTTTCATTTCTTCGTCAGAAGTACGTTCTTCAATCAATTCTTGTATGGCCCTTTCCCGATTACGGAGAAACTTGCTATACTCCTTGTTTAAACGACAGCATTCATCTTCATCTCTAGGAATACGTACAAACCCACGTTGTCCAGAATTTGCAACAAGGATAATAAGCTCATCTTGGGAAGCATTCTTTGTTTTGATAATTGCAACTTTGCTTTTCTTCCCTTTTACAAACAGAACACCAGTGTCTGAAAACAAGTCCGTATGAGGAGATGGTGTACCTTCTGCTGGAAGATCATATGTATCGAAAGCTTTTGCTTTGTTTAGAAAGTCAGAATCATAATGCCTCAGAATATCAGCGTGCTTTTCAACTATTGCTTGGTATATCTGCATAGCAATTTCTTTTGGATTTGCAATGCGTCTCTTTGCCCTTTTCTTATTTAATATCGCCTTTTCTTCTTTCGATCGAGTCAATTCAAAATATTCGCGAAGATAACTGTAAAGCTCATTTATAAAATCTTCTCTAGAATTTGCTGAACTGATACCGATAAGTTCGAGAACAGCATCATCGAGCTCTCTTCGGTCAGACATGTCAAGTTCAGACTTATCAGATAGGGTTTCCAGCTCTTGTTCTTTGCCAGCCTGTCTGTATGCCATCTCTCTCATGTGCTGTTCTGATAGAAACTGTAGTGGTTTCCTTTCCTTCATTTTTCTGAAAGCTCGAATGATCCTGCTCTTCGTTTCCCTTGAGGCTATCCGTGGATCCGGAACCAGCATCATTCTGATATCAATGATTTCCGTTTTTAGATTACCCTCAACGCCAACGGGTCTGCCGAATTGGTACTTTGACAGAACCACAAGCGTAGAATTAAGAATACCAGCAAGGAGCTCCGGACTGATCCCTGATTTCGCATGAACTCCATGGAGGTTGTAATTATTTTGCAAATTACTCTCATTAAAGGCGATCACGTGCTTATATTGCTGCGCCTTTGGCCAGAGGAGAGTTCCACGTTTTCTGCCGGTAAGATCATACCAACTTCTCGCATCAGACGTCCTGCTTACGCAAGCAGTGGCACGATGGTAACCTTGTTTTTCCCCCCAGTTTATATAATCGAGAACATATGTTCCTTTAATTTCTTCTTTTGACTTATCGACCAAAAGTATATGACGCAAGCAATCGTCAGATGAAACCGTGAATTTCCCAACTTCATCAAGACTGTGAATCTCGGGTTCAAGATAGTTCGATTCTATAGGCCGTATTTGATTTCGGCCTTCACCGCATAGCACAAGTTTTACTTGGCCTGATTCTATCTTATCGCGAGGTATTCCATAAATTTTTTTGAACTCGACACGCTCTTTGATTTTATTCAAAATGTCATCACTACGGTCAACTACCAAGAAAAAGGCGTCTTTGCCGCTAAGTATACCGGATGAAATTTCTGCAATCTCTTCGAGAGGAACGAACCCATGACCACAGCTGTCCAAGATGCGAAACCAGAGGTCTGGTGCCCTAAGATATACCCCCCATTTGCCACCATAGTAATTTCCAACTTGGCTCTGAAGATCATCATCAGCTGTTTCGTCCGATTTACTAGATATTTGACCAAGTCGCACACCCTCATCCCAAAGATCTTCTTGACAAACCAAGCGTATGCGGTACTGATCGTTTGCTACGTTCTCGGTTGCGGACAGGAGTTCGTCACGAAATATATCAGCAGCCATAATGGCACCCGCTGTTGTTCCATCATAAGATAGAATCTCACGGATCGGATAGCGCAATTGAACAAACCGTACTGTGTTGCTCATCCTTATGTTCTTATCTGGCTGGCGTTTAAGAATAGTTATTGCGGTAACCACACGAGCACCGACGAACCAAGGTTCATCAATGCTCTCCAGTATAGCAATTATCTCGAAGTGACTAAGGATCCATTCCTGAAGGCCAAACCCATACTCGACGTCAAGCCACTGGCTAGAAGTCAGAAAGCATAGATAGCCACCATCTTTTAAGAATGTGAAGGCATGCGGCCAAAAGTAGCAATGAATATCGCTCCTGCCCGATAAGTGGATGTTGGCTTCATCCTTTACAAGCTTTAACAAATATTCCTTTGTTTCGGTCTTAAATCCTCCTTTTGTCTTTGTATCTTTGGGAATATCTTGGTGTCTGACATAAGGTGGGTTTCCGACGACAGCGTCGAGAGGAACAATTTCAACTTTACGGTGCTGTGCTTTTCCCAGTCCCTTAGTCTCCATATGTTTTGGCAATTTTATAAATGTCTTATGTGCCATAACGTCAAAGAAATCGCTTCTTGCGACTTGGGGGTAGTTCTCATCGTCGATCAGATTCCGGGTTGCAAGGTTAATCGTTGTCAAATGTGCAGCAAAGTGGGAAATATCCACACCATAAAGATCAGATAAAAGTTCATGGTGTTTTCTTTCTGGGCTAAGTTCTCTTTTTCGCGCGTAAGCCCGAACCAAGAAAGTCCCTCCACCACAAGCGGGGTCCATGATTTTTTCATTTCCTCTCCGGATACAAAAGCTATTTATTAAATCAACTACTTCAGGTTTTGTATAAAACTGTCCGTACTTATGTCTTTCTTCCGGAGCAATTAGCCTCTCAAAAATGTTACCGATGATCTCATAGTCAAGCCTCGAAAAATCAAAAGCATGGATCTGGTTGATAAGTTCTCGCCAATGAGGTGTAGAACTATCGGAGTAAAAAGGGATTCTATTACCGATCGATATATGCTCCTCTCCGAATACCGTTTCATAATCCCTTGTAACTCTTTTAGCTTCAGCGAAGTATCCTTCAAGGTGAAGACGAAGGGCATCTCCATTATCAATATGATCGGGAACACAAATTTTATCGAGCTTTCCGCCATATCTTTTTAGAAGAGACTCATAAAAAACAAGTTTGTTTACCAAGGTGTAGCATGAGAATTTTGTTGCACGATCAAGATTGTCACGAATCCCATCGGGATCAGTGTAGATAACCCAACCCTGTTCTTCTCTCATCCACCTATTTATTTCAGAATTAAACTTGGAGTTTTTGTAACGGGAATTCATCTCTACGATATTTAGTAGAATTGGCATACGCAGATACGATTCCAGCATCTCGATAAACTTTTCATCAGGAGACTTGTCACCTATCTTCGCCGTACCCCGCAAGATCAGCGAGTATTCTTTCAAAAACTCAGTAAGCCACGCCTTTATGGCTTGTACTGTCATCGGAAGATCGAGATGATCCTCATGGTGGATACTGGTTACTTCCCAGGATTTGAAGTTTTGTTCCAACCAAGATGTCTTCGTTTGTACTGTTTCCCATAGGACGAACTCGTTTACATTCCATGTAAAGAAGAAGGATGTGCCTGCTTGGACAGCTTTTCGCCTGGCATCGTTGACAACCATAGTGTTGTATGGGCTACCCCCATCCTTTTGATAGGGCAGCTTGACTTCTCCTGTAAGAACAATGCGTTGATTCTTATCGAGGAGTGTAATGTCCCTACGCTTTTGGGATCCTTTTTTATGTTGTTCGCACTTTGCCCGGTAGAATGGAAGGGCAGGATTTTGGGCAATAATTTCGTTTATCCAGCTCGCAACTTCTGCTGTAAATTCCCACTCGTTCATTGAACGGCCTCAGATGGAAACAGTTTTATTTTGAACCTTCTTCAATAACACGCCAATAAAAAACCCCGCTCACTTTCGAGAAACGGGGTGTCGAGAAATAAAATCATCTCTCCCTCTTGAATAATGTGAAGAACAAGTGTCCTTGCTATTATCTCCAATATCCGCTTGAAATAAAAGCGAAAGTATATCTAAATATAGAATCAGTCAAGTCTTTTTGCAGGGATTTCTGATAATACGAAAACAACTTTACCATTTTTAGTAAACTGTCAAATACTTGTGAAAAAATATACTTCATATTTCACACGTAAAAGGACACTTTTCTTCGACGCGTATTAATACCGGTTTCCGAAAATAGTATCCTTTATATATCTAATCTAAAACATATCCACAGCCCCGACAGAGAATGATTTGACTATACTCACAGAGACCCTAAGCATCACGATTATCGGCTGATACACGTTTTCTGATATACTCAGTCTGCTTTCTGTAAGCGAAAAGAAACATCGTTAATAACAGTATCAATACTCCATATATACCCCAATCTTTTATAAATCCGCATGCCGATTCGGCAACGCTATATATTTTCAATACAAGGAGGACGACAAATAAGGAACACAGAGTCCTATACATATTATTTATCTCTGAGAATAACTCAATCTTCGCATCATCCTGTGATGCGCGGACAAAATCATTGTAATCGCTGAAGACAACAAACCCTACCCGCTTTGAAATAGGCTCAACAATCAATGAGCCTACCCTGCTAATAACCAAACCGATGAAGTAGTATAGCAGCAAACCGATAACTGTATCCTTTTGAACTATTTTATAATCGCTGATCCTCTCAGCGATAACCGCAAAGAGCGCACCTGGTAACAGATAGTTAAAAAGATTATATGAAGAAATTTTCTCCATTATTTCTTTCATCGCCTCACCTCCCTATCTCCGCGGCCTACTGCAGAACAAGCCACTAACACTGACCCGGTATCATTACTCTAATCTGAATTCTTTATCCTTCTCACCAACATAAATTCGAGCCTCATTCTCGCTAATAATCATCATTACGGGGGGGAGTCCTTCCTTCGCCATTACTTCTTGCAACCACGCAAAAACTTTCAGGTCATCTGAACTCGCCTCAGGTGGAACGTGATCAGGATGGGAATGCCATTCCCCTATATACTCAAGCATTCCGTCCGTTTTAATGGAGATACTTTCGACCTCCGCTTTCAGACCCTTATGTCCTCTATAAAAGACACGCGGCCCCCCCCTGCTATCTGATGGACAAGGAAGGGTGTCCACGAGGTAAATGATTTTGCGATGAAGATCGAAATGGCCCAAGAGGATGCCACCTGTTTCATTAGGCAACTTTCCGGACCTTTGCCCGACTACCTTTTCCCAAAAGCATCTATCCGTGCATACTTTCCAGTCTTTGATTTCCAACTCGATTGTCTCACAAACATCCACGTCGATTCTTTTTACATTGCCAACGGGATCACTTCTCCAGACAATTATTTTTGCATTAGCCGAAGACTCCACTTCCCGAAGTGCACGTGCCCCAATTGCAGAGTATAGAATGAAATAATCCTGTGGAATAACGGACGTCAGATCACGACATGATTGCCCATACCTTCTACGGTTATCAGCGGCTTTAAAGTGACCCGAAAGGTCTTCAACTTGAGCAATGGCTCTGTAGTACTGCATTTCAATTTCATCTAGTCGATTCTTGCGATTCTTGTCTTCTGCCAGAAGTATAAGATCCTCACCTGTCGGATTCATGAAGAGAGACACTCGTCGCGCTTTGCTATTCGTGTCGAGAGAAAGGAGTCGAGCGACCGATACCGAGGCCGACATTTCCACGACAATATCTGAATTCTCAAGAGCTTCCCTCACCTCGGCTTCGTATTTTCCTGGAGCCATCACGTTAGCAGCAATTTCTTTGACAAATCCTTCGTCCATTATCGACGTCAGAAATTCAGCCATCCCCACAGTTTTATTTAAGCCAACATGGCCACTCGTCAAGCTATGACGAGCTACATTGTGTGGCAACAATAAATCAAAATCAATTAGAGTCCATTGGCCGAACCCACTCCGGAACAGGTTCGTCACAAGAGGTGAACCCAAAGCCCCGATGCCGATAGCAGTGATTTTTGTATCAACAGGTGTTCCATACCCATTGACAGCAGCCGCCCTTTTTCTGCTAAAACGAGGCAGTGCATTGAGGACATCGATATTAATATCTTCACCCTTCTTTTCAGGTATATCGCCGATCAATGCACCAACCATACCTCCAATTTCAGACCACAGACCCAATTTTTCGCCTATTGTTTTGACATTATCAAAGCAATAAAAAACTCGAATTTCCACTGCCTCCGGAATCGCATCTCCCTCCCTTCGTACTTTGGGGAGAATCAATATTATGATCAAATTTGATTTGAAAACATCATCCCCTTTCGGAGTTTCCTTTTTCCAAGACAGTAACCTCTCTCGTATTTCGCAAACTAGCTCGATACCGCCCTCAGACGCAAAATCGACTAGCTGAGAAAATGTCCGTGGCTTTTGGCGAATAATACTGGATGTCCGTGGCTGACAATAATGAATGCTGGCAGTTACCGCCAGTGCTCTCTCGCCTGGCCTTGGTTTTTCATTCACGGCGACAAAGAAGTAATTCCCCGGTGTAATATTTCGGGCGTACATATAAAGGGTATTCAGTAACGTGCCCCCCTCACTCGAGAACAATTCATCTGGAATAACAACGTACCCAGAGCTATTTGCCAAAAAAGGTTCTAAGGGCTGGCCCTCTTGGTGCAGCATCCCTTGAGCGTTTAAAGAAAGCCATTCCCGAATCCGAGCGACATATCTATGAGGCGTCCATCGAAGTTTCAGCTCTTCATAGCTCTCTTCATAAAGACATAGACTCCGCGGAATTTCTTCTTCTCCAATATATAAGTGCGGAACCATCGGAAAGTCGACACGCATAGCAAGAACTCCCGGGTGAGCCGAATCACTCACATCAAAAACAACGGCGATCCTCTCGATTTCCTCGATTGGGTAAACCGCGAGTTGCGGAACCTCTATATCTGCATCGAAAATAACTATCTCGCTTTCACCAACCCTTACGCATTCCACAAGCCGGGCATAATCGATTTGATCTTGGCTGAGAGCCTCAGCCAAGGAACACGCTTTTGCAATTCTTAGTTCAGAAGGCGCAATTCTATCACCTTCAAGCTCGAGGAAGTCTTCATCCATGACTTAAGCTGCCCTCGGCGGCGTCCTTTCTGTAGCCACGAAACCAGCACTGGCCGCCACTTTCTTCAAATTCGCTTTAGTCCGACCTATTTCAAATTCGATAGGTTTCGGACCACTCTGTTTAGGATGCTCCATCGTGACCAACCATTTTGTAGCAGGTAAGACGAGAACGCTTTTATAGTAATTTGCTGCTTGCCTGTGAGGGGGGCAAGGATCCTCATCTTCCGTAGTTCCCTTTTTAGGAATAAATTTGCTAGTGCTCACCATGAACGCCCCGACCTGTTGTTGCTTAGTGTACAGCCACTTAACATTTTCCACAGGAACGGTTTGGTCATCTCCCTTTTCTGGACCAATGGCTTTATAGCTGCAATGATGAGATATTTTCACGATGTCCCATTCGAGTCTATCAGCCCTCTTCTTCTTATCCCTGGTTATCTCGACAATATCGGCAATGACCTCATGGCTGATATCCGACATAAGTAGCACCTTCGTCTCAACCCCCTCCACCTGGAAGGTAGCCTGCATTACCAACGCATCATCGTTCCGGTCCTCCACTTCTCTCTCATTCAGTCTCTTCGCAAAAGGTGAATGAACAAAAAACTCCACACCGTCGTTACTCTTAGAAAACTCAGGCGCCAGCTGACCAGCATCCGTTATGACACCCTTTCTACTCTCAAAATCAATTTTGTTTTTTTCACACCATTTCCGAAGTCTCTCAGGCCGCGAAAAAACTCTTATCCCCTTACCTTCTTTGAACCGATAACGTGCCTCCCTTCGCACTATCTTACCTTCTTCATTTTCGGTTCCTTCCTCCGTGATAACTGCTGCAGGAACCCACATGGTTTTGATTTTCACTCTATCCTTACTCTGGTATTTTGAGTCATGCTCTAGCCAGAAAAACTCACTTGCTCCCTTGTAGTGATCCTCATCCAGGTGCGTGAATGCCACGACATCAAAGAATTTCCTCCCAGCCTCATCCAAGTCCTCACGAATCAAAGCTGGCAGATCGCAACGAAGATCGTCATCATCCTCCGGATCCTTCATATCCGCATAATCAAAGAGGATCCTCTTCCCATTTTCGAGAATGATCCGACACGTATCTGCATTCCCTAGCGGAAAAAACGTTATTTTATGCATCTATCACACTCCTTTACTGCGAACTTCAAAACGTCAAACGCTCGCCATAAAATCAATATCAAATCCCATCCTACTCCTTTCCCTAAAGAAAAAGGCCCCACCATTAACAGGCAGAGCCCTTCTTCCTCAATTACTTCTTCTTGATCGTCTCCGTTACCGTTGTCGCTGGCCTTCTTATAGCCTCCTTCTTTTTGACAAATCTCCCAGTCCTTGCGTCCCTAACGACCTTTACCTTTACGGTCATTCTCGTCACCACCTCTCCCCGGCCAAAAATTTAAACTCACCCGCGGGAGAAATGATCTACGATTTCGCTTGACAAGACCTCCTGTCCATGCTACGTCTCAATCACGTTTATGAAGCAGCCTCCAGGGGCTAGCTTAACCGGACCCCCAGTCTTGGCAGAGATTGGGGGTTTTTTTACGGCTATAGCCTACTACTATATCTTGGTATAGTCAAGACAAAAAACGCAATATATAGATTTTGAGAACAAATCTAGAGTCGCCACCTTGGCCGCCAACCCCCCACGGGGGGCGTGGTGATTTTTAAGAAAATATTTTTAAGAGTTCACACCTTCTCTTAAATCCCCCCTGTTTATAAATATAATATTCGTCAATTACAAACCTTCAGCAAAAATGCAGCTTTTACAGCAATTGCGGTGCTTCAGGTATTTTTTGCAGCAAATTTGGCCAGAAAGGACTGGACTTCCTGAGCGAACAGAGCGTTGGTATCCATGAAACGGCAATAATGCCGTTCTACAACCGAAGGAGACCAATCATGGCAAATACCAAAAAGAGCAGGAAAAAAGTGAAGCGGAATAATCTCGTTCGTAAGGAGCATACTGAATCAAAAAAGAACATTTTAGATGCAAGAAGCAAGGTGCGAGGATGGTCCAAACAGGCGACACTGATTAAGTTGCTGAAGTCTCCGGTTGGTGCCACCATCGATGAAATGGCCAAGGCGACCGGTTGGCAACGGCATAGTATCCGCGGAATGATGTCCGGCGTATTGAAGAAGCGGCTAGGGCTCTCCATCGCTTCTGAAAAGGAAGATCGTGGCCAAATCTATCGGATCGCCATATGAGACATAGTTTATTGCCCAATTCGCGAAAGCTTAATAGTGAACTGGCAGGCCTCTCCGCCCTTGACCGTAGAGCGCTGATGGAGAAATGGCGGACCCTGTATGGCACAGACCCGCCATGCGGAGTCCGGAACAATTTTCTGATGCGCTCCATCGCTCACCGCATACAGGAAAAGGCATTGGGCGGACTGAAACCTGCCATTCGCCGTTTTCTGAAAAAGGCTGCAAAAGATAATATATCCAGACTGCAGCTATCATCCTTTATCAGTGTTAAGCCAGACACACGGCTGTTGCGTGAGTGGCATGGCGAAACGTATGAGGTAATCATAATGGAAGACTGTGTATGTTGTAATGGCAAACGCTACCGCTCGCTCTCCGAAGTAGCACGCGCCATCACCGGCACACAATGGTCCGGTCCCACGTTCTTCGGGCTGAAGAAGAAGGAGGTTGCTTGAACACAAAGCCAATATTTCGCTGTGCCATCTATACCCGCAAGTCTTCAGAAGAAGGTTTGGAACAGGAATTCAATTCTCTGGAGGCGCAGCGGGAAGCGTGCATGGCTTATATCGCCAGCCAGAAGCATGAGGGCTGGCAGGCTGTTAAGATGCACTATGACGATGGCGGATTCAGTGGCGGCAATATGGAACGGCCCGCATTGAAACGACTGCTGGAAGATATCGATGCCGGGAAAGTAAATGTAGTGGTCGTGTATAAGGTGGACCGGCTGACAAGGTCACTTGCTGACTTCGTGAGGATCATTGAGCGTTTCGAAAAGCGCGGTGTATCATTTGTGTCGGTCACGCAGCAGTTCAATACCACCAGCTCCATGGGAAGACTCACACTGAATGTCCTGCTTTCCTTCGCACAGTTTGAACGGGAAGTAACCGGCGAACGTATCAGGGATAAGATTGCCGCCTCCAAGAAGAAGGGGATATGGATGGGTGGGAATGTACCCCTCGGCTATGACGTTGAGAACCGTAAACTGCTGGTCAATCATAAAGAAGCCGAGACCGTCCGTTATATATACCGCCGCTACCTGGAGCTTGGAGCTGTTCGGTTGCTCAAAATAGATCTCAATAGAAAGGGTATTCGCTCCAAAGTCCGGGGAGACAAAGGCGGTCTTCCATTCTTGCGGGGGATGCTCTACTGGACGCTTTCCAACCCGCTTTATATAGGGCAGATACGCCACAAAGGAGCCTGCCATCCCGGTCAGCATGAGGCAATCATCGATCAGGAACTGTGGGAAAAGGTGCAGCAGCTTATGGCCAGTAATTCCGCAGAGTACAAGAAACGTTCGCCTAATATTATAGCCTATCCATTGATGAGCAAATTATTTGATGTCTCAGGCGAGCGCCTCGTATCCAGCCGGGCCAATAAAAAGGGAAGGCATTACCGCTATTATATCTCGCAAAGCCTCAGGTCAGACCCGAGAGATGCCTCATCAAGCGGTTGGCGGTTACCGGCGCAAGAAATCGAACAGGTGGTCGCCCATGCAGCACTGGATATCCTCCATGATGAGGTCGCCATTACTGCCGCACTGCAGAAATCGGGGATCGCGGCGCAGAATATCTCTTCTGTAATGAATGCGGGCGAAAAGCTTCAGCCTGATACTGCAGACCTTATCAGCAGATTCGTCCGGCGTGTGGAGGTGAGGAAGGATGGGATTTGCGTCACACTGTCCTTGGCACCACTGATGACACCGGAGATGAACTCCGGTGGTGTAACCATTACCCGCGATATCCCGATGCTGATGAAACGGAGGGGAATAGAGATGCGACTGGTAATCGGCGGTACAGGACCGCCAAGAGTGGACCAGACGCTGCTGAAAGCCATAGTCCGCGCCCACAGATGGTTCGATGATCTGGCATCCGGACGAGTGCACAGCATTGCTGAAATCGCAGCGCGGGAAGGCGTGGACAAGCGCTATGTTTACCGGGTAATGAATCTGGCTTTTCTCGCCCCTGACATCACGGAGAGCATCGTAGCGGGGCGTCAGCCTGCTGATTTCAGTGTCAAGAAACTTACTAAAGTGATTGATTTGCCGCCGGACTGGACAGGGCAGCGTAAACTGCTGGGCTTTGCCTGATCTCCTGAAGTGGTCTCACAAAATACCGGACAGAGAGAATGCCCGATCTCAAGGCCTAAAGTTCTTCATATTGGCTTCTCCGGTCCACTTCGCCAACTGAACGCGGCCACGTGCGCCCCTTCGGACGCACGTACCCCAAAATTTCTACTGGGGGGAATTCTTGGTGGAGCGAACTGAAAACGAACTCGTGACTACTTGGTATACCATGCAGTCTGCAAGCTGGCTTCTGTGGTCCACTTAGTCAACCGAAGCTTGCCACGTGCGCGCTTTCGGGCGCACGTACCGCAGTTTCTCTGGTTGAGAAGGATATTGGTGGAACTGACAGGATCGAACCCGTGTGACCTCTTGAACGCCATACGGATTTATGGAGTCAGCTAAATACATGGTAACTATAATTACAAGGGGAAAATGACTTTCTTCCTCCTGAAAGCAAGCATCTAATGATTTATGTTGATATCGAATATTTCAGATGGTATTCGTTATCGACTAGAGAAGGGATTTTGTAGCATTCTCGTCAATACAAAATCTTCAGATAACAAAAAGATTTGAACTGTCATGTGTCAATATGGAATATTTAAGGAGTCTTAATGAATCTAGAATCCCGAAGCATCATCACAGTAATACTCACCGGCATTTGGGTGAATGCGTCTGAGTTTTTTAGAAATGAGGTTCTTCTAAAAAAATACTGGGTTGACCATTATCAATTGCTCGGAATAACTTTTCCCTCTGAACCGAAGAATGGAATGGTTTGGGTCGCATGGGGGTTTTTATTCGCCATAGCGATTTATTTAATTTCCAGAAAATTCAATCTCATACAAACGACACTAATCAGTTGGTTTATGGCGTTTGTTTTGATGTGGCTCGTTGCTTGGAATCTGAATGTACTCCCGAGTGTTATACTTATTTATGCTGTTCCACTCAGCTTGCTGGAAGCATTTATAGGTTCTTATATTTGTAAAAAGACGTCGCCAAAGGGATAAGAAAAAAAACGAGGCTGCACTCGGACGGTAAACAAAGCGCCGCTCGTTCCTCCCCCCGTTTTTCACCGCTGCTGGCTTGCGGTGTTACTGCATTTCAATTCATAATTATCAATATCATAATTTCTGAAAATCCTTTAGTAGTAGATGTAGGATGCAAGAACGATCACCGCCGGACGATAGAACAACTATTGGCGGCTTCTCTCCGTGATGTACTTCCTGTTATCAATAGACCCTCCTTTCTTGTATGGCTACAAGATTTCGATGCGTAATGATCATTTCTATTGAGGTTCTGAATGTTCCTTGGGATGACCATGGCCAGGCATCATCGCGTGCGTCCGGAACCCTGAGTAGACCGGCTCAATAGGGCAATCCTCCTAAAACACATTGACAATAATTATAGACAGAACTTCTTGACAATGTCATTTTCCTGATGTAAGTACCCAGTTGCGGAATGAATGTTCACTCCTATTTTATGATTGAGGTTAAAATATGGTTAGGTCAAAAAAGCGTGACGACATCATTCGGGTAGCATTGGAACTCTTTGCTAAACAAGGCTTTCACGGGACGCCAATTGCCATGATTGCAGAAAAAGCCCGCGTGGGAGCCGGAACGATTTATCGTTACTTCGAAAATAAAGATGCACTTGTCAACGAATTGTTCGGTGATTTGGAACGTAAATTCATGGCCGCTATCCAAGATGGCTACGATCCGGATAAACCTATGAAGGAAAGATTCATTCATATCTCCACATCGCTTCTTATGTATTCTATTTCGCACCCCCTCTATTTCCGTTATGTAGAGCAGTATCAAAATTCTCCATACGGCGTGTCTTTTCGAAGAGATAAGCTTTTGGCTAAATCTGACGACCGTGATCTCTTAAAAGAGCTTTTCGATCAAGGGATTGCACAACAGGTTCTCAAAGATCTGCCCCTCCCCGCGCTTTTCGCCCTGGCCTTTGGCCCCTTGATTGCCATTGCGAGAGATCATATCCTCGGGTTCTTTATCTTGGATGATGCCCTGATCCTGAAAACGGTAGAGGCCTGTTGGGATGGGATTAAAAGTTAAAAGAGGGGGTGAAGCGATGTGTGAAGGAGGACGTTCTTGGACAAAGAACAGGAATGAATATTCATTTCTGCTAGCAGGGCGATGCGATCTCGTCATGATGAGATGGTAAGATGCGAAAGATTGATCTTCTGTGTCCAGAACCTCAAAAAAGTCGATATTTAAGTAACAGAGGTGTTACATGCAAATAAGCGAAAGATTCAAGCTAATGGCCGCCGTGGGAATTATCTTTGGCCTGATCCTGTCCGGATGCGGACGCCAAAGTGAAACGAGTGGACCACCCCCGGGCGGCACGCCCGAAGTTGCCGTTGTGACGATACAGCCGCAGCAGGTGGTGATCACGACTGAATTGGCCGGTCGGACATCCGCGAATTTGGTTGCCGAAGTACGCCCGCAGGTGAGCGGCATCATCCAGAAGCGCCTGTTTACGGAAGGCTCGGATGTGAAGGCCGGCCAAGTGCTCTTTCGGATCGATGCGGCTCCCTTTCAAGCGGCGCTTGACAATGCCAGGGCTGCGCTCAACAGGTCCGAGGCCAATCTGTCGGCGGTCCGCCTGAGGGCCGATCGCTTTCGGGAATTGTTGGCCGATAAAGCGGTCAGCCAGCAGGACTACGACGATGCGGCTGGCACGCTGAAACAGACGGAGGCGGATATCCAGTATTGGGAGGCCATGGTCGAGACGGCTCGTATTAATCTGAAATATACCTCTGTCACGGCCCCCATCTTCGGCCGCATCGGAAGATCCAATGTCACGGAGGGGGCCCTGGTGACGGCACAACAGCCCGCAGCACTGGCTACCATTCAACGACTGGATCCCATGTACGTGGATGTTCCCCAATCCACGACCGAAGTGCTGCGATTGCGCCGCCGCCTGGAGGAAGGCCGCCTCAATCATAACGGGCAGATTCGGAACAAGGTGCGTCTTGTTCTGGAAGACGACAGCAAATATCCCTTGGAAGGGGCGCTTCAATTCCGCGACGTCACGGTTGATCCGACAACCGGATCGGTCATTCTGCGTGTTGTCATTCCCAATCCGAAGGGAGTTCTCCTGCCGGGCATGTTTGTCCGGACGGTGCTGGAAGAAGGCGTCAATCAGCAAGCGATCCTGGTTCCTCAACAGGCCGTGTCGCGTGACCCGAAGGGGAATCCCGTTACTTTGATCGTGGATACCGAGGGCAAAGTCCAGCAGCGGATGCTCACACTTGATCGTGCCATCGGCGATCAGTGGTTGGTAGTCTCCGGTCTTGCGGCCGGCAATCGAGTTATCGTCGAGGGGATGCAAAGGGTGAAACCCGGCGCTTCCGTGAAGGCTGTTCCTTTTGAGGCCGAAAGCGAAAAAAATAGCGGGGAACGTAAAAATACGGTCCCGCCGCCTGCAAAATCGAATTGACGGAGGCGCGTGATGTTATCGAGATTTTTCCTGGAACGTCCGGTTTTCGCGTGGGTCATTGCCATCATCATGATGGCGGCGGGGGGTCTGGCGATCTACAATCTGCCCATATCCCAGTATCCTCCCATCGCTCCTCCCTCCATCGCCATCGACGCCTTTTATCCGGGCGCATCGGCGGAGACGGTTGAAAACAGCGTGACGCAGATCATCGAGCAGAAGATGACCGGCTTCGACAATCTGCTGTACCTGTCGGCGACCAGTGATTCGGCCGGCGCTTCCAGCGTTGAGTTGACCTTTGCTCCGGGGACCGATCCGGACTTTGCCTGGGCGCAGGTGCAGAACAAGCTCCAGCTCGCCATGGCAAGTCTGCCGGAAGTGGTGCAGCGCCAGGGTGTCAAGGTGAGCAAAAGCACCCGGAACTACCTGATGGTCGTCGGCCTGATCTCGGAAGACGGCAGCATGAACGGCGATGATTTGCGAGACTATGCTCAATCCAACCTTGAGAAGGTGCTTTCGCGGGTGCCGGGAGTGGGCGAGGTGGAAGAGTTCGGAAGCCAGTATGCCATGCGAGTCTGGCTGAACCCCGACAAATTGACCGATTACCAGATGACGGTTCAAGACGTCATCACGGCGCTTCAGGCTTACAACGTGGAAGTTTCCGCCGGACAGTTCGGCGGGGCGCCGGCAGTGGAAGGCCAGCGCCTGAACGCTTCCATCATCGTCCAGAGCCTACTCAAAACGCCCGAGGAGTTTGCCGCCATCCCCATCCGCACCAACTCCGATGGCTCGACTGTGCGGATCAAGGATGTGGGGCGGACCGAACTGGGAACCGAGCAATATGACATTCAGGCTTATTACAACGACAAGCCCTCCGCCGCTATGGCCATCCGGCAGGCCGCCGGAGCCAATGCCCTGGATACGGCCAATGCCATCAGGGCCAAGCTGGAAGAGATGAGCCATTTTTTCCCCACCGGCATGAAGGTCGTTTATCCCTATGATACCACCCCCTTCGTCAAGGTGGCCATCAATGAGGTGGTCAAGACCCTTGTCGAGGCGATTGTACTCGTGTTCCTGGTGATGTATCTGTTCATGGGAAGCATCCGAGCCACCCTGATCCCGACCATCGCCGTGCCCGTGGTGATTATGGGTACGTTCGGGGTATTGGGGCTTTTCGGGTTCTCCATCAACATGCTGACCATGTTTGCCATGGTGCTCGCCATCGGTCTCCTGGTGGACGACGCCATCGTGGTGGTGGAGAATGTGGAGCGGATAATGAGTGAGGAAGGGCTCTCCCCAAAAGAGGCCACCAGCAAGTCCATGGACCAGATCACCAGCGCGTTGATCGGCATCGGGTTGGTGCTCTCGGCGGTCTTCGGCCCGATGGCGTTTTTCGGCGGCTCCACGGGGGTAATCTACCGTCAGTTCTCCGTGACCATCATCTCCGCTATGCTTCTTTCGGTGATGGTGGCCCTGATCCTGACGCCGGTTCTTTGTGCATCTCTTCTCAAGCCGGTGGCGGCGGGGCATGAACCGGCGGAAAACGCGGTTTTTTTCCTGCGCCCGTTTTTCCGATGGTTTGACCGTAATTTCTTTCGAATCAGGGAACTGTATGTGTGGTTGGTCCGTCATTCTCTTTCCAAAAAACTGAGCTACCTTGTTGTTTTCCTTTTGATTGTGGTGGCCATGGGCTTCCTTTTCCTTCGCATGCCCACGGCCTATCTCCCGGATGAGGATCAGGGAATCCTCATGGTACAGGCCTTACTTCCGGCGAACTCGGCCCTGGAGCAGACGGAAAAGGTAATGGAAGGGGTCAAAGATTATTTTCTGGAGCACGAGAAAGACGCGGTAGAATCCTGCATGACGGTTTCCGGCATCAATTTCTCCGGCCGGGGACAGAACGCAGGTCTGGCATTCGTCAAGCTCAAGGATTGGAAGCTCCGCAACCGGCCGGACGTGAAGGTGGTCGCTGTGGCGGGAAGAGCCATGAGGGAATTTTCCAAAATCCGCAACGCCATGGTGTTTGCCTTTCCGCCGCCGGCGGTCGTGGAACTGGGCATGGCGAAGGGGTTTGATTTTCAGTTGCTGGACCGGAGCGGTCTGGGACATGCCGAGCTGATGTCAGCCCGCAACCAACTCCTCGGCATGGCGGCAAATGACCCGGTATTGACGAAGGTCCGGCCTAACGGTCTGGAAGATGTGCCCGAATACCGGATCGATGTGGACTGGGAGAAGGCCGGCGCGTTGGGAGTGCCCATCACCTTGATCCACACTACGATCTCGGCGGCTTTCGGCAGCGCGTATGTCAACGATTTTATTCAGGGCGGACGTGTGAAGAGGGTCTATGCCCAGGCCGACGCCCCCTACCGCATGTTGCCCAAAGACCTGGAAAAACTTTACGTGCGCAACAACGCGGGCAAGATGGTTCCCTTTTCTTCCTTTGCGTCCGGTCACTGGACTTCAGGTTCTCCCAAGCTGGAGCGCTTCAACGGCTTTCCATCTATAAACATCCAGGGCGAGTCGGCGCCTGGGAAGAGTTCCGGTGAGGCGATGCAGGCCATGGAAGGGTTTGTCAGGAATCTGCCGCAGGGGATCGGCTTTGACTGGACCGGTCTTTCCTACCAGGAGCGGATGGCAAGTTCTCAGGCACCTCTGCTGTATGCATTTTCCATTTTCGTGATCTTCCTTTGCTTGGCGGCACTCTACGAGAGTTGGCCCATTCCCGTCTCGATCCTGCTGGTCCTCCCCCTTGGGACTATCGGCGGTGTCATCGCATCAACCTTACGGGGACTGCCCAATGATGTCTATTTCCAGATTGGTCTGCTGACCATCCTGGGTTTGGCTACCAAGAACGCCATCCTGATCGTCCAGTTCGCCAAAGCCGGAGTGGAAAGAGGGACGGGGCTGATCGACGCCACGTTGGAAGGGGCGAAATTACGATTTCGCCCGATCATTATGACCTCTTTGGCCTTCGGTTTCGGCGTACTGCCCCTTGCCGTGACCACCGGTGCAGGGGCAGGAGCCCAGAATGCCATAGGCACCGGCGTGCTGGGAGGAATGGTGACGGCGACTATCCTGGTGGTTATTTTTGCACCTTTCTTCTTTGTGTTGATCGAAAAGCTCTTCGGTAAACGTCGAAAGGGTGAAACAGATGGGTCGGGCGGCGCAAATCGATCTCTCCGTGTATTATTCGAAAAGCTCTTCGGTAAACGCAGGCAGCGCGAAGCGGCCGAGACAGATGATGTAAATCCATTAGAGGATCGATGATATGAATAGAAACCTGTTTCTGCTACTGAGTGTGATCATCACCCTTCTGGGGGGTTGCACCCTAGCCCCGGAATACACGAGACCTGCCTCTCCCGTTCCTGCCGGTTGGCCGACGGGTGCGGCCTACAATGAAACGAAGGCTGCCGCGTCTGCTCCCATAGTATCGAAATTGCCGTGGCGGGAGTTCTTCACCGAGGAACGCCTTCAAAAAATCATCGAGACAGCCTTGAACAACAACCGCGATTTGCGCCTTGCGGCCTTGAATGTTGAGAAAGCACGGGCACTTTACGGTATTCAGCGTGCCGAGCTTCTGCCTGCCGTCAGTGGCACCGGCAGCATGATCAAACAAAGGGTGCCGGCCGATCTTTCGGTCACCGGAAGCCCCATGACTTACGAACAATACGGTGTAAATGTCGGTATAAGTTCCTGGGAGATAGACTTCTTCGGCCGCATCCGCAGCCTCAAGGATCAGGCGCTGGAAGAATACCTCGCCACGGATCAGGCCCGCCGCAGTGCACAGATCCTGCTGGTATCCGCCGTAGCCAACGCGTACTTCACCCTTGCAGCGGATCAGGAAAACCTCAAACTGGTGGCCTCCACCCTTGAGACGCAGGAGACCTCCTACAAATTGATCGGGAAACGTTATGACATCGGGCTCGCATCCGAATTGGATCTCCGTCGAGCGCAAAGCCAGGTGGATACGGCCAGAGGAGACGTCGCCTGCTACACGCAGCTGGCAGCGCAAGATGAAAACGTCTTGAATCTTCTTGTCGGTTCTCATACGCCGCCAGAGCTCCTGCCGTCGGACTTGGGCAGCGTCAGCCCTCCCAAAGACATTTCTCCCGGCCTGTCCTCCGAAGTGCTCTTGCAACGACCTGACGTGCTGGCGGCGGAACATCAGCTCAAGGCGGCCAATGCCAATATCGGCGCCGCCCGCGCGGCTTTCTTTCCAACTATCACCCTGACGACCGCCATCGGAACCACAAGCGCCGATCCAACCGCCATCGGAAGTGCAGGCTTCGGTTTATCGGGACTCTTCAAAAACGGCTCGGGTACGTGGATTTTCACACCACAGATTACGATACCGATTTTTGATGCCCGCACGTGGTCAGCATACGATGTGACGAAAGTAGAGAGGGAAATATCCGTGGCCCAATACGAAAAAGCAATCCAGACGGCTTTCCGTGAAGTGGCCGATGCCCTTGCCGTGCGGGGCACAGTGAACCAGCAGATCGCGGCACAACAATCACTGGTCGATGCTGTTGCAGAAACCTACCGCCTCTCCAATACGCGTTATACCAAGGGAATTGACAGCTACTTGAGCGTTCTGGACGCGCAACGCTCGCTCTATGCGGCGCAGCAGGGACTGATCAGCCTCCATCTTTTCCGGTTCGCCAACCTCGTTACACTTTATAAGGTGCTGGGTGGAGGCGCGTGAAGAATGCACGAGACACGTAAAAAACGTCCCAATGATGAAAGATTAATCGCTTATTTTTAAGCCATTGAATTTGTTGGTCCAGAAAGGGGAATAGGCTGTAAGGGGCGGGCGCGATAGCGAACGGCCCGCTTGAGTGCCATGTTAGGCGAATCTTCGTTTGTTTATCTATTCGTCGAGGTTATCACCCGGATACTCATAACTTCATCGACAATTCCACATCGCTCGCAAAAGGCACGGAGAAATATCCGCCAGTTGGCGAACGGACCTTGGCGAGATAATCTGGATTCCAGTCGGCGTTGTCGGCAACGATGAGTGCGCCAGCACGCAAATGTGCTTCCAGAAGCGAGAGGACGCGGGGAAAGAGCCTTTTCGCTCCGTCGAGAAGAACAAGATCGATTGTTTCTGGCAAATCACGCGCAAGCGACTCGAGCGCGTCGCCTTCTCGTATTTCAACAAGGTCAGCCAGGTTTGCCGCTATGACATTTTCACGTGCCCGCCTAACCTTTGACGGCTCGAACTCCGTGCTGATGAGATGGCCGCCTCCGTTGTCCCTGAGCGCGGCGGCGAGATGCAGTGTCGATATACCGAAAGATGTCCCGAATTCGATGATCGAGCGCGCTCCTGTAGAGCGTACGAGTATGTACAGCAGGACGCCCGTATCCCGCGAGACTGCGAGATGCATGTCTTTCATCCGGGCGTAGAGTTCCCGGTAGTTGCCAGGGCCCCCTTTCAACGCGTCGAGTTCTTCAGAGGAAAATGTCTCTATTTGCTGTCGAAGACTGGCTTCTGTTACGTCAGCGTCTGCGAACATCTGCGCGAGCAAAAGTGATAGCGGTGGTGTCATTAGTGTGTTCATTTGAATCTCCTTAGAGTGAATGGTACAATAAATTATGATTTTCTATAATATGAATAATTCGTTGCATTTTCAATTCGCATTCTGGAGCGTTGTCTATGAAAAATCAAAAACCCCTTGTTATTTCGGCAAGAAAACGCCCATCACAGGATCGCTCAAGATGTCTTGTCGACGACATTTTGGAGGCAGCAATTCGTGTTTTGGCCTCTGATGGCGCTCGACGCTTCACAACAGCGCGTGTGGCAGAAAAGGCTGGTGTTAGCGTTGGCTCGCTTTATCAATACTTTCCCAACAAAGAAGCAATTCTGTTCAGGCTTCAGGCCGACGAGTGGCAGGAAACTCGAGAACTGCTTGAACGCATCCTTGCCGACTCGACTCGTCCGCCATTCGAGCGCCTGAGGGGGGTTGTGCACGCGTTCTTCCTAGCCGAATTGCAGGAAGCTGAGGTGCGTACGGCGCTAGACGATGCAACACCGTTTTATCGCGACACTACTGAAGCGCATGAAAATTGGAAAGCCTGCATACGTTGCGTACTTGCTTTTATGAATGAAGCATTGCCACAGGTCCCTACCGAAGACCGTGCATTTGCGGCAGATGTGGTAATGACAGTAATGTCCGCCGTGGGAGAGAGGATTTCCGAGCAAGTTCGCTCGGAATCCGAAGTGGCTGCCATGGCAGTGGCTATAGGTAAAATGTTCTGCGCATACCTTGAGGGAATCAAGACTCCGTAGCCAATGGATACCGCAATAGTTTCGATGAATGGCACAAACGCTGAAGAAAGCCTAACAGAATAGTGATAGAAAGCAAATACCGTAACATTGCATATCAGTTCGTGATGTCAGTTGGCGGAGCTATGGAGTTATTCCAAGCAGGCCGCTCAACCAATCGGTGCAGCGGACAGTCGGGGACGCATTGATGTGCTGCACGAATTTCAATAGCCGCCTGCCGCTAACCTTTATGTTGCACCTTTCAAAGCGTAATTCACAACGTTAAGACTTTTCAAAATTGTTTGTTGGTAGGGTATGCCGTGTAAAACGTATGACTTGTCGGTTAAAGTCCGACCGTGGGAGTTCGGTAGTTCGCCCACGTAGCTGGAGGGAGGTGCAAAGGGTAACCTGAAGCATTAAGTTTCCTGACAAAGGCTCCATAAGGGAGTCGAGCAAACCTGCGGGTCGCAGCGTGAGCGAACCCGGATGTAGCCTCGAAAAACACAATGGAGTTGTCGACCCCGTCCTACGAGGGGGAAGACCGGAGCATCTATCCTGACGATAACTACCATAACCGATAGATGGACTTCCGTGGTAACAGGGGTGACACGCAGGGGCAGCCATGCGAGAATGAACGCGGGAGACCCTTGTCGATGCTGCGAGAGCGGCAACTGGTGGATATAAGGAAACGAAGTTTCACTGGGTCGGCAAGGGAGTCGGAGTTGCTCATAGTACCGCTTGTATCTCAAGGACAGCATAACCTTGAGAGAGGAAAGGGGCAATACCTTCATCATGCTTCTAAAGGAGAGAAGGAAAGGAGATTGCGGTAACGCTATCAACTCCAAAGATTCCAGGAACTCCGGTGGAAGCTATACTGTAAGGCCAAGTGAAAGCGAAAGCCTCTGGAAGAAGATGATTGGAAAGCCGTATTCGGGAAAACTGAACGTACGGTTTGACGAGGGGGAGCTGGAGATAGAACTATTCGGCCACTACGCCAGCTCTCTACTCTACTGAACTAAACAACGCCTCCTCGCAATCATTGATACAGATGGATACTTCACGGTAAACAGGCAGGTGAAAGCTGCTACAAAGGTGCATCAGCCCAGAATCTCGTTTTCAATAACGCGCAAACTGGGGTCAACGTGTAATGAATCTAGCTTTTCTCGTCCCTGACACTACGGAAAGCATCATAGCGGGGCGTCAGCCTGCTGATCTCACTGTCAAGAAGCTCACCAAATAAATTGTCTTGCCACTGGACTGGGCAGAGCAGCGTCGACTATTGGGTTTCGCCTGATTTCTGAAGTGGACTCACAAAATACCGAACAGAGAGAATATCCGATATTGTAGCTTTAAACTGCTCCAAGCTGGTCTCTCTGGTCGACTTAGCCAAGCGAAGCCCGCCACGTGCGCCACTCCGGGCGCATGTACCGCAGTATCTCTAGTGGAGAAAGATGTTGGTGGAGCTGACGAGGATCGAACTCGTGACCTCTTGAATGCCATTCAAGCGCTCTCCCAGCTGAGCTACAGCCCCACTACAGGCGCATCTTCAATAAGGTTCGACGATTAGCATGGGGATTTCGCGCTTGTCAATACATTTTTCTTGACATTTGGTAAGCCCTAAAATAGAGACAGGCTGTGCCGGAGTGGTGAAACTGGTAGACGCAGGGGACTCAAAATCCCCCGGACGCAAGTCCATCCCGGTTCGACCCCGGGCTCCGGCACCATTGATAAATCAAGGGGTTGCCTTCAACGGCACCCTTTTTTTATTTCCCCATTTTTATCGATTGTTAGCAATAGGTTAACGAACTTTTCAGCAGGACGGGTTATCTTGTTGGCGAAGTGGAGCATCGTCTCATGGCTCGACTGATTGTAATGGGAGGCCATTGACCTGCCCCAAGAACATGTACCACATGTTAAGTTAGAATTCTAGCATTTCGGGGGCTATATGATAGCGGCTCGAACTAGAAAAAATAAACGTGGTGGAGCGAAATGATAACGAAATCGTGACTGCCTGGATGTCCGTGCAGTCTGGGACTAGCTTTCGTCCACTAAGTAGTAGATGATGAGGCAAATCCCACCAGTTTAAGTTTGTTTATATCGAATACACATCTACACCGCCTATGATCAGTGCTGATCAATCATAACCATTTGAAAGCAAGCATCTGCGAGATACTTCCTTCTCCTCGGCCACTACATACTCTCCACCTTCAGAGAATAAGAGCTCACACAATCTTTCTTGACAGCAAATCAATTATTATTTAGTATACGAACTAACGGAGTTGTCTTACATGGCTATATACAACGATTGCATCCTTTATCTCTTGGCCAAGGCCTACCAGAAAGCACACGCCTGTTTCAAGAGACGCCTTCATGAATACGGACTGACACCGGTACAGAGTCTAGTCATAATGGATATCAGCGAAGCAGAAGGACTGTCAGCTAAAGAAATAGGCAAACGGTTGCTACTCGACAACGCGACTCTGTCGGGCGTTCTGGACAGGCTGGCAGAAGGCGGATGGATAAGAAAGGAAACGGCAGACGATGACAGGAGGTTTCTCCAGCTTCATCTCACAGATAAGTCAAGAAGACTAATCGACAGCATTATCAGAGAGAGGGATGAGGCTAATAAAGAGATAATGAGCGGACTTCGTGTCGAAGAGCAGATCCTTTTGCGGAGAATGCTCAGGGATCTAAAATAATTTTTTACCATATTATTTAGTGTACGAAATACAAGGAGGCACCACTAACAAGGAAGAGGTTCGCCAGATGGGTCTATCAAATTGGGCTGATGTAGTTGGCTGGGCTACCTTTAATCGTATCGCATAAATACAGGGGGAGGATACCAAATGGAGACCGAGGATGTTTACAGTCGATTTGTAAAATGGCTCAAACAATCATGGTACGGCGTGCCGCAACCGGAAGAGGCCCTGCCGCTGATACGCGCGCGCTATACGGAAGAGGAGGCTGCGCTGCTGACGGGGATGCCTTTTGCGCCGCAGCCCCTGGAGGAACTGGCAGTGCAGAAAAAGATGGCACCAGATCGTCTTCAGGAGATCCTGGATCATATGGCCCAGAAGGGACTGGTCTACCGGGATGAGAAGAATGAAGTCCTTCGTTATGCATTGAACGATATCTTCTTTGGCATGCGGACCTTCGGCTGGCCGGGACGAACCGATGAAGCCAGCCGGAATGTGGCACCTCCAGCGAACCGTTATTGGGAGCACGGCTTCCTTGATCCATGGAAACCGGCCCGGGAAAAAGGCTTGCGCGTCCTGCCAATTCAGGAAACCATCGAGGACACCCGAAGTGTGCTGCCTTATGAAGATGTAGTACGACTCCTTGATTCCTTCGAGTATTTTGTAGTGACCGTCTGTCCCTGCAAGCATATCAAGAACCTCGATCCCAAGGAGCCCAATTGCCCTTATCCGGCAGAGGTCTGCCTGCACTTTGACAAGCTCGGCCATTACATCGTGGATAACGGACTGGGAAGAGAGATTACAAGGCAGGAAGCGGAGGAGATCCTTAAGAAGAGCGCAGAGGCAGGCTTGGTTCACGGTGTCTCCAATCAGCAGGAAGGCATTGATACAATCTGCAACTGCGATCCGTGCTGCTGCATGTGGTTTACCGCTTTTCACAAACTGAAACATGATCGTAGCCTAACGCCGTCCAACTACCGAGTCCACACCAACCCCGAAATGTGTTTGGGCTGCGGTCTGTGCGTCAAACGCTGTCCGATGAAAGCCCTTCGCTTGGAGAAGCATACCGATGCAAAAAACAAGAAAGGCATAGCGGCGGTTCTCGACCCGGAGATGTGCATAGGCTGCGGTGTGTGCGTTTACAAATGCAAGAGTCAATCCCTCAAGCTTGAACAACGTGAGGTCGTGCATGAAGTGCCGCGGACGGGAAGAGATTTTGCAAAGCAGTTCATGATGGATCATCAAGCGGCACAAGCAGGCGCGAAGAGAAAGTGATTGGCGTCGTTAATCTCCTCAGGCCGACATCACTATTGATAAGTGGACTAGGATAATTTCACCAGACTGCATAGGTGTCCGTTCAGTCTGGGACTAACCCTTGTCCATTATCGGTAGTAGTTAGTGGACCGGTAAAATGCCGAACCGAGAGAATATGCGATATGGCGGCTTTCAACTGCTTTAGGCTGGTCTCTCTGGTCGACTAAGTAAATGAAGCCCGCCACGTGTGCGGCTTTGGGCAGACATCCCTCAGTATATCTGGTGGAGGTCTCAGTCAATAGCGAGCTTTCCAGCTTTCGCGCGATTTTCCTTTTTCCCTTCGTGAATAAAAATGGTCACAGAATCCGGAGGGACTTTGAAATTCCTGCAAACGGCATCGGTAATGTCCTTCACCAGACCCCTCTTTTGTTCGACTGTTCTTCCTTCATCCGCTTCGACAATCACGGTGGGCATATTTTGTCCCTCCTATTCGTATTTTCATACACTATAAAGCATGCTGGTCTTCAAATACAGATTTAATTTTCCTCTCCTTCAAAAGATCAAGAATTTATTTTTAATCTGGCTCTTCTTATCAAATGGTTACATAGATTACTTTTTATTGTATAATTGATGAACTTTTTGAGGGGGGGACCTGCTATATTTATCTAATAGTTTTCTTCAGTTCATTAGTGATCACTTTCTTATTGAAAAAGGTAATGATTCTATGAAAAGGTTTTAATTCCCTAGAATGCGAAACCAATGCTTCCTTTAAGAGACACAGTACCAAACAGAACATTTCCTTTAACCACATGGACGCTGATAATCCTGTGCGGGATTGTCTTCCTGTTTGAAACTACCTTGCCACCGGAACTCCTCGAGAAGTTCACCTACTACTTCGGGATTGTTCCTATTGAATATACGAAGCGGCATCATCGAAGTCTTCCCCTCATCGATTACCTGTCCTTCATTACCACCATATTCCTGCACGGAGGATGGTTGCATTTTCTCGGCAATATGTGGTTTCTCAAAATTTTTGGCAGTAAGGTGGAGGACCGGATGGGACATGGGCGATTTCTTGTCTTCTACTTGATTGTTGGGGTGCTCGCCAGTATATTCTATATTTACTTCAGCCCCAGATCCTCAATGCCCGTCATCGGTGCATCAGGAGCAATTGCCGGTGTCATGGGGGCATACTTTGTATTATTTCCAAGAGCAAAAATCCTCACATTCATCCCGATCATTATTATCCCGTGGTTTATAGAGGTTCCTGCGGTCTTTTTTTTGGGGTGGTGGTTTTTGCTACAGCTATTTTCAGGAACAGTTGCCCAAGTGTTGCCATCCGCTGGTGGAGGTGTGGCGTGGTGGGGGCATATTGGCGGCTTTATTGCCGGTGTTTTACTGGTGATTATTTTCAAAAAATATTGACCTTCATAAGCACTACGCCTATCAGGCAGGTGAGTTGGATTTATTAAAAAGCGCAGACTCCTGCGTATTTCTTACTGAACAGATTCCCGGAACATCAGAATTAGGTTTTTAACCAATTCATCTTATTCCAGAATGGTGCTAATTTTCCAAGTTCAATGTAGATACAATTATGCCGGATGGATGCTGATAACTGGTTGTAATCATTATATGAACAATTTTGGTTGTGGCAGAGGGGGGTGGGTGAGAAGAACTTCCTTGTAATGTTGTTTTTCTGATTAAACCCGTTCATGCAACATTTCACATGGATATCTTGCATTTTCATATAGGCTCAGATTTGAGCAGATTTGTCAGATAAGAAGCACTGCGAAGAGCATTTGACTCTCGTCAAAAAGCTAAGACTTCCCGCGGAACAAAATCACTAACCCAATTCGCATCCTACTGGATACTTATTATTCAACTGTATACAAGAAAATGGATACATTTTATCCACTTGTCTCTCATAAAAATCAAATCGCACCATATCAGTAGCGATATGGTTTATGATATCAACGACTTATTGTACTGGCAACTTTTGGTCTATTTTTTGCTGATTAGCAGTAGAGCAAGCGAAATCTTCATAGGTGCTTTTGCAGAGGAGGTATGGACATCAATTGTGAACATAGTTGCATTTAGGTTTTTGGGGTGGGATTCCTAAACCAACAGTAAGGAGAATGTTATGAGATCGAAACTAATCGTTACAGTGGGTGTTATCGTTAGCATGTTGTTCCTCTACGCGGGGGTCGGTCTTTGTCAGGAAAAGGTCAGCGGGTCCGAATGGACGCAGATTGTAGAACAGATGGGCGACAAAGGGAAGATCAACTGGTCGGAAGGCTACATTGAGGCTGTAGGAATCGGCGCTCCTCCTGAAAGGTACATAGGAAAACCTCAGGCTCGCCCCATGGCTTTGAGGGCTGCGAAGGTCGATGCCTACCGTAATTTGCTCGAGGTGACAAGGGGTGTGCGTATTGATTCAGCGACTGTCGTCAAGGATTTTACAGTCGAGAGTGATGTCATCAATGCGCAGGTCGAGGGTTTCGTTAAAGGGGCGAAGGTCGTGAATCAAGAATTCCTGTCCGATGGGACGGTAGAAATGACTGTCAGGATGCCGATGGCGGGTGGCTTTGCACAGGTTATCATACCCAAGGCCTTGGAGAAGAAACCTGAGTCAGCTCCGCCAGCCCCTCCGGCAGCGCCCACAGGGGATGTTTACACAGGGATGGTTGTTGATGCTCGTGGTATTCAGGCGAGACCATCGATGGTTCCCAAGATTCTCGACGAGAACGGAAAGGAAGTCTATGGTTCGATGAACGTCGACAAAGAGTTTGCCGTCCAGCAAGGCATGAGCGGCTATGCAAGAGATCTTACGGCGGCCCAGAGCAATCCGAGGGTTACAAATAATCCCGTCAGCGTCAAGGGGATCAAGACTGAAGGACCGGGTCGGGCCGACATCGTTATCAGCAATGCCGACGCCGACAAGATCAGAGGCGCTGCAGATAATATGACATTCCTGAAAAAGTGCAGGGTCATGATAGTTCTGGACTGAGCTGAGCGCCTAGGACTATATACGACTGCACTTGCTTGATGAAAGGAGGGCGTTATGATTCAACAGTCGAATTATCGGAGTTTATTGATGTTCTTTGTTGTTATCACGCTGGGGTTTTTCATTGTCTCCTGCGGGGCCAAAGCGGTGAAGCCTGTAAGCGAGATGGATACACCCGA
>Ga0326727_10003493_pt1 | contig 50107 bp, 44 predicted proteins | sample MB2enrmetagenome_FD_207643 | JGI IMG/M metagenome (GOLD analysis project Ga0326727, IMG submission 207643) | Lab enriched peat soil microbial communities from McLean, Ithaca, NY, United States - MB29MY | ecosystem: Environmental > Terrestrial > Soil > Wetlands > Peat | place: USA: New York... | reverse complement strand
GAGTGTGCGGACAAGATTTATGCTTGGCCGTTATTCATCCGCGATAAGAGCCGCATGCGCTCATGAGCGCTCGTGCGGATCTGTGCGGGGGGCGATCAGCGATGGTTGTCCCTACCGCGACCACCAATCTCTCCTGCCGATATAATCTGTCATATAATTCGGGGTCGGCCCTCATGAAGCGCTTAGCCCCCCATTTAGCTGTTTTACTTCTGTCAATGACCGCCGTTCCGCAGACGGTTCAAAAATCCGCGCCCAACGATCAAGACCTAACAAGCCAGCAAAAGGACATGGTGGTGCGGCTGTCTAATTTCCAGAAGAATTTCGGGAAAAAGGAGTTTAACAGTCCGGGTGTGGAGTTGACTTTGAAGGAGATCAGTCGGTCGCGAACTACCGATCGAACGTTAGTCAAGTACGAACTATACGCAACGGGATTTCCCAAGGATGCGTTTATACCATTTACGAAGTTAAGCTAAGTGGGACGTTCAGCAAATTCCTTACTGACGTGACACTCGATCCCAGCGGAAGGGCGATATGCGCGGGCCGGAAGGGCACTTGCAGCGGTAGCGGCCCGAACAGTCCGATCGATTTGGTGTTTTTTGCGGGCAAGGCCGAGCCTAAACGTTTGGCGTTGATTTCTGATGACGATGCTCATCTCAAGGGTTTCTTGGCAGTGATTCCTTTTCCGAACTCGACGACCGACAAAGCTTGCAGATTGGAATCTGTTATTGGAACTCCGAAGGGCGAACTGACTTACCTTCAAGGAAGCGGATTTGAACCGAATGAAGAATTGGTTGTGGATGGCGAGAGTTACGGTGAGAAAAACCACGGTGTTGCGAAAGCTGAGGCTGACGGCTCTTATTTTGCCGCGATACTGCCCGGCATTCTCGGCAAGACCTCCGGCAGCGCGATTTATAAAGTAAAAGGCAAGAATTGCGCCCCTGAACTCACTTTCTCGTGGGGAACATATCAGCTTGAGTAAATGTCCGGTTTCTCACTTTCCCTAAACAGGCGGTTTCACTCAGAACCCCAAGGGAAGATCGCAGCTCGCTCTGTCCGAAATCTGCCTGTTCGCTCGGAAAATTTGCCGGCAGAGGTTACACTCGAAGTGACATGCGCGTTCTCGGCATCGACTGCGGCACGGAATACACCGGATACGGCGTAGTCGACCTGCTCGCGGACGATCACCTGATTTGCATCGTCTGCGGCGCCATCAAAGTTTCCCCGCGCGATCCCATGCCCGTGCGCCTGTCGCGCATTTCGATCGGCCTGCAGGAACTGATCTCACAGCACCGCCCCGACCGCGTTGCGATCGAAGACGTCTTCTACGCTGCCAACGTGAAGTCGGCTCTCAAACTCGGCCAGGTGCGCGGAGTCGCCATGCTGGCCGCCGCATCCGCCGGACTCGAAGTCGCCGAATACTCCCCACTCTCCATCAAGTCCGCGGTGGTCGGATACGGCCGCGCTGAAAAACATCAGGTCCAGCAAATGGTGACTCGTCTTCTGAATCTCGATGAGATCCCTGAGCCTGCCGACGCTGCCGACGCCTTAGCGATAGCCATCTGCCATCTCCACACCGCATTGACGCGGGAGCGGCAGGGCCACGTTAGCCGTCATCCTGAGCGGAGTAGCCCGCCTCGTTCACGAGGCGAGCTGCGGAGTCGAAGGACCCCTACGCTATGAACATCGCCTGCGCAGCTGCGAGGCATTCTCCCTGCGCCCGCTGCAACTTTCATCCCATGTCCAGTTACCACCGTTCTAGTCCCAAAACTGTCACGCCCTGCGCCACTCGTTTGGGCATCAGGCGCTGACTCTGGTTGATTCTCAGGCTATTCTGAAACTGCACATTTTCCAGCGAAAAACAATCTACAGAGGATGTCATGTCCCTTCGCCGTTCAGCTTCCACCATCGTCATCACGCTTCTCTTGCACGCATCCGTAATACACGCCGCCCAGACGGCTTCCTGCACCTTCGACACGTTTTCCGCGCCCTCGGGATATTCCTTGAGCCAGGTTAACGGAGTGAGCGACGACGGCACCGTGGTTGGCCAATTACTCAACACCAACACGCAGCAATATGAAGCTTTCACACTCTCGGCTAGCGGAGTCATGATTAAGTACGCGGCCCCGCAATCCTCAACCACGTGGTTGTACGGACGCAACGGCAGCGGCGTCAATGCCGGTTACTATCAGGCCTCCGCGAACCCTGCGCACCTTCACGGATTCCTGCTGCAAGGCAGCACCTTCACCGCCGTCAACCATCCCAGCGCCTCCAATACCTGGCTGTTCGACGTCAACCAGGTGGGGGCCTCGGTCGGCAGCTTCAGCGCCAGCGCGTCCGTGACTAAGGGATTCAGGCTCGTGAACGAAACCTACACCACGATCGCCTATCCCAATGCGCTGACAACCTATGCCATGGCTATCAATGACAACGGCGAGGTCGTCGGATCCTACGCCAGCAGCATCGTCAGCTATGGCTTCGCCTGGAACAACGGCACTTTCACCGCCATCAATTACCCGAAATCGAAGTACGGAACCGCTCTGCTCGGGGTGAACAATTCCGGCATGATTGTTGGCAACCATCTTTCCGCCGATCAAGCCCACGGCTTTATCTACGAGAACGGGGTCTTTAAGAACATCGTCTATTCCGGCGCGAAATTCACGGAGGCCGGTGGCATCAACAACAACGGCCTGATCTCCGGCCAGATCTACTTCACAGGGGGCACCAGCCTGGGTTTCACGGCGGTTTGCAAGTAAGCCCGAAAGCCGCGTCTTCCCCTTGACACTCCTCCCCGCCATCCCCAATCATTACAGCGGCCCATGTCCCGTCTATTTCAGATTGTCTGCCTGCTAGTCTTTTCTTCGCTCTTTGCCTATTCGCAAACCGAAGCCCCGGCTGCGGTCACCTTCACCCTCGATTTCCCGGCCTCCCAACCCGAGCACTACTCGATTCGCGTTCAATCCGACGGCTCGGCCCGCTACCAGTCCAGCGGCCGCATATCCACCGATTCCGACGAGACCGATAGTTTCGAGCTTGCCTTCACGATAGACCCGGAAACACGGCAGAGAATCTTCGACCTCGCCGCCAAGGCCGGATATTTTCAGAAAGACCTCGACTCCCATCACAAAGGCATCGCCTTTACCGGAAAGAAGACGCTTACCTACAGAGACGCGCACAGCAGCGGTGAGTCCATCTACAACTACTCTTCCAACCCTGCCGTGCAGGATCTGACTAACTTGTTCCAGAGCCTCTCCGCCACGCTCGAATTTGGACATCGCCTGCAGTACGATCGCCAGTACCAGAAGCTCGCGCTTGACGAAGAACTCAAGCGCATGGAAGAGATGGCGCGCAGCAATTCGCTGGTCGATGTCGCGGCCATTCAGACCATCCTCGATCAGATCATCGCCGATCCGTCCGTGATCAACGTCACTCGTGCCCGCGCCCAACGTCTGCTGGAACGGGCGGGCGCTCATTAATCTGAGGTGCAGGGCGCCGATTGTCCCAAATCCCCCCTTGACTTAGGCTCCGGACGCTCGCAAACTCAAGACATATCAAGACAAGCGGAAAAGAGCCGTAAGTCTCAATTATTTGAATATTTTGCGTGCTAGTCAGCCCGTGGTTGTCGATTGGCAACCTGTGAGCTTGGCAACCAATCTAACGTCCTGGAAAACATTAGGGAAGCAGGCCCGGGAGAAGCATATGTCAATCGCAAAACTCGGAAAGACGCTGGCAGTGTTGGCCGTGCTCGCAACGGCGTTTCTGGTGGTCTCAGCATCGGCCGAGTCGAAGGCGCGCATCGTGCGCTTGAGCGAAGTGCAGGGCACGGTGCAACTCGACCGAGCCGCCGGCGACGGTTTCGATAAAGCGTTTATCAACCTGCCGGTGATCGAAGGCTCCAAGCTGAAGACCGGCAAAGATGGCCGCGCCGAAGTGGAATTCGAAGATGGCAGCGCCCTCCGCCTCGCTCCCGAGAGCGAAGTTGACTTCACGCGTCTGGCACTCGGCGACGACGGCCAGAAGCTGAGTACCGTACAGCTTGTCTCCGGCACTCTCTACGCCAACCTTCACTCGAAAAAAGGTGACGAGTTCCAGTTGGATTTTGCCAGCGAGTCCGTCGCCGTGTTTGAGGCCGCGCATTTTCGCGTGGATCTCGACCCCGATGCCGCCACCATAGCCGTTTTCAAAGGCAAGTTGAGCGCGACTTCGCCGTCTGGACAGTTTGAGGTTGCCGAGAAACGCAGCGCGACTATCGATTTTGCGAAAGACGATCCCGCCAGGAAAGATACTTTCGTGATCGCCAAGAATCACGAAGAGGAGCCCTCCGACGCCTGGGATCGCCAGCAGACCGACTATCACGATCGCTACGCTTCCGCCGGAGGCTCCAGCATTAACTCGCCGTACGGTTACGGCATGAGCGACCTGAACTACTACGGCAACTTCATGACCGTGCCCGGTTATGGCAATGTCTGGCAGCCCTACTTCATCAACGCAGGTTGGAGCCCGTTCCAGGATGGCGGTTGGGCAAACTATCCGGGCTTTGGTTACATGTGGGTCTCGGGCTATCCCTGGGGTTGGATGCCCTATAGTTATGGCAACTGGGCCTTCGCGCCCGGCTTTGGATGGGTCTGGCAGCCAGGCTCTTGGAATCCCTGGTATGGGGTACCGCAGGTGGTGAATCCACCCGTCAGAACAAAAGTGCCGACGCCGCCGGCGAGCGGCCACCAGACAGTGATGGTCGGTCTCGGCCTCGCAGCCAATCCAGGCGCCGGAGTTGGAGCGCCCCATCATCTGACCATCAATCCCGGCTCCGCTGGTTTCGGAGTGCCGCGCGGATCCGTGCGCAACCTTGATCGCGTCGCCAAAACCATGGCGCAGACGTCTCTTCCCGTCGTAGTCGCAACTGCTCCGCCTGCCAGCACACCGGCAACCGGCTTCGGTACGAGTCCAAGTCCAAGCCCAACAACTTCTACGGGGATTACAGCGTCGCCACGCCGCTCGCCAGCGCCGCCACCGCCGCGTCCGCACTGAAACTAGAGTTGTTTCCAATTCGTAAGACTTTGTCGTCCGAGCGAAGCGAAGGATCTGCTTGTTGCGGCGAACAGCAGGTCCTTCGCTTCGCTCAGGATGACAATCTAAAACTTCATCTCACTGCACAATAATTCCCGCGTACCCGACAACCGATTCGTAATCGCCCGACACATCTCCCGAAGTCGCGTACTTGACCAGCGTAGCCGAAGTCGCCCCCAGAAGCTTGGTCGCTGTGAGCATGACAATCGTTGGCCCGAACCCGCACATGCTGATGTCTTCATTCATCACCACCTGCCAGAGTCCGTGTGCGTCCAGGGCCAGCACGCGTTCGATGGCTTTGTGGTCTTTGACGCGAGTAATCGCATCGGACTCGTAGTGGTTCATGTCGCTGGAGGCGATGATCAGGACTTTCTCCTCGCGGTCCTCTTCTTGACAATCGCCAATCACATCCGCCAGCGCCTCGCCTAACCCGCGAAGCACGTCAAAGTTACTGGTGCCAATTACGACCGGAACGATGTTCAAATCCCGCCGTTGCGCCTGCAGGAAGGGAAGTTGAACTTCGATGGCATGTTCACCGCGGTGCGCCGAGCTATCTTCTTGCAGCGCAGGGAAGCGGTGCAGCAGGAGAGCGCCCAGCTCTGCATCTGCCGCTACCTCACCCAGCGGAGTCTGCCACGTGGTGTTGGCCATGACCGCCAGTGGACGCCCCTTGCCGGTATGATTGGGGCAGAGAATCACCGAGCGTTTAGGGATTTCCAGGCGCGAATACACAGCGCCCGCGACCGCACCGGAGTAAATGTATCCCGCATGAGGAGCGACGCATCCGATGGCGGCGATGCGGCCGGTCTCGACTTGAGGCGTGTACTCCCGAATCTCGCGCAGCAATTCCGCGGCGCGCCCCGGATAAAACCTGCCAGCGACAGCGGGACTTCGTACAGCGGAATTCATTGAAGGCCTCTTCGCGGAGACAGTGGATAGTGAATAGTGGGTTTTGCGCAAACCGCGTGACGATTCACTATCCACTATTCACTGTATTCAGCGCGCGGAACAAGGCCGCGGTTTTTTCCAGCGGCAGCGCTTCGGCCCGAACAGAAGGTTTCACGCCGCTTTTCGCCATAGCCGCCCGCAGAGCATCTTCATCGTACGCCGTTTTCAGATTATTCCAGAGAGTCTTGCGTTTCTGCCCAAAGCAGAGTTTCAGGAACCGGATGAACTCGGCTTCGGAAACTCGCAGCGACTGCATCCGAGGCTTGATCGTAATGCGAACCATGCTCGAATGCACCTTGGGAGGCGGAGAGAACGCGCTCGGCGGAAGCGTGAAGAGCTGCTCGACCCGGCCGTAAAGCTGCACTGTTGCCGAAAGCAAGCCGTAGTCACGGCTTCCCGCCGAAGCCGCCAGGCGGTCGGCAACTTCTTTCTGCACCATCAGGACAATCGTCGAAAAATAGCGGTGATATTCCAGCAGCCGCAGCAGAATATCGGAGGTAATGTAATAGGGCAGGTTGCCGATGACGCGGGCCGGTTCGGGCGAGAAGTTGAGTCCGGTGCGCAGACTGCCCGGCTTCGCACCGAAGACGGTGTCCAGTTCAATCTTCAGGACATCGCCTTCGATGATTTCGACATTGGGTTGCATGGAGAATTTCATCCGCAGTTGCGCCGAAAGGACACGGTCCAATTCCACCGCGATCAGCCGCCGCGCCTTCCGTGCCAGCAACTCCGTGATGGCGCCGCGGCCGGGGCCGATCTCCAGCACCGTGGCCTCGGAAATATCGCCCAGCGCCTCGACAGTGCGCACCGCCGCCGCTTCGCTCACCAGAAAATGCTGTCCCAGTTTGGGCTTGCGTGGTCTCGCTTGAACGGTCGCGCCCTTTGGCACGTTGACCCTCTTTCTTCCCGGCTTTAGACTGAAGTGAATTTGTAATTGGCAAATTGGTCATTCGCAATTGAAAGAACCAATTTAACCATTTTCAATTACAGATTAGAAACTACAAATGGCCAACCGCGTCTCTACCGCAATCATCATCATAACGTGAGCGGAGGAATATCAGTCCTCTGGAGGCTTCTTCGCCATGCATATCGCTTTCGCGGCATCCGAGTGTGTTCCCTTTTCCAAAACTGGCGGCCTGGCCGACGTGGTCGGAGCCCTGCCGCGTGCCCTGGCCGCTCTCGGACATCAGGTGAGCGTATATCTCCCGCGCTATCGCCAAACCAAGTTAACCGATCCACAAACCGTTGTCCGCAGCATCACCATCCCTTTCGATGACAAGTATCGCTTCTGCTCGGTCGTAACAGCGGGCAGTAGCGCCGGCGTTAAATTTTATTTTGTGGAATATCCGCAATACTTTGACCGGGACGCGCTCTACGGCACCCCGGCCGGCGATTATCCCGACAACGCCGAGCGCTTCGCCCTGTTTTCGCGCGCGGTGCTCGAAGCCTCCAAGATTCTGGGCGTGCCCCATGTGTTCCACTGCCACGACTGGCAGTCCGCGCTCGTGCCGGTAATGCTTCGCACGGTCTACGCCGAGGATCCCGCGTTTCGCGAAGTTGCCACCGTTTTCACCATCCACAACATGGGCTACCAGGGTTTGTTCCCGCCTGAGACGTTGCCTCTGCTGATGCTGCCCTGGGACCTGTTCACTATCTCGAAGATGGAATTCTTCGGGCAGGTGAATTTTCTGAAGGGCGCGCTCGTGTTCTCTGACTTCGTTACCACCGTCAGCAAGAAATACAGTCAGGAGATCCAGACCACGGAATATGGATTTGGCCTGGAAGGCGTTCTGCGCCAACGCTCCGCGACCGTAACCGGCATCCTGAACGGCGTGGACTATCAAGAGTGGAGCCCGCAGACCGACAGATTCACGCTGGTGAAGTATTCGCCCCACGATCTGAGCGGCAAGCTGCAATGCAAACATGACTTGTTGCATACTTTCGGAGTTACTAACGCTGATTCCAAAATGCCGGTGATCGGCATCGTCTCGCGATTTGCCGCGCAGAAGGGTTTCGACCTGATTGCGCAAATCATGGATCGCTTGGCGCGCGAAGAGATGATCGTGGTCGCGCTCGGAACTGGCGATAAGCCCTACGAAGAAATGTTCCAGCGCCTCAACAAGCAGTTTCCCCACAAGATTGCCGCCAAAATCGCGTTCGACAATGCCATCGCACACAAGATTGAAGCAGGCGCGGACATGTTCCTGATGCCTTCCCGTTACGAGCCCTGCGGCTTGAACCAGATATACAGCCTGAAGTACGGCACCGTTCCTATCGTGCGTGCGACCGGCGGTCTGGACGACACCATCGAACCCTGGGACGCGCGTACCGGCAAGGGTACGGGCTTCAAGTTCACCGACTATACCGGCGAGGCGCTGCTCGCGACCATCAGACAAGCATTGCTCGCCTATCAAGATCCATCATCGTGGCATACGCTGATGCGCAACGGCATGAGCCGCGATTTCTCATGGGGAGCGTCGGCCCGCGAATATGGCAAGATCTACGATCGCGCGCGCCAGGCAAGAGCCACTGCGGACGCAGTCACAACCTTGGAGTTGCAAAAGGAACCGGTGCTGGGCTAGCGATCCACACATCGGGCGGAGCATCTTCCTCCGCTAATACCGAAGATATCCAATCCCCACCCGCATGTGGTGCAACAGGCTGTCCGGTGTAATGGCGGCCATGGTCAGTCCGAGCATCGCGTGGACGATGGCCAGGGGATAGATGCTGCGGTAGCGGCGGAACATTTCGCAGAAGACAAGCGCGCCAGCAAGGGTAGCGGTGGTGAGGATGGGACTGGGCAGGTGGGCGGCGGCAAAGATCGTGGACGCCATCCAAACGGCAGCCGGACTTCCATACAGCTCTTCAAACCGGGTGAAAAAGAACGACTGCAGCATGAATTCCTGCATCAGGGCCCAGATCGCGTACCCCCATGCCAGATGCAAATTCGACCACCAAGCCGGATTGGCTGGAATTTGTCCGCCCAGCCAATGCACCAGAATCACCATGAGGGCTACGGTTGCAAGGCCGATTCCTAGGATCAAGCCGGCGCCGACCATCTTCGGCAATCCGAGGCCGAGGCGCTGGAGCGATGGCCGGTCAACCAACACCAGAACCAGAATTGTGGTGGCTACGACGATGGCCCAGCGGTTCCGGATTTCCGTTGTCGGCGCCCAAATTGCGAACTCCAGAAACAGAAACGATATGACGATCTGTGCCCAAATGAAGTACCGGCGGCCGGCAGGCTGAAACGCGGGAGGAGTTTTCGACTGAACTGCCATTTTGACTATACTTTCATACCCGCGGCAAAGATCTAGAACCAGAATGACCAGATGGCATCCACGCTGGCGTGGGTGATCGCCGAGGCCGGCACTCGTCGCTTGTCGCGCCATGCCCGCCCGTAGAAAATCCCGGCGATGCTTGCCAGCACGACATACTGCCAGTTGAAGTGCGCCGTTCCTCTACTGAAATGCTTATTGAAATGCGAGAGCCCAAACAACACCGCCGTCATCGCCAATGCCGTTCGCCGTCCCACCCGCCGTTCCAGAAGGTTCTGCACCCAGGCGCGAAAATAAAGTTCCTCCGGAACAGCAACGAAAATGAAGATATAAATCCACGTCGGAACCATCGACCAGTGCAGCGCGTTGCCGTGCGGGTGGAGAAAGCCCAGCGCCAGTCCCAGTCCCAGAACCAATGGCGTAAAGAAAGCCAGTTCCCGCAACCCAGTTTTCCAATCGCTCCAGCGGAAGTGAAAATCAAAGCCCGTGCCGTGGAGCCGCCGGATGGCAACGAATCCGTAGAGCGCAGCATCGACGAGGAGTAATTTCCCCCAGCCCGCAAGCCCGTTCGGCCACGCCCGCTCGAACCAGCGCAGATCAACCGCTAGCCCTAGCGTCAGCAGAACGATCGCATCTCGCCAATTGCCCCGTTGTTCGGGATCGGCGATTGCGGCCTGCCCCAGCAGCCATGCGATCGCTACGGGCAGCGCCGCGTAGAGAGCGCACCATTTCCAGGAAAACATGTGATACGACGAGGTAATCAGAGCGTAAGGTAGTGCGCAAAACACCGGCAAAGCAGTTCGAACTGTTGCCGGCCAGCGGGCGCATACCTGCCCAACCCGGTCCCCAACCAATCCAAATACGGTTGCCGGTGCAAGCTCCAGCACAAGCACCGCTATGGCCGCCGGAGTCGCGTTTTGCATGGTGACTATCTTAATTCGGGAGAGAGTTTGCGAGAAAGTTCGGCTTTTACTCTACAGCCCTCGCCTGGCGTTCTCGGGTACACTTCTGCAAGGCATTCCGCACTCCCATGAGCAACTCCTACCCGCGCACTATCTTTCACGTCGATATGGACGCCTTCTTCGTCTCCGTCGAGGAATTGTTTGACCCGTCGCTGAAAGGCAAGCCGGTGGTGGTTGGCGGGCAGCGCGACGAACGCGGCGTGGTTTCGGCCGCGTCCTACGCGGCCCGAAAGTTTGGCGTGCACTCGGCCATGCCGCTGCGGACGGCGGCGAAACTTTGTCCGCAAGCGATTTTTGTGAATGGGCATCCGGAGCGCTATCGCGAATATTCCGGGAAGGTGCACGAAGTGCTCAGCCACTTTTCTCCGCTGGTTGAGATGGCTTCAGTCGACGAGGCTTATCTCGACATGACGGGCACCGAGCGCCTGCACGGTCCCCCGCTGCATTCCGCGCATCGGCTACATGCCGCCATGAAATCGGCGACGCATCTGAACTGCTCGATCGGGATCGGCACCTCGCGCCTGATCGCGAAAGTTTCCTCCGCCAAAGCCAAACCGAATGGCGTGCTCTGGGTTCTCCCCGGTGAAGAAGCGAAGTTCCTGGCGCCGCTTGCGGTCGGCGACATCCCGGGTGTCGGGAAAGTGATGGAGCAGGAGCTACATGCCATCGGCATTCAGAAAGTGGGCGACCTGGCGCGCCTGGAAGACCACGATCTGGAACAGCGCTTCGGGAAATGGGGCCTTGCCCTGGCAGGGAAGTCGCGGGGCGAAGATGCGGGCGGATGGTTCGACACCGAGGTGGGAGAAAGCGTCGATCCCAAATCCATCAGCCACGAGCACACGTTCGACGAGGATACGGGCGACGCCGAGCGCTTGCAGTCCACGCTGATGCGCCTTAGCGAGATGGTCGGACGGCGCTTGCGCGAAGGTGGATACTTTGCCCGCACCCTCCAGCTGAAATTGCGCTACAAGGATTTCTCCACCATCACGCGAGCCCATTCGCTGGACGAGCCGACACAGATGGATAATCAGATTTTCGAGCAGGCGCGCCATCTGTTTTTCGCCAACTGGAAGCCGGGCGCGCCGGTGCGATTGCTGGGAGTGCAAGCCTCGAATTTCGATTCCGGGTCAGCCCAGCTTGATCTCTTGGAGCCTTCGCAACAACAGCGTTGGCAGAAGGCTCTGGCGGCTGCCGATCATCTGCGCGACAAGTTTGGAGAAGGGACGATCGGCCTGGCTCGGGGAATGAAAGGCGGATTCCGCGAACGCGTACACGAAAATCCGGCAGCGTTGCCGGGGAGGGGATCTAAGAAGAAGCCTGATATCTGACCTCTGCAATCCTCCTACGAAATATATTCACGAATGTAGTCATCGCGCGAAGCGGTCAACTGGTGAGCGTCGCCATCGAAGATGACCTTGGCGTCGCGCAGGATCAGAAAGCTCATAGGCACTTCGCCATGCTGTCCCTTGGGTAGAGCCACCATCTGGTTGGTAGCCTGGTCGAAGTGGTGAGTCGCCATGGTGAAGGCATCCTGGAGACGGTGGGTCACCAGAAGGGCGCTGGTTTTGTAGACGTCGCGTTGTTTCACGATCAGTTCGATGATCGTATTCGAGGTTACCGGATCGAGTCCGCCGGTCGGCGAGTCGTACAGCAGCACCTCGGGCTTCGTAATGATGGCGCGAGCGATGGCCACACGCCGTCGCATGCCGCCTGACAGTTCGGACGGACGCATGTCGTAGGTTCCTTCCAACTCCACAAAGCGCAGCACCTCGCGGACCCGCCGCTCAGTTTCCTCCGCCGAGACACCCTCCTCCATCAGACGGAACCCGACGTTTTCGTATACTTTGAGCGAGTCGAAGAGCGCGCTTTCCTGGAACACGATGCCCACGCGCCGGCGCAGTTCGAACAGTTCCTGTTCCGGCATGTGCGTGACTTCCTCTCCCAGCACGAAGATGCGTCCGCTATCGGGCCGCAACAGCCCGATGGCAAGCTTGAGCAGAGTGCTCTTACCCGACCCGGCGACGCCAAATATCGCTTTGGTTTCGCCGCGCGGCAACTGGAACGAAATCCCATCGAGCACAACTTTTTCATCGAACGCGATCGAAACGTTATCGAACTCGATGGCATAGCCGGAGGGACTTGCCACCGTAGCTGCCGGATTTTCGCTGGGCAGAGTGGGAGCCGGCATGGGTTAACCGTAGCCAAAAATTGCGAAGATCAGCTTGGTAACGAAGAAGTCTACGATCAGAATCAGAACGGAGGAAGCGACCACTGCCTGGGTGGTCGATCGGCCCACTCCCTGCGTGCCGCCCTGCGTGGCCATGCCGTAGTAGCAGCCCACGGTGGCAATGATGAACCCAAACAAGACGGGCTTGATCAGGCCGGTAAATACGTCGCGGAAAACCAGGGTTTGCCATGCCGAGTTCCAATACTGCTGCGTGTCGACCCGAAACAGCAGATGCGCGACTCCATAGCCGCCGATCAGCCCGAGCAGGTCGGCGATGATGGTCAGGAAAAACAGCATGAAGACGGTGGCCCCAACCCGCGGCGTAACCAGCTTCTTGGTGGGGTCGGTACCCAGCGCGCGCATGGCGTCAATTTGTTCGGTCACAACCATCGAACCCAGTTCGCTGGCCATGCCCGAGGAGTTGCGCCCGGCCACCATCAGCCCGGTGATGAGCGGTCCGAGTTCGGTGACCATGCCGCGCGAGACAAGTCTCCCGATGAGCGTGATGCTGCCGAATTGTTGCAACGTGCTGGCTACGTTCAGCGCCAACAGCGCGCCTACGGACAGTCCGGTCAGAATCACGATGGGCAGGGATCCGACGCCAATCAGGTCCGCTTGATACAGCATGTCGTCCATGTACAGCGGACGGCGGAAGAAGTTCGCCAGCGATTCCGCCGACAGGACGGCGTAGTCCTGAACCGCCAACGCAAAGTCTTTGGCGACCTCAATCGGCGAAGTCAGTTCGAGTTCGAACGCCATGTCTCGTCTGGGGAGCTTCTGCTCAAGGAACTATAGCAGAGAGAGAAATCATCGGGCGATCGGGTCACCGGGTGATCGGATCATCTGAAACCCATCGGTCAACGGTCTTCAGATCGCCGGATCGCCTGGTGATTCGATCACCCGATCTATTCGCGGTGGTTGTTCTTCTTCTTGATCTCGATGGCCAGCCGCTTGATCTTCTGATTCAGCGTGGAGAGCGGTACATGGAACCGTTCCGCCGCTTCGGTCTGGTTCCAACCGCACTTCTCCAGCATGTCGATGATGATTCGCCGTTCGCAGTCTTCCATTATGCTGAACAACGTGCCCCCTGCATTTGCATCCATAGCCGGAACCGAGTTGCCCCGGCCCACGATGTGGTCAGGCAGCAGATCGATCCCAACGTCGCTGTCGGATGAAAGCACCACCGCGCGCTCGATCGCGTTCTCCAGTTCGCGGACGTTGCCAGGCCAGGAATAGCTCACCAGCGGGCGCAGCGCCTCGGTGGTAATGTGGCGCCGGGGCCGCTCGTTTTCCTCGGAATATTTCTGCAGGAAGTGTTCTACCAGCAGCGGAATATCTTCCCGGCGCTGCCGCAGCGGCGGCAGATCAAGGCTGATGACGTTCAAGCGGTAGAACAGGTCCTCGCGGAAGCGGCCTTCTTTCACCATTTGGCGGAGATCCACGTTGGTGGCGGCGATGATGCGCACGTCCACTTGAATCTCCTGCACGCCGCCCAAGTGCATGAACTTGCGATCCTGCAAAACGCGCAGAATCTTGCTCTGCGTGTCCATGTTCATGGTGCCGATTTCATCCAGGAAGAGCGTGCCCCGGTCGGCAACTTCGAACAACCCCTTCTTCGACGCAACCGCGCTGGTAAAAGCGCCCTTGACGTGCCCGAATAGCGTGGATTCGAGCAGGTCGGGCGGCGTCGACCCGGAGTTAACCGGCACAAACGGCCGGTCGCGTCGCGTCGAGTTCAGATGAATCGCTTTGGCGATCAGTTCCTTACCCGTCCCGCTTTCGCCTTGCAATAGCACCGTCGAGCGGCTGGGCGCCACCTGGGCGACCAGATCGAAAATCTTCAGCATGGGCTCGCTCTTGCCCACGATGTGCTCAAAGTTGTAGCGCTGCTTGAGGGCACGCTTCAGCTGGACGTTTTCTTCTTCTGCTTTCTGCCGGGCAACAGCGGCCCGCACGTCAGCCAGCAACTTCTCGTTGTCCCACGGCTTCTGAATGAAATTAGTGGCGCCCGACTGCATGGCGCGGACCGCGTTCTCCACCGTTCCATAGGCGGTGATCATGATGATCGCCTGCTGCGGCTGCAGCAGGCGAATCTCCGCGAGCACGTCCATGCCGTTCTTGTCGGGCAGCGCCAGGTCCAGCAAAACCACGTCAAAAGCGCGCTCTCCAATCTGCGCCAGACCTTCCCGGCCGGTTGCCGCGACCACGACCGTGTAACCCTCGAGTTGAAGAAGAGCTTCCAGCGATTCCCGGATTTCCGCTTCATCGTCAACAATCAGAATTCTGCCTGCGTCCTGCGGCGTACTTTGCGGCAGGCTCCGGCGCGAGATGACTGCTACCTCAGACATTGCTACTTCAGACATGGACTGCCTTCCTCATCAACGGAAAATCCAGGGTGAAGGTGGTGCCTTCGCCCGGGCGGCTCTCCACGCGGATATTGCCCGCGTGTTCCTGGATGATGCCGTAGGTGACAGAAAGTCCAAGACCGGTGCCGCGATTCTGGCCTTCGGCGGGCGACGTCTTGGTCGTGAAAAATGGATCGTAGATGCGGTGAATATTCTCCTGCGCGATGCCCGAGCCGGTATCGGAGACGCGCACGCTGACGAATTCGCCATTCAGCGTGGACACCTTCAGAACTCCGCCCCCGGCCATCGCGTCCTTGGCATTCAGGAACAGATTCAGAAACACTTGTTGCAGGCGCCCGGCGTTGCCCTGAATCAACGGAAGGTTTTCGTTGAGCTCGGGTTGCACCTGGATGCGCGCCACCTTGAACTGGTGCTCGAGCAGCGCCAGCGTATCCGCGATTACCTTGTTCAAACTGATTTCGGTCAATTCCGTGCCCGTAATGCGGGAGAAGTTCAACAGATTGTTGACAATCTCCGAGGCGCGGAATGTTTGTTTGGTGATTTTCTCCAGCAGCCCCGCTTTCTGCGGATCCGACTGCAACTGCTTTGCCAGCATCTGCGTGTAGGAGGAGATTACCGCCAGCGGCGTATTCACTTCGTGCGCCACGCCAGCCGCCAGCAGTCCGATCGAAGAGAGTTTGTCGGCCTGGGTAAGCTGAACCTCCAGTTCGATCCTTTCCGTAATGTCGTCCATGATCACCAGCCGGCCTACCACGTTGAACTTGCGCGTGACCAGCGGCGCCATCGCAACATTCACGATGCGCGATTCGCCGGTGGGAGTCGCCAGCCGGAACTTATAAAGATTGTGAATGCCCGGATTCTGCCGAACCCGGTAAAACTCCTCGACGAAGGCGGCCGGAAAAACCTCGTTCAGAGAACGCCCCACTACCTGCCAGCGCGGCTGGGCATACATGACTTCCATCTGCGAGTTCCAGCTCTCGATGCGATCCTGTAGGTCCACCGCCATCACGCCAACGTTGATGGATTCAACAATGTTCTCGTTGAAATCCTTGAGGCGCTCGTACTCGCTCACCTTCTGTTCAAGAGACGCGTACAGCCGGCCGTTCTGTATGGCGATGCCGATGTATCCAGCAAGAGCTTCCAGCAACTCCACGTCTTCGCTGGAGAGGAAGTCGCCTTGCATGGTTTTGCCCAATCCGAGAAACGCGATTGTCTTTTGCCGCGCGTGGCACGGAATGTAGTAGTTCAGATCCAGGCGTCCGATTGCTTCCTGCGCCAGCGCATTCTCGCGCGGCAACTGGCGCGTATTTTCAAAGAAAATATGCCCGGCAGCGTCTTCGATACGCGGTTTCGCCAGGAATGACAGGTCGAGACCGATGACAGGGGCGAGCCCGAACGATTTGGCCAGTTCAAAGCGCGAAGAGTCGCTGTTGCCCAGAAAGATCGCGATCCGATCCACCAGCAGGGTGCGTGCCAGCCGGTCCACCAGCGAGGAAAGCATTTTGTCGAGGTCGGTTTCCGAACTCAACTCACGTCCAAATTCGATCAGCGTCCGCCGGTAGTCGTAGCCCGTCCGGAAGAAGAATCGGTCCAGCCTTTCCTGAATCCACTTCCGCACCGGATCAAACAGCAGAGCGGTGACCACGATGGCCACCATCAGCCCGTAAGGCCCGGAACTAGGCACGCGCGTATGCACCAACTCCGCAATCGCGGCCACTCCGGCGAAGTACACTCCCACCATGGCCGCTGCCGCCAGCGTGTATGCCATGCCGCGCTTGAAGATCAGATCCACGTCCATCAGCCGGTAGCGGAAAATGGCGTATCCAAAAGTCAGCGGCAACAATCCCAGCGACAGCACCGATACCTTCATGGCGGGCGAAGGCATCTTTTCGAGCAGGTACGGCAGAACATAGAAAAGCGTGAACGGAGTTATGGCGAGGATGGTGCCGCGCGTAATCCATTTCAGCTGTTGCCGCAGAATCGGAGTCGTGGCTTGCTGATAGTTGTTCCACAGAACCGCCGCCGCCGAGACGAAGAAAATCGTCTGATAAGCCAGATCCACACGGTTCAGATTGAAGAGCAGCGAAGCGCTCGCTTTCAAGTACTCAAGCGCCAGGATCTGAATTCCGAGCAATGCCGCTCCCGGCAAGTACACTAGCGGAATCGACCAGCGATGCTTGCTGACAAACTCCCGCCGTTCCGGGAAGGTCAGTACGAAGTGCAGAAACAGCGCCGGTTGCAGCAATCCTGCGACTTCATTGGCCCAGAATATGATCCAGTCAAAAGCGTTGAATTTGCCGGTGTAGTGGAGCGAGTAGAAGATGAACGAGACCAGGCAGAAAATGTAAAAATGCGTGGATCCCACCGCCGTCCAGCGCCGCAGCAATACATAAAGCCCAATGCCCAGGTAAATGAGTGCAATCAGCCGCAGCCAGTCGTTCATGGAGCGATCGGCCGGAGCCAGTACCACCTCCACATCCAGAGGAACGGAGCTGCGGATCAGCGAGTAAGTCGCCTTCGACCAGACGCCGGAATAATAGATCTGCCGCGTCACTGCCGCCGAACTGTCCACCGCGCGCCCATTAACGCTGACGACCTCGTCCCCATGGCGGATTCCTGCCCGCTCGGCCGGCCCGTTGGGCTCCAGTCGATCCGCCACCAGGTGGCCGTTCCGCTCCATCCACCACGCCCCATCGTCAGGGATGGCCGTTTGGTGCTCGATTTTGTAGTTGAAACCGGCAAAAACTACCGCTGCTACCGTAAGCAGAGCCAGCAGGATGGCGGTAAACCGGGCCTCAAATTCGCGGTTCATGGTTCGCGACTCATGGACTGGGAAGGTCGCAGTGGCGGCGCGGCCAGAAATTCTCCGCCCTTCTGACATCAGCAACTTCACTGCCACCCTCCAATCTCGCTCGGTGCTCGTAAGTCACTCCCATAGAGCAACTTCCGCAATTATAGAGAGAATCTGGAATGGTGGCTATGATTTATGGAATCAAGCTTCTGCTTTTTGGGATACGCTCTGGGCAGCGAGAAGAGGGTCTGGGAGCTGGATCAGCTTGAAGGAGCTAGCAGATTTTGGTGGTTTGGCTGGTTTCAGAAGTGAGGTGACGTGCCCAAACCCTGCTTGGTGTTTGAGGGGTTCGAGAACCTTCCCCGTTTCCCGAACCCCCCACTTACTGGTCCCACCTGACTCGCCAAGCTTCTCGCTCAGGAGAAGTGGGCAAACCCTGCAAGTGAGTTTGATCTTGCGCCGGATTCCCGGAAACGTCCATGGAGCGGGTCTGAAGCTATCTGAACTGATCTGAAGAAATTAATCGCTGCGCGCTTGACACCGGCGTCGAGGCAGAACAGAATTTCTGACGGATTTCATCTATCCTGTAGAGACGCGACTTGCCGCGCCTCCTGTATAAGCCAGGGGTTATACATTGCCAGATACGCCCGACAAGAAGGTCCGCTTCGACGATTTCGAGCTGGATTACAGCCGTTTTCAACTCCGCCATCGTGGCAATCCGGTTCGGCTGGAGGGCCTGCCCCTGCAATTGCTCATGTTCCTCGTCGAAAAGAGGGGGCAACTGATCACGCGCGAGCAGATCGCCAGTGAATTATGGAGCAAAGATGTTTTTGTCGATGTCGAGCAGGGAATCAATACTGCCATCCGCAAGATCCGCCGTGCCTTGGCTGACGATGCCGAGGAACCGCAGTACCTGCAGACCGTTGTCGGTAGGGGCTATCGTTTCGTAGCGCCCGAAGCAGCAGAGGTGACAAGTGGTCAAATACCAGCCGGAGGATTCTCCGTTTCCGCCGAAGAACTGGGACGCGCCATCATGACCGCAGCCGGATTAGATCCCGAAAACCCCCGAGGAACGCCAAAGGTTCCCGCCGAAGACTGAAAGCTGATTGCCCTGTCCTATTCCTACGTCTGTTCGTTCTACAATTGAGGCAGGTTCCGCCTCAATCAAATCGCAGCAGAAACACTCCAGCCACAAAGCGGAGTGATAGGAAAGCCCGACTGTAAATGCCGGGGAAGCGGGAGTGGGAGCCCGAGTCCCGCAAGGGACGGCACATTGAAGCTGTTCCAAAAAAAAGAAGGGGAGCTAGAATTCAGCTCCCCAGAAGCAATAGAGGCGATATCACTTATTAAGACGCTCTCAACGAGGATTTCGTTGCCCATCGAAACGCAACATCCCAAAGAAAAATCCATCACCGGAGTTGCTCGAGTTGCCCCAGAAGAGCACTGGCTCGATCTCCCCGACGGACGCATGCGCTACCTCAAGGCCGGCTCCGGCCCGGCGCTCATCCTGATTCATGGCCTGATGGGTTACTCCTTTTCCTGGAGATTCACCATCCCCGCGCTCGTGCCTCATGTGACCGTCTATGCCATCGACAATCTGGGTGCCGGATTCTCGACCTCGAAAAAGGGCATGAACTGCACCATGCGTGCCACCGCCGAGCGCGTCCTGCAGTTCGCGGACGCGCTGGGTATCAAAGATTTCGATCTGCTGGGCACTTCCCACGGCGGTGGCGTTGCCATCATGGTGACTGCCATTTGCGTCGAACAAAACGACAAACGCCTGCAGCGCCTGGTGCTTGTGGCGCCGGTCAATCCCTGGTCGCCGCATGGCAAGCGGCTTGCGCCCTTTTTGGGCAGTGCCTTCGGTGCCATGCTCTTTCGCAACACGATTGAGCGCTGGCGTTCCCTCGATTATCTGTGGCTGCGCCGCATGTTTGCCGACGGGTCGAAAATTCCGCTCGATTCGCTCGCCGGCTACCGCCTGCCCGTACTCAAGAACCACGTGTTCCGTCATGCTTCGCACATCATCAAAAATTGGACGACAGACCTCGCGGAACTGGAAAGGGCCCTCCCCAAGATTCGCGATTACCCCACGCTGTTCATCTGGGGAACGAAAGACCGCGCGGTTAATGTCCGATCCGCCCAGCCGCTGCGCCAGAATTTTCGCGATGCCCACCTGTTGACATTCGAAGGAGTCGGCCATCTGCCCTACGAAGAGGCGCCCGAAGACTTCAATCGCGCGCTCGTCGATTTCCTCACTGGCGGAAAAGGAACGTGATCAATTCCCAGTCTCAGCCAACCCCGCTTTTTTGGGGGACTGAGAACCTAGAACTGGGAACTTGTTTCTTCAATTCATGGACCACACTATCCTTCATTCGCTCCGCTCTTTTGTCGCCGACTACGGTTACTGGGCTATAGCTCTGGTGTTGCTGTGCGAGAACGCCGGCATTCCCCTCCCCGGCGAGACCACGCTTCTGCTCGCAAGTTTTCTGGCCTATTCCGAACACCAGTTGCATCTCGGATGGATCATTGTGGTTGCCATCTGTGCCGCCACGCTCGGTGACAATCTGGGCTACGCCATTGGCCACTATGGCGAGCGTCCCCTGCTCGATCGCTATCAAAGCTTCTTTCGGATCTCGTCAATCACGTTGAAGCGCGGCGAGGAAATGTTCGCCCGCTACGGTGCGGCCGCCATTTTCTTTGCCCGCTTCGTTTTCGGTATGAGAGTCTTCGCCGGGCCGCTAGCCGGTGTGCTGCGCATGCGCTGGCGAGCTTTTGTTCTTTTCAACTTTCTGGGCGCGGCCGTCTGGGTCACCGTCATTGCGAGCGCCGGATATTTCTTCGGCCAGCATTGGCATACTCTGGTGCACGTCATGCTGCGTTTCAATGTCGCCGTTTTGATTATCACCCTGGCCGTGATCTTGATGCTATGGAGGAGATATCGCCGCCAGCCCCCTCCGGAAAAGGATTGACCGGCCGCCTTGCGCAGGGGCAAGTCACTGCTTTACACCTCTGAGCGCCAGGTGGAAGGACCCGGTGTACTGCCTTCTTGTCCTGCCTGGCCGAACCAGGATGCCGAATCGAATCCCGCGCCTGCCCGCGCCTCTTCCGGGATCGGAGACTCCGAATTGCGCTGAGCCAAAGTATCTTCCGTCACTTCCACTCCTCCCTCCGCCGTCATATGCTGGCATAAGCAGCACAAGGCACTGGAGAGCCCCGTGATTCCAGAACGCAAACCGAATAGCGTGTCACCCGCGGCTGCGGCCCGCTTTCCTTATTTGAAACTTTCGCAAGTCTGGGTGCGATTCCTGCTGGCCATCGTGGGTCTGATGCTGGCTTTTGGGGCAGCGCTGTTTTCCACGGTCGAGCGCGAGGCGGGCAACCTCTGGGGAACTCTGATTATGGCGTCGGTGGCGCTCTTGCTGGCCACCTTCGTCGGCTTGACCACCGTGCCATACCTGGCACGGCGAGTGGTCGTGACCCGCGTCCAAGAGGCCATGGACTACGATGTCACGCGTCCTGGCCTGATCTACATCCTGATCAGCGTCGTCATCGGAATTGCCGCCATCAACACGGGAAACAATCTGCTTTACATTATCGTTTCCGCATTGCTCTCGGCCATTCTGGTTTCCGGCATCGCCTCGGCGCTGGTGCTCCGTAGTCTCCAACTTGATGTCCATCTGCCGGAACACGTTTTTGCCGAACGGCCGATGTTGGCGCGTCTGCTCTTGCTCAACACCAGTTCGTGGTTGCCATCTTTTTCCGTGCGCGTCGTTCCTGCCAAGCGCAAAAGTAAAGACCACTGGGGGTGGGAAGCTACGACCTTCGTTTGGCCTCCCAACCGCGCGCCTCAGGATCAATGGGTCCGTCTGCCCGACCGCCGCCTGCGCCGCGTCCGCGAGGAAGCAGAAAAGCCCATTCTGCAGGAATCCGTTTATTTCCCCTTTCTTGCCGCCGGACAGGAACTCCGCGCCGACCTCGAGATGACCTTCCCAGCCCGCGGCCGCCACTCGGAAAAGAACTTTGGACTGGCCACCCGCTTTCCCTTCGCCTTCCTCCTGAAAACCCGCCGCATTAACCTGGCCCGCGAGGTGATCGTCTATCCCGTCGTCGAGCCCACCGAGCAGTTCCTCGAAGTTCTTCCCATGGTCACGGGCGAGTTTGAAACTTTTGTGCGCGGACGCGGCAACGATCTTTACCTCATCCGCGAGTACATGCCCGACGACTCCGCCCGCCATGTGGACTGGAAAGCCACGGCTCGCACCGGCGCTCTCAAAGTGCGCGAATTCAGCCGCGAGGATGAACGCAAGCTCCGCGTCGTGTTTGACAATCCTGCTCCCGGAGTCCTGCCGCCCCCGGTGTATGAGCGGGCCGTGCGTCTGGCCGCCTCTCTGGGATGGCACTTCCACCATGAAGATGTCGAAGTCTCTTTTGTCGCCCCGGGATTGGAACCCACCGAAGATGTCTTCGCTTTCCTGCGCTACCTGGCGCTGGTCGAACCGCAGGAGGCGACGCCCGTGTTCAGCCGTCTGCGAGCCAGTGCGGATTACAACGTCATCGTTACCGCCCGCTCCGCTGCCGAGGTACCTGCCGCTCTGGCCGCGAGATCTTATATCCTCCCGCTGGGCGCGAGCGGAAGCGCTTAGCAAGCCACCGGAAACACACCCGCTACTTGATCTCCTTCATCGTCATGAGCGTGCCGTAGTCGCGGCCGGAGGGCTCCACGGCGCGCGCTACCACTCCCGCAAAAGCTTCGCGAAGTTCGGGAAACTTCGCCACCACCGCCTTGATCATGGCCGTATTTTTCTGGAACGCGAGCGCAGTATTCGACACATCGTCAATCTGGTACTTCACCACCACGTCAAGATCGTCACCCACCGCCAGCGGAAAGACTTCCGTCCAAGTCCAGGTCCAATGATAGATCTTGTCTCCCGCGCTCATTTCCAACGTGTTGCCATTCACGGGAACATCGGAGGGTTGTATTGCCTGGGTCTCGTCATAGAGCCTGTCGGTCGAGAGCGTGCTCATAAAATCCACGGGAGCCGACAGAGCGATTGCCTCGCGGTAATACAACCAGGCATTGTGATTCTGCCCTTTGCTCTTGAAATCGCGGGCGTGCTGGGTAAACCATGCGGCATCGTGGCCGCACGCCTGCGAGGACTTGGCATAGAAGCCTGCCAGCTTCCATTCCGCTCCCACCTGCTGCAGGACAAGCGTCAGCGTCTTCGGATTCTGGCCATTCACGTCGAGAATAGTTACGCCGTACTTTCCGGGTGGCAGGTTAGGCAGGATAAACACCGCGCTATCCTTCGTCTGCCCCGACTTCCCAAACACTCCACAAAGAAATTCGGCGCGTGCCAGTGGTTCCGGCCCATCGGCCGTCAGCAAGAAAGGCGGACGCACGGTTGCGTTTGCACCAGTGAACGCCGCCTGGTTCTCTTTGACCGCGGTTTCAATGCCGGCAAAGCTGGCGGCCACGGAGGCAATCGAATTCTGCCGCAGGGCTGCCGTATCGCCGCGCGCCGACATATCGAAGTAGCGCTTTGCCGTGGTTTCGAGAGCGGTTTGCACCGAGGCATCCATGTCCGCCGCGCTCTGGCAGGTCTGGGCGCGGGCGAGCGGAGCGCCGACCGATGTTCCCAGCAGTAGAAGCCACAGGCATCGCCACCAGCGCCGTCGATTCCGAAGCATACGTTTCGAAGCCGTACCCAAGGGGAAAGCCTCCGCTGGCATTCTACGCGTTGTCTTGGCCAAGAGCAGTCTAACTGCTTGCAAATCTGTGGCGGCAATGAGGCTGGATCATTGATTACGCCCATCAAACGCAAGAAATCGCCCCTCCGGCGTTCTACCTGCAGTGGTAAAATCAGCCAGGGCGCAGTGTTGCCGAATCCTTGGCCGCTCGCGGAAATTGGGGGAATCTCATGCCGTGCACGCGCAGATGGATTGCGTTGGGACTGCTACTGTCAGCTCAGCTCCTGCTTGCGCAAACTGCTGCCCCGGCTCCGCAGTCCACCACTCGGCACCGCAAGTCCCATAAGGCCCGGACGCCACTCGTGCTCCCGCCTTTGCCAGGTGGTCCGCTGAGTCAGTTGCCCATGGACCAGATTCCGGCAACCCCGGCGAAAGTCAGCTATCAGGGCGGGTTGCTGACCATCTCGGCTCAAAATTCTACTTTAGGTGAAATCCTGCGCGACGTCCGCAAGGTCACCGGTGCTTCGATTGAAATTCCTTCGGGCTCGGGCGCCGGCGAGCGGGTAGTCACTCACCTCGGTCCGGCCGCGCCACGGGACGTTCTGGCGAGCTTGCTCAACGGCTCCTCGTTCGATTACGTGATGCTCGGTTCGAGTTCCGATCCTACAGCGGTTTCGAGCGTGATCCTTATCCCCAAGGCATCGGCGGCGGGAGAGGCCCAGACTACCGCAAACCTCAATCAGAATAATCCTGGTGTAATGCCCCCGAACCGCTTCGCCCAACCGTTCAGCCAGCCCGGTGTCCCGCAACCTGGAAATGGACAACCGGCGAATGCTGAAGCCGACGATAGCGCCAAAGACGACGAGCAGGATAGCGCGGATGATAACGCCGACGATCAGGGCCAGCCTGGACAACCCGGACAGCCCGAAGTGAATGGCGGAAATGCGACGGACCAGGGGCAGCAACCCGACCCCAACCAACCTAATGCCGGGCCCAAGACACCTGAACAGATTCTGGAGATGCTCCGCAAGCAGCAGCCGGGAGGCCCCGTCTTCGCCAACCCGCAACCATCCCCGCAGCCGCCGCAGCCTCAGCAGTAGGCGCAGATCGAGCGAAAAAGTTGGAAAAATCGGGTCGGTTAGGGACGGCACGCCCCAGGCTGCTTAGTCGCCGCTGACGTGACTCTGATGCGGTACCAAAGTTCGAAGGATATTAGACGGTTTAGACGGGTTAACCACGGCCAATATACCGCAAATCGCGCAATATGCGCCGAAAACACCTAGAATTACACTCAAAATTGCGGTGCTGCCGATCAAGAAAGTTACGAAAAATGCGTTCACGGTACCAACCCTTGTTGGCAGCCACCCTCAGGAATCGTGCGACTGCAAATATTTCACTCTATCCGCATTTGACCCCCGCCGCTGTTAACAAATAAGATACGAGAATCGAACTGCGTATTCCCACTCTCCGATATTTCTTGGGCCCCGTCCACGTTACGGGAGTTCATGACGCTCTGTGCTAAATGGCGATTACCACGATTTCCGTACGCGGCGCCCGCCAGCACAACCTCAAGAATATTGACGTCGAGATTCCTCGCAACACTCTGACGGTCATTACCGGTCTGAGCGGCTCGGGCAAATCCTCGCTTGCGTTCGATACCATCTACGCCGAAGGCCAGCGCCGCTACGTCGAAACGCTTTCCGCCTACGCCCGTCAATTCCTCGACCAGATGGAGCGCCCCGACGTCGATTCCATCGACGGCCTCAGCCCGGCGATTTCCATCGAACAGAAAACCACCAGCCGCAGCCCGCGCTCGACCGTCGGCACCATCACCGAGATCTACGATTACCTGCGCCTGCTCTACTCGTCGATCGGAGTGCCTCATTGTCCGAATTGCGGCAAGCCCATTACCCGACAGTCTGCCGAGCGAATCGTGCAGCGCGTCATGGCGCTCGCGCCCGATGATCGAGTCATGATCATGGCGCCCATCGTTCGCGGCCGTAAAGGCGAATTCAAGAAAGAAATGGAGAAGCTCATCCAGCACGGCTTCTCCCGCGCTCGCGTCGATGGCGAACTGGTCAATCTTGAGGACGACCTGGCGCTCGACAAGCGGAAGAACCATACCATCGAAGTCGTCGTGGATCGCCTGCTGGTGAAGCCGGGAATCGAACATCGCCTGGAACTCTCGGTCGGGCTCGCGATGAAACTCGGCGGAGGTCTCGTCCTGGTAGCCGTAGTCAACGGAGACGAGACGCTTTATTCGTCGCGCCTGGCCTGTCCCGATTGCGGCATCAGCGTTCCGCAACTTGAGCCACGATCGTTCTCCTTCAACAGTTCCTATGGAGCCTGTCCCGAGTGCCACGGCCTCGGAAGCCGTTACGATCTCGATCCCGCCAAAGTAATTGTTGATTGGTCAAAGCCGCTGCTTGACGGCGGGTTGGGCCCGGGTTCTTCATCGCAGAATTTGCTTCGGAGCCTGCAGTTGCTTGTTCTGGCCTACGGTTTCGACTTGACGACGCCGTTCGAGAAATTTCCCGACAAGATTCAGAACCTCCTGCTAAACGGCGAGCCGCAGCGCGGCGGCAAGACTGGTTTTCTCGGGATTCTCGGCCACCTGAAGCAGAATCTCGAAGCCTCCACCTCCGATACCTACCGCGAATATCTGATGGATTTCATGTCGGCTACCGAATGTTCGGTGTGCCACGGCATGCGCTTGCGTCCGGAAAGCCTGGCCGTAAAAGTGAACGGCATGTCCATCGCCGATTTCACCAGCCTTCCAATTGCCCGCGCGCTCGAGGCCGCGCGCACCATCCAATTGACCGGCAGGGACTTAACCATCGCCGGGCGCATCGCCCACGAAATCACCGAGCGTCTCGAATTCCTGCACAACGTCGGACTCGGCTACCTGTCCCTCGGCCGCTCCGCCGCCACCCTTTCCGGCGGAGAAGGCCAGCGCATCCGCCTGGCGACGCAAATCGGATCAAAGCTGCGCGGCGTTCTCTATGTTTTGGACGAACCTTCCATTGGCCTGCACCATCGCGACAACGGTCGTCTTCTCGCCGCGCTGGAAAATTTGCGCGACCTTGGCAACACCGTTCTCGTAGTCGAGCACGATGAAGAAACTATCCGCCGCGCCGACTATGTCATCGATCTCGGCCCCGGCGCCGGCCGTCATGGCGGCGAACTGGTTGCCAGCGGAACGCCAGCCGAAATCATGAACGCGCCCGCCTCCCTTACCGGAGCCTACATCGCCGGACGCCAGCAAATCGCCACACTGCCCGAGCGCCGCAGTCCCAATGGCAAAGCCATCGCGGTCCTGGGCGCGTGCCAGAACAACCTCAAGAATCTCGACGTAGTGTTTCCGCTAGGCGTGATGACGGTTGTCACCGGCGTTTCCGGATCCGGCAAATCGACGTTGGTCAATGACATCCTCTACCGTGCCCTCGCTAAACAGCTCTATCGTTCCCGCGAGGAACCCGGGACCCACAAAGCCATCACCGGAGCAGAGCTGATCGACAAGGTGATTCGCATCGACCAGTCGCCCATCGGCCGTACGCCGCGCTCCAATCCCGCAACGTATACCGGAATCTTCGCGGCGGTTCGCGATCTCTATGCCATGTTGCCCGAGTCCCGCGAGCGCGGCTACAAGCCCGGACGCTTCTCCTTCAACGTTTCCGGCGGACGCTGCGAAGCGTGCCAGGGCGAAGGCCAGCGCCGCATCGAGATGAATTTCCTGCCCGACGTTTACGTGCAGTGCGAAGTCTGCGGCGGGCGCCGCTACAATTACGAAACCTTGTCCGTCCACTACAACGGCTATTCCATCGCCGACCTGCTCGAAATGCCGGTATCGGACGTGCTCCAGATTCTCGAAAACATTCCCCAGGTCAAGCAAAAGCTGCAAACCCTGGTCGACGTTGGCCTCGGATACATTCACCTGGGTCAATCTGCCGTCACACTCTCCGGAGGCGAAGCCCAGCGCATCAAGCTAGCCCGCGAACTGAGCAAGCGCCAGACCGGAAAAACTCTTTATCTGCTGGATGAACCGACGACGGGATTACACTTCGACGACGTGCGGAAATTGCTCGATGTACTGCACCGCCTCACCGACCTGGGAAACACGGTCATCATCATCGAACACAATCTGGACGTCATTCGCAACGCCGACTGGATCCTCGATCTCGGCCCCGAAGGCGGAGAAGAAGGCGGCCGCATCGTAGCCCAAGGCACGCCCGAACAAGTCGCGCGCGTCAAGAAGTCCTACACCGGCCAGGCGCTGACCGCGTATTTCAATGGATCAGGAAGGAACGCCTCCGAGAGAAATGGGTCCAACAATGACTCAGCAAAGGGCTTGCTCGCGCCCACTGGCACAGGAGACCGCCAGTGAACTTTCCTGCCGATGATCTTCCAGAAAATCCGGAAGCGGTTCAAGAGGTGACGAGTCCAGTCAATGACTTGGCCTCTGGCCTGCAAGTGGATATTGGTCCCGCCATCCCGACGGATCCATTCTGGTGGGATATTTTCGTGTTAGTGCTCCTAACAGTCCTGTCCGCGTTGTTGCTTCTCATCAGCGTGTCTGGCACAGTGCTGATCGCAAAGAGATGGGTCTACCCCCATCTTAGCGCCCTAGAAACCGGGTCCGTGCCGCTGGTTCTCATATCCGCCGAGGCTGCCTGGTATGTCCTCGTCCTTGCCTGTATGTATTTGCTAGTCACAAGGGTGCAACACTGTTCGCATTTTCTTGCAGCGATACGTTGGCACTGGCCCTCCAAGTCCCCGGTGTATGTTTTTGCGGGGATATGCCTCGCTGTCGCTCTTCAAGGCCTAGCCCATCTGTTACCCATTCCTAAGAACCTGCCGATTGACAATATGTTTCGTACACCGGCAGAAGCGTGGGTACTTTCAATTTTCAGCATCACTCTTGCTCCTTTGATGGAAGAGCTATATTTTCGCGGTTTCCTATACCCAGTGCTGGCGCGCTACCTCGAGATGGCTTCTGCCTTCTTGCTGGAGCATTGCGTCGGGATGGAAGACACAGTTGACCCGAGTCGAAACACCGCCATGTCCGCTGCCATCCTGCTAACCGCGGCTCCCTTTGCCCTGCTGCATGGCGCGCAACTGGGGTTCGCGTGGGGACCGGTGCTCGTGATCTTCCTCGTCGGCGTTGTCCTGACGACGGTCCGAGCCAGAACGAATTCCGTAGCCGCCGGCGTCCTCATCCACATGGCCTATAACGGAACCATCTCCGTAGCCATGTTCTTCGCCACCAACGGCTTTCGACATCTGGAGAAGCTAAACCAATAAGAAAAGGTCTTAGATGTTAGGTCTTAGGTCTCAACTTCGAGTTGGCAGTCGTATGGTGTTCGCTATACCCTAAGACCTAAGACCTGACACCTAAGACCTGATCCTTCATGTCCACTGCACGGCAAGAACTCCTAAAGCTGCTGGCGCAAAAGTCATTTCGCCTGGGCGAATTTAAGTTGTCCTCCGGCGGCACCAGCGACTATTACATCGACTGCCGCACCACCACGCTCGATGCCCGGGGCGCGCAATTGGTAGGCGAAGTCTTCCTGGATGAAATGCGTGGCCAAGGCTGGCATGCCGATGCCATCGGCGGACTGACCATGGGCGCCGACCCCATAGTCGTAGCCGTAGCCGTCATCAGCGGAACCCTGAATGGCTTCCTCGTGCGCAAAGCCGAGAAGCAGCACGGCACGGGCCAGCGCATCGAAGGCTTCCACGAAAAAGGCGCACGCGTGGTGATCGTAGACGATGTGTGCACCACCGGTTCCTCCACCGTGCAAGCTATCGAAGCCGCCCGGGAATTCGGCTTCAAAGTGGTTGGTGTCATGTGCCTGGTCGAGCGCGAAGATGCTAAGGGCCGACCCAACGTAGAAAAAGCCGCCGCTCCCGCACCCTTCATCTCAATCTTTACCGCAAATGATGTGCGAAAAGAGCATTTAGCAATTAGCACTTAGCATTTAGCTGCGAACGACTAACGACTAGCGACCAACGACTGACTCATGATTCACACTCTAGAATGGACCCCCCGCGGCGTACGTTTCATCGACCAGACGAAGCTGCCCACCGAAGAAGTTTACGTAACCTGCACCACGCACCAGCAGGTCGCCGACGTGATCCGCAACATGGTAGTCCGAGGAGCCCCCGCCATAGGCGTAGCCGCCGCCATGGGTATAGCGCTCGGCGTAAAGAATTCGAAAGCCGAAACCGGCGCCGATCTAAAAAAAGATTTCGACCAGATCTGCGAGACCATCCGCCAGACGCGCCCCACCGCCGTGAATTTGTTCTGGGCGATCCGCCGCATGACGGAGAAATTCGAACGCGTCCGCATTCGACCCATCCCTCAAATCAAGCAGGATCTCATCGAAGAATCCCAGCGCATGCATGCCGAAGACATCGCCGCCAACCAGGCCATGGGACGCCACGGTGCCACGCTCATGCCATCGAGCGGAGGCGTGCTGACCCACTGCAATGCGGGAGCCCTAGCCACTGCCGGCTACGGCACCGCGCTAGGCGTAATCCGCGCGGCCGTGGAAGCAGGCAAGAAAATTCATGTCTACGCCGACGAGACGCGCCCCTTTCTGCAAGGCTCCCGCCTGACCGCCTGGGAATTGATGAAGGACGGCATCCCCACCACCGTCATCTCCGACAACATGGCCGGAGTCATGATGCAGCAGGGCAAGATCGGAGCCATCGTCGTAGGCGCCGACCGCATAGCCGCCAACGGAGACGTAGCAAACAAGATCGGCACCTACACTGTAGCGGTCCTGGCCAAAGAGCACGGCATCCCGTTCTACGTAGCCGCGCCGATTTCCACCGTGGATCTAGCCACGCCCGACGGCAGCAAAATTCCTATCGAGCAGCGCAACCCAAGGGAAGTAACGCACATCGCCGGCAAGCAAATGGTGCCCGACGGAGTTGAGGTCGAGAACCCCGCCTTCGATGTAACTCCGGCAAAATACGTGGCCGCCATCATCACCGAACGCGGCATAGCCCGAGCCCCGTACACAGAATCGCTAAGGAAATTATCGGAGGCATCTACATAGGGACGGCCGCCCTCGGCCGTCCAGCCGGGCGAGGCCCCGGCGGCTCTCCGCGATGTCCACCATCTCCCAATCCGACCTCACATTCCAAAGCGGCGGCAAGCCCATCCGCCTCGACTCATACCTACCGAAGACACAAGAGGGCCTAGTTCCCGCCGTCGTCGCCCTCCACGGTGCCGGAGGCAACGTCTCCGGCATGGAGCGCTACGCCAGCGCGCTAGCGGCCCAGGGCTTCGCAGTGTACGTGCTCCATTACTTCGATCGCACCGGCACCGAGTCGGCCGACAAGCCGACCATCCTGCGCAATTTCCCGCTGTGGATGAAAACCCTCTGGGACGCAATCAGCTTCGTCGAAACGCAGCCAAAAGTCGATCGCGAGCGTATCGCCCTGCTGGGCTTTTCGCTCGGAGCTTATCTTTCGCTCGCCAATTCCGCCATTGACCCTCGTGTGAAAGCCGTCGTCGAGTTCTTCGGAGGCATGCCCAAAGAAATGCATCTCTTTATGAGGCGCCTCTGCCCCGTGCTAATCCTGCACGGCGAGGCCGACCAGACCATCCCCGTCGAGGAGGCCTACCAATTACAGAAGTTGCTGGAGAAAAAGGGAATTCCCTACGAAATCAAAATCTATCCCGGAGCGGGCCACGGTTTCGAGGACGAAGAAACCTGGCACGACGCAGCTCGAAGAAGTCTGGAATTTCTGCAGAAATACTTGGCCGCACCGCGCGACCCAACCGAGAGATAGCGGCCCAACTCAGATTCGGGACAGACGAAACGGTGCGCTAAGCAAGCGCGCCGGGAGCATCACCACGGCCCACACCAGCGCCAGCGCTCCGTGGACAGCGATTCCCACCAGCCGGAAGGGCAACAACAACAGCCACACGAACGGATATAGGATCAGCGCCATCAGCGCCAAGGGCCAGCACACCACGAACAGAATGCACCAGAGCAGGAAGGCAATCATGAAGACACCTCCTCCTGAATATGATACGCAACCGGAAGGGAAAAAGTTCGACCTGCCCAGCAGAACTGAGAACTGAGAGCTGACAGCTGCCCTTCTCACATCGTCTTCAGCTCAGCACTAACCCGCAGCTTCGCTTCGGTTGCCTTCTGGACGTCCTCAACCGTCAGCCCCGGCGCAATCTCTTCCAGCAGCAAACCCTCCGGAGTCACTCGAATGTAAGCCATCTCGGTGACGATCGTGTCCACGACCCGCACGCCGGTCAGCGGCAGCGTGCATTTTTTCAGGATCTTCGGCTGCCCGTCTTTAGTCGCATGTTCCATGCCGACAATCACTCGTCGCGCTCCTGCCACCAGGTCCATGGCTCCGCCCATGCCCTTGACCATTTTGCCGGGAATCATCCAGTTCGCCAGACTGCCGGTTTCATCCACTTCCATCGCGCCCAGCACGCTAAGATCGACATGCCCGCCACGAATCATCGCGAAAGAATCGGCGCTCGAGAAATACGCGGTACCCGCCAGTTCGCTGACCGTTTCTTTACCCGCGTTGATCAGGTCCGCGTCTTCCGTGCCTTCAACCGGAAACGGCCCGATGCCCAGCATCCCGTTCTCCGATTGCAGAATCACGTCCATTCCAGGCGGTACATAATTGGCAATCAGCGTGGGCAGCCCTATGCCAAGGTTGACGTAGAATCCGTCGCGCAGTTCGCGGGCAATGCGCTTCACGATGCGTTCGCGTTTGTCGGTATCCTTTGTGGCCTTGGGCAAAGTTGACATTGTTTCCTTCGATTCTGTTTCCGCAATAGATCGACGCGCACCCAGCTATACCGCTGCGGCCTTCGTCACCGTCCTTTTCTCGATTCTTTTTTCAAACAACTCCCCCTGGAAGATTCGCTTCACATACACGCTGGGCGTATGAACCATATCGGGATCAAGTTCTCCCGGTTCGACCAGGTGTTCGACTTCGGCGATGGTAATCTTGGCTGCGGTTGCCATCATGGGATTGAAATTACGCGCCGTTTTGCGATAGACGAGGTTGCCCCACTTGTCGCCCTTCCACGCCTTGACGAAGGCGAAGTCGGCTTTCAGCGCGCGCTCCATGATGTAAGTGCGACCGTCGAACTCGCGGGCTTCTTTGCCCTCGGCAACCACGGTTCCAACGCCGGTGGGCGTGAAGAATGCCGGAATTCCAGCCCCCCCGGCACGAATTCGTTCCGAGAACGTTCCCTGCGGAACCAGGTCGAGTTCGACCGTGCCGTTCAGCACCATCTGTTCGAGCAGCTTATTTTCCCCGACGTAGGTTCCGATGTGATGCCGGATCTGGCCATTGGCCAGAAGCAGCCCCATGCCCAAACCATCGACTCCCACATTGTTGCTGATGGTAGTAAGGTTCTTGACCCCCTTGCGGGCGAGAGCGCGGATCAAGTTCTCCGGCATCCCGCACAAACCAAATCCGCCCACCATGATGGTGGCGCCGTCGAATACGTCCTGGATCGCTTCGTCAGCGCTCGCGACAACTTTGTGCATAGCAGGAGAATTCTATAAGAATTTCACCACCGAGGCACGGAAGGCAAAGTCAAAAGTCAGAAGTCAAATTGAAGAAGTGCAAACCAATCCGAGTGCGGCCGGGATCGGGGAACTCGGATTTTACTTCTTCAATTTGACTTCTTACTTTTTACTTTCTCCGTGCGTGGCGAGTTCTTCTTCAACTGATGCGCCCGTTCGAATTCGGCAGCGAGTTCGCGCGAGTCCAGATTCTCCCGGATGTGCGCCAGCCGCTGTTCCAGCTTCTGCAGCGCGTCGCTAAGATTCTTGCGATTGGTAATGGCGATGTCGCGCCACATCGAATAGGGACTGCCGGAAATGCGCGTCATCTCGCGCAAAGCTCGTCCGCCAATGTCGAGCATAGGCGCGTCGGAGCCGAATTCGTCGACCAGCGCGGCCGCCAGCGCGGTCGAAATCATCTGCGGCAGATGGCTGATCCAGGCGCAGAAGCGATCATGATCCGAGGCCTCGACGACCGCTGTTTTAGCGCCGATCTTCTCCGCGCACTGAATGAATTCTCCGCAACGTCCGGCGTAAACGTTTTGGCCGGGAAGCGGTGTAAACAGCCAGGCCGCGCCTTCGAAAAGATCGGCATCGGCAAACTCCACGCCGGCGTTTTCCTTACCTGCCATGGGATGCCCGGCCAGAAATCTGTGCCCCGCGTTTCGGCCAAACGATTTCGTGGCGCGCTGTACGATTTCCGCCTTGGTGCTGCCGACATCGGTTACCAGCGTCTTGGGTGGCAGCGCCGGACCGAGCCGGTCGATGAAATCGAGAATCGGAATCACCGGAGTAGCCAGCACCACCAAATCGCTTCCCCGCACAGCGTCCGCGGGATGGGTACTCCCACCTTCAATGGCGCCGCACTCCTCGGCCCGCTCCAGAACCGGAGCGCGATCGCACCCGATAATCCGTCCGGCAAGCCGCCGCCTCTTCAGCGCGAGGCCCAGCGAGCCTCCGATCAACCCGGTTCCGATGATGGTGACTTGTTTAAACGCCATGGGATTTGCGGAATTCAATAAAATGAGAACTCGATGCGATGACAATTCATAACGCGGCAAAAGGTCTACGCGATCTCGCGTCCCACTGCGGTCGCAACCACGCGGATCTGGTCCATTAACTCGGCAAATTGTTCCGGGTAAAGCGACTGCGCACCATCGGAAAGCGCTTTATCCGGCTGATGATGAACTTCGATGAGCATGGCGTCGGCACCGGCCGCAACCGATGCCAGCGCCATCGGCGCCACTTTGTCACGGCGCCCCGTGCCATGCGACGGATCGGCGGTCATGGGCAAGTGCGAAAGTTTATGAATGATCGGGATCGCCGAAATATCCATGGTGTTGCGCGTGTAAGTTTCGAAGGTGCGAATGCCGCGCTCGCACAGAATAATTTCGTAATTGCCGCCGGCCAGCAGATATTCCGCCGAGCACAAAAGCTCTTCGATCGTAGCCGCGATCCCCCGCTTGAGCAGCACCGGCTTGCGAACTTTGCCCAGTTCGCGCAGCAGATTGAAATTCTGCATGTTGCGCGCGCCCACCTGGAAGATGTCGACATAAGGCAACATCAGCTCGATCTGCGAAATCTCCATCACCTCGCTGATCACCAGCAGTTTGAAATGATCACCTGCCTCGCGCAGCAGTTTCAAGGCGTCAGCGCCGAGACCCTGAAACGAATAAGGAGAGGATCGCGGCTTGAAGGCGCCGCCGCGTAACACGCGCGCTCCGGCTTTGGCCACCAGTTCGGAGACGGTAAAAAGCTGCTCCCGCGATTCGACCGAGCAAGGCCCGGCCATGACCACAATCTTTTTGCCGCCGATTTCAACCCCATTGGCAAACTTGACGACGGTGCCCCCGGGACGGAAGTTGCGACCGGCCAGCTTATAGGGAGAGGTGATGCGGTGAACTTCCTGCACTCCCGGCATCATTTCGATTTCGCGAGTGTCGAAATCATGCGGCACTCCAACGCCGCCGAGCACCGTCTGCCGCGCTCCGGTGGAGCGGTGGACTTCAAAGCCGAATTGAACCAGTTGATCGATTACCTGCTGGATCTGATCTTCACTGGCCGAATCTTGCATTGCGACGATCATGAGTGCGCTCGTTTTGCCCCGCCGGAGCAAGCTGGAAACTGCACGGCGGCGTGGCTGAAAGTTCTAGTCCTCATATTGCGAATCAATTTTCGTGTCGTGGCCGCCCGGCCCGTCATCAGGAACAATTTCGTGCTTTTGGATACTGCGCATCACGTCGATGATCCGTTCGTAAATCTGCGCCAGATCGCGTTCGGCTAAGGGACCGGTGCTGCTGCGGTGTACATTGGCGATCACCTCGCGCTCGCGGTCGGGTTCGTAAATGGGCATTCCGGTGTTGCGCTTCAATCGTCCAATCTCGACTACCGCGGCCGCCCGCTCGTTGAGCAGCGCTGCCAGTTTGCGGTCCAGGTCGTCGACTTTCTTACGCCAATCGGAAATGTCCATAGAAGCTCTCAGCCCTCAGCTCTCAGTTCAAACCCGCTGTGAACTTGCCATCGAGGATGTCCTCAGAGGACGCCGTCATTTTCGGGCTGAGAGCTGAGAGCTGACGGCTGAGAGCTGGTTTATGAATTTTGCCACATTCGCCGCTTCCCGTCCGGGATTTTGTTCGATGGCATGGACGATGGCACTGCCGATGACCGCGCCCTCAGCGAATTTACCAACGGCCGCAAATTGCTCCGGGGTTGAAATTCCAAAGCCGACGGCGATAGGCAGATTGGTAAAACGCCGGATGCGTTTGACGAGGGTCTTGGCGTCTCCCGTCATCTGCTGGCGCGCGCCCGTCACTCCCGTGCGCGAGATCGCATAAATGAAGCCGGTTGAAACTTGCGCAATCAACTTCAGCCGCTGATCGGTCGAGGTAGGAGCAGCTAGAAAAATGGTTGCCAGGTCATTCTTGCGAGCCTCGCGCAAATACTCGTCGGATTCCTCGACGGGCAGATCGGTAATCAGCGTTCCGTCAATCCCGGCCAGCCGCGCCACCTGACAGAACTTTGCCAGGCCCATGCGCAGGATGGGATTGAGGTAGGAGAAGATCACCAGTCCGACGGATTGTGAATGCTCACGGATTTCAGCCGCAAGCGTAAGCACGTTTTGCAAAGATGTCCCGTGTTTAAGCGCCCGCTCGCTGGCGCGCTGGATGACTGGCCCATCGGCAAGCGGATCGCTGAAAGGAACGCCGAGTTCAATCACGCTCGCACCTGCGTCGATGGCGGCCAGAATGACCTCGCGTGTGGTGGCGAGATCAGGATCGCCGCAGGTTACGTAGGCGATGAGCGCGGGCTTATTTTCGAAGTGAAAAGGCATCTTTGAATGTGGGCTCGGAATCAATCCAGCTTCAAATTCTCCCGCAATATTCCGACATCCTTATCGCCGCGCCCGGAGATATTGACGATCACGATTTCGGACTTCTTCATCTTCGGAGCGCGTTTGATGACTTCAGCGACGGCGTGGGCGGATTCAAGCGCCGGAATAATGCCTTCCGTGCGAGCAAGTACCACGGTCGCTTCAAGCGCTTCGGCATCGGAAGCAGGAACGTACTGCGCCCGCCCCGTTTCTTTCAGCATGGCGTGCTCCGGCCCGATCGACGGATAGTCCAGCCCCGCAGACACGGAGTGCGTGGTAGCAATTTGCCCCGACGCATCCTGCAACACATAAGAATAAGTTCCCTGCAGAACGCCCGGCGAACCACCACGAAAACGCGCCGCATGCTCGCCCAGCGCCTCGCCGAGGCCGCCTGCCTCAACTCCGATCAGCTCAACCTTCTTGTCTTTGAGAAAGTCGTAGAAGATGCCAATGGAGTTCGATCCTCCGCCGACGCACGCGATGATGGCTTTTGGAAGTTTGCCCTCAGCCTTAAGAATCTGGGCGCGGGCTTCGCGCCCAATGACGCGATGGAAGTCCCGCACCATGGTCGGATAAGGATGCGCTCCCAGCACGCTGCCCAGCAGGTAATGCGTAGTCCGCACGTTGGTGACCCAGTCGCGCATGGCTTCGTTGATGGCATCTTTGAGCGTGCGCGACCCCGAATCCACTCCGCGAACTTCAGCGCCCAGCAGACGCATGCGGAAGACGTTGAGTTCCTGACGGCGCATATCTTCAGTGCCCATGTAAACGACGCACTCGAACCCAAGCAGCGCACAGACCGTGGCTGTGGCGACGCCGTGCTGCCCGGCGCCGGTTTCCGCGATCACGCGATGCTTGCCCATACGTTCGACGAGCAAGCCTTGTCCAAGACAGTTGTTGATTTTGTGCGCGCCGGTGTGGAGCAGATCTTCGCGCTTGAGATAAATTTTCGCGCCGCCAAGTTTTGCGGTCAGGCGCCGGGCAAAGAACAGCGGCGTAGGACGTCCAGCATATGTCTTCAGCAGCAGGTCGAGGCGTTGCTCGAATTTGCGATCTCGCTTGGCTTTTTCGTATTCGCGCTCCAGTTCCTCGAGCGCGGCCATAAGCGTTTCGGGAACGTAGCGCCCGCCGTACGCGCCGAAACGCCCGGCCGCTGCTTTTAGCGGAAGTCTTCCCTTGGTTGCGGGCGCGGTTGCCATCGTCAGTTCGCCTCTTCCATTGCCCGCACGGCATGGACAAAGGCGCGGATTTTTCGATGATCTTTCTTGCCGGGCTCGCGCTCGACGCCAGAGGAAACGTCCACGCCCCAAGGATGCAGCAGGTGGATCGCCTCCTGCACATTGCCCGGACGCAGGCCGCCGGCGACAATCAGTTTGCTGATACTGTTGATAATTCCGGCCCAGGGCTGGACGCATTCCCAGTCGAAAGTCTCTGCCGTACCCCCGCGTCTTTCGTCGTTCGAGGAATCAAGCAGCACACCCGAGACCACGCCCGGACGGAAGCCGTGGGTTTCGAGGAAGAGATCGCCATTCTCGGCGACATGGATCTTGTGCACGCGTTTGCCCCTATACGCCTCGTCCGGCTCTACCAGTCCAACCGCGACCGGATCCCATCCCACAGATTGTCCTGCGGGAACGTCGAAAACTTTCGCTGCCCAGGTGCGAAAAATCGTGGGGCGGCCGGATCCGTTTCCGAGCTTCTGGAACAGTTCACGGCTGAATTCCACGCTCTCGTCCCCGTGCAATTGCACCGCCGTAAGCCCCGCCTGTTTGACCGTGTCCCGCACCCGGTCTACGGTTTCGTTGACGAAGACTCCGACTCTCTCGATTCCCTGCGGCACTTTGGCGACGATCGAGCGCGCCGCTTCTACCGTGACACAGCGCGGGCTCTTGGGATAGAAAACGAAGCCCAGAGCGTTAGCGCCCGCATCGCATGCCGCAAGCGCGTCGTCGACGTTCGTCACCCCGCAAATCTTGATCCAAGTCATAAGAACAGCTGTCAGCTATCAATTCTCAGCTATCAGTAAAAACCCACTATCCACGGACTGCCAGTTTTACTTCTTCCATCAACTTCGCCAACGCTGCCCCCGGCTGTTCCGCCTTCATTAACCATTCGCCGATCAGGAACGCCTCGTAGCCGGCCGATCGCAGATGAGCCAAGTCTACGCCCGACCGCATTCCGCTCTCGGCGACGCGGACGCACCCGGCCGGAATTTTTTCCACCAGCCGGAATGCGGTTCCGAGATCGACTTCGAAGGTATGCAGATTACGGTTGTTGATGCCGATCAGGTCGCAGCCGGCATCGAGCGCGCGTCGCAATTCGTCTTCATCATGAGCTTCGCACAAAACATCGAGGTTGTGAGATCGCGCGATCCCCGCCAGTGTTACCAGTTCTTTCTGGTCGAGGGCGGCGACAATCAAAAGGATGGCGTCGGCGCGGTTGGCCTTGGCTTCGACGATCTGGAATTCATCGACGATGAAATCTTTGCGCAAGCAGGGAAGGGAACTGCTCGCGGAAGCTTCACGCAGATAGTCGAGCGAGCCTTGGAAAAATTGTTCGTCGGTCAACACCGACAGTGCAGCGGCGCCTGCCTGCTCGAGTTCCCGAACGAGTTTGGCTGGTTTGAAATCGGCGCGAATCAAGCCCCTCGACGGCGAGGCTTTTTTCAGTTCGGCAATAACGGCGACCCCGATTCCGTCCTGCGCCATCCGTCGCAGTTGATCCCGAAATCCGCGCGGAGTATGCCCCGCAGCGGCCCGTTCCAGCGCTCGCAGGTCGCAGTTTCGCCGCTTCAGAGAGAGACGCTGGCGCGCGGCGGCGACAATCGAATCCAGGGAGGCTGGCATGGCAGATGCTCAATTATACGGAAGCCGCCCGATTCCGGCGGACCCAAGGCGCGGTGTTCCTCGGCTGTGATGCATGTCGTTGACCCGCGTTCCGGCAAGATGCTATAAACGAATGCTTCGTGCTGTGATCTGCTGTCTGAGGCTGGGCTGCATACGAACGGCACAAGTTTTCCGACGCGGCCAAATCGGCACTCCTTTTAATTTTGATATATCGGGCGGTGGAAGCGCGTTTCGGACCTGCTGAGGAGGATTCTAATGCGCACTGGGAACGCCAATCTTGCGTCTGTGGGACGCCGCTTTGCGAAAGCTTTCGCAACCTTTGCCACTCTGCTGCTTCTGACCGCCGGCTGCGCGTTGGCGCAAACGACCGAACAAGGCGGCGAGGCGTCCTTGAAACTGCCCGACCTTTCTTCGGTTTCGTTCAACGGCGTCGACGGTCATCGCCTGCTTACGTACGGGTTGCTGTTCTGCCTCTTCGGCCTCGGCTTCGGCTTGGTTATCTACATGCGCCTGAAGAACCTGCCCGTGCACCGCGCCATGCGCGAAATCTCGGAACTGATTTACGAAACCTGCAAGACCTACCTCATCACCCAGGGCAAATTCCTGATGCTGTTGTGGGCCTTCATTGCCGTTGTCATCGTGCTTTACTTTGGAGTGCTGCGGCATTTTGAAGGTTCCCGCGTTTTGATCATTCTGGCATTTAGCCTGGTGGGAATCGCAGGCAGCTATGGGGTGGCGTGGTTTGGGATTCGCGCCAACACCTTTGCGAATTCGCGGACGGCGTTCGCTTCCCTGCCTGGTAAACCTTACCCGGTTTATCAGATCCCCCTTGAAGCCGGAATGTCGATCGGCATGATGTTGATCTCGGTCGAACTGCTGATCATGCTCGTAATCCTGCTGTTCGTGCCGGGCGACTACGCCGGCCCGTGCTTCATCGGATTCGCCATCGGCGAGTCACTGGGCGCGGCGGCGCTGCGTATCGCCGGCGGCATCTTCACCAAGATTGCCGACATCGGTTCCGATTTGATGAAGATCGTCTTCAAGATCAAAGAAGACGATGCCCGGAACCCCGGCGTGATTGCCGATTGCACCGGCGACAATGCCGGCGACTCGGTTGGTCCGACGGCCGATGGTTTTGAGACTTACGGCGTGACCGGCGTCGCGCTGATTACCTTCATCTTGCTGGGCGTGAAAGACCAGCACATTCAAGTGCAGTTGCTGGTCTGGATTTTCGTCATGCGTATCATGATGCTGGTGTCCAGCGCCCTGGCATATTTCATCAATGAAGCCATCGCGAAAGCGAAGTATGGCAACGCCGACAAAATGAATTTTGAAGCGCCGCTCACTTCGCTGGTCTGGATCACGTCGATTGTTTCCATCATTGCCACCTACTTTGTTTCCCATTTCATCATCCCCGACCTCGGCGGCGATACCACGCAGTGGTGGAAGCTGGCTTCGATCATCTCCTGCGGAACCCTCGCGGGAGCGCTGATTCCTGAACTGGTCAAGGTCTTCACCTCGGTGGACTCGCGCCATGTAAATGAAGTGGTGACCTCGGCAAAGGAAGGTGGCGCATCGCTCGGAATCCTCTCCGGTTTTGTCGCCGGAAACTTTTCGGCTTATTGGCTGGGGTTGGCGTTGGTTGGTCTGATGTCGATTGCCTACTTCTTCAGTCTGCAAGGCTTGGGCGCGGCGGCCACCATGATTGCCGCGCCGGTGTTTGCCTTCGGCCTGGTTGCCTTCGGCTTCCTCGGTATGGGGCCGGTGACCATCGCGGTCGATTCCTACGGCCCGGTGACCGACAACGCCCAGTCCGTCTACGAACTTTCGCAGATTGAGCAGGTGCCCAACGTCAAGGCGGAGATCAAGAAGGACTACAACATCGACGTGAATTTTGACCGCTCCAAGGACTTGCTTGAAGAGAATGACGGCGCTGGCAATACCTTCAAGGCGACCGCCAAGCCGGTGCTGATTGGAACGGCCGTAGTGGGCGCCACCACTATGATCTTCTCCATCATCATGGCGCTGACCGATGGGCTGACCTCGAATGTGGAGAAGCTCTCGTTGCTGTACGCTCCATTCTTTTTGGGCCTGATTACCGGCGGCGCCATGATCTATTGGTTTACTGGCGCCTCCATGCAGGCCGTGACGACCGGCGCTTATCGCGCGGTCGAGTTTATCAAGGCCAACATCAAACTCGACACCACGGAGAAGGCCTCCGTTTCCGACAGCAAGAAGGTGGTTGAGATCTGCACCAAGTACGCGCAGAAGGGCATGTTCAACATCTTTGTCGCGATCTTCTTCGGGACCCTGGCATTTGCCTTCGTCGAACCGTTCTTCTTTATCGGCTATCTGATCTCGATTGCGATCTTCGGTCTCTACCAGGCAATCTTTATGGCCAACGCCGGCGCCGCCTGGGACAACGCCAAGAAGATCGTCGAAACCAAACTGAAACAGAAAGGCACGCCGCTGCACGACGCCACGGTGATCGGCGATACCGTGGGCGATCCTTTCAAGGACACGTCTTCGGTGGCCATGAATCCGGTCATCAAATTCACCACGCTATTCGGACTGCTGGCGGTCGAACTGGCCGTCTCACTGGCCAACAGCCATGGTGTCAAGCTGACGCACATCCTGGCGCTCTGCTTCTTCGCCGTCTCGGTCTCCTTCGTCTATCGGTCGTTCTACGGCATGCGAATCACTTCGGAGGAAGCGAGTCTCGACTAGGGACAGCCACCCTCGTCTGTCCTTAAGCTGCGAACCGAATGCGCAAGAAGAACGCCATCCAGCGCGATTGGATGGCGTTTTTGATTTAATGAGATACGACCTCGCGCCTCCCATGCGGATTTGGTAGCTTGGTAGCATGTTCATCGGGCATTTTGGGGTGGCGCTCGCCGCCAAGCGCATCGCTCCGCGTACTTCTTTGGCCACCTTAATCGTGGGCGCCCAGTTTCTGGATCTCCTCTGGCCCGTGTTTCTGTTGCTGGGCCTGGAGCATGTGCGAGTGGTGCCGGGCATCACCAAGGTCCAGGCCTTGGATTTCTACGACTATCCCCTCTCGCACAGCCTTACCATGGCGGTCCGTTGGTCGCTTGCTGTCGGACTGGTCTACTACCTGATTCGGCGCTATCGCCGGGGAGCATGGGTGGTGGGCTGCTTGGTGCTCAGTCACTGGGTGCTGGATTTTCTGGTGCATCGCCCGGATCTGCCGCTCTGGCCGGGCGGTCCCAAGTATGGACTCGGTCTTTGGAACTCATGGCCTGCCTCGATTTCTCTGGAGGTGCTGTTCTTCGCGGCCGGAATCTGGATCTATATCAGCGCGACTCGCGCCCGCGACCGGATCGGCAACTATGGCCTTTGGAGTTTGATTGCGTTGCTGTTTCTAGGATGGCTGGCAGCGACCTTCGGACCACCACCTCCCGACACCCATCAACTCGCTCTCGGCGCGATGGCGATGTGGCTGGTGGTGCCATGGGCCTGGTGGGCGGATGCGCACCGCGACGTGGTGAGGTCAGCGGAGACGCAGCTTGCCGCGTCTCAGGCGGAGTAGACGATGTGATTTACCGATGGCAGATGGGCGTACTTCAGTTCGAAAGTAACCAGACTTGACGTGCTGCATTGTCCACCGCAAGTGGTGACTGTGCTGTGCAATGCGCTGTTCAATTCGACCCCGGAGCCAACCGGCTGCCAACGCAGCTCAAAAGTTTCTCCGCTGCCTCCCCGGGATCCTGGTTGGCAAAGTTCTCATCCAAAATGAGGAGAGAGACGGTCGGGTCAATCTCTTCCAGCACTTTGCGCGTCGGTTTGCCGTGCACGGATTGCATGCGCGCGGAAACGACCACCAGTTTCGCCTTCGTCGCTTTGAGCAGGATGCGGGCGTCGTCGATGGTCGCGCTGGTCATGGCGTTGTATCCGGCACTGCACAGCACCTCCCGCAGGAACATGTTTACATCCATCGACTCGTAGACGCAAAGCATGCGCGGCCTTGCGTCCCCGGTTTTTCCGCGCGAATAGCGCGAGCCTAAATAGGCGGCCGTGATCGCTTCTTCGACCGAATCGTAGGTTTCAAATTGCGAGAGCAGGTTGGTCATCTCGAGCGTCTTGCGGATATTGGGAGGCACTCCGCTGAGTTTCAGGTCCCCTCCCTTGGCTCGTGCGGCTTGCATCAGGCGTACCAGCGCTCCGAGTCCGCTGCTGTCGACGAATTCCACCTGGTCGAGTTGCAGCACGACGTCGCCGTGCTTGACCAAGGAATCCCCGACCTGGGCGTGCAATGTATAAACTTCATTCCCAGCCACGATCCGTCCGTGACACTGAATGACCAGCACATCGCCGACCGGCCGGCTCTCCAGGCGCAGCTGCATCCCGCCTCCTCAAAATTGAAATTGTAATTGAATCTCGGATTCGTTCAGGGGCCGATCAAGTTACCCGGAATTTCTTCCCGATTTCGAAAATCGCACCATAGTATCCCATCTCAGCGGTTTTGCGACATGGGAAACGAGCCGGTGGCCAGCTCCTGAGCAAGTGTGAAAATCCCGGGCTTCGTATCAGGGCATCGCTTTAGCGATGCCGAAATGCCCCTTTAGGGGCTGGACAGACGAGGGCGTCCGGCTGCACAACCTATAGCTGGCTCATCTTAGCCAAAAATTCGCTGTTGGTCGCCGCTTTCGCCAGCCGTTCGATCAGCAACTCCATGGCTTCGACCGGAGACAGCGGATTCAGCACCTTGCGCAGCACCCAAACGCGCTGTAAATCTTCTTTCGGAATCAGCAGCTCTTCCTTACGCGTGCCCGAACGCTGGATATCAATTGCCGGGAAAGTCCGCTTATCTACCAGCTTGCGATCCAGAATGATTTCCGAATTGCCCGTGCCCTTGAATTCTTCGAAGATCACATCGTCCATGCGCGAGCCGGTGTCAATAAGGGCGGTGGCGATGATGGTTAGCGACCCGCCTTCCTCGATATTGCGCGCTGATCCAAAAAATCGCTTCGGACGCTGCAAGGCATTCGAATCAACGCCGCCCGACAGCACCTTGCCCGAAGGCGGAACGATGGTGTTGTAAGCGCGCGCCAGGCGCGTAATGGAGTCGAGCAAAATGACCACATCGCGCTTGTGCTCGACTAATCTCTTTGCCTTTTCGATCACCATTTCCGCGACTTGGACGTGGCGGGCAGCCGGTTCGTCGAAGGTCGAAGAAATAACTTCGCCCTTGACCGAGCGCTGCATGTCGGTGACTTCTTCCGGGCGCTCGTCGATCAGCAGCACCATGAGCACGACTTCGGGATGGTTTGTGGTAATCGAATTGGCCACGTTCTGCAGCAGCATGGTCTTGCCTGCGCGGGGAGGCGACACGATCAGGCCGCGTTGTCCCTTGCCAAGCGGCGTCAGCAGGTCCATGACCCGCGCGCTGATGTTTTCCTTCACAGTTTCGAGCTTCAGCCGCTCCTGCGGATACAGCGGCGTCAGGTTGTCGAACAAAATCTTGTTGCGGGCCTCGTCGGGCGACTCGAAATTGACCGCCTCGATCTTGACCAGCGCAAAATATTTCTCGCCCTCGTGGGGCGGGCGCACCTGGCCGCTGATGGTGTCGCCGGTTTTCAAGTCGAACTTGCGGATTTGCGATGGCGACACGTAAATGTCGTCCGGCCCGGGCAGATAGTTGTAGTCAGGCGAGCGCAAAAAGCCGTAGCCGTCAGGGAGGATCTCCAACACACCTTCGGCGAAGATGTGTCCTTCTTTTTCACTTTGCGCCTGCAGGATCTTGAAGATGAGGTCCTGTTTGCGAAGTCCACTGGCGCCGGGGAGCTCCAACGATCGGGCGATCTTGGTCAGCTCGGTAATGTTTTTTTCTTTGAGTTCTGCAATGGTCATATTTACCTACGCGGATGATTTTTCTTCGGGAGGGATTGTCTTTTTCTCTCGCGGGACTGGGATTGCTTTGCCGCCGTGCAGGCACACGGCGGAGCTGCCTATGCAGCTCGCCGTTGTGCTTCGGCAAAGTTCTCGGGTTCGCTCAGGATGTCATGACGTTCCGCGTCCGCGATTTTGTCAAACACCTGATTCATGGTTTCCTGAATGCGGGTGTTCGGTTTATGGAACCGTCGCGTTGCCTTCGAGGCAAGCTGACAGAGCATATACCGATTCCGCAGAGTATGTAGAGCGTCAAATACACGATCGGAGCGCATTTTTAGTCGTTTCTCCTCACAACCTAGGGATAATCTAAGCCACGAATCCCATCGTCCGCCCAGCGCGTGATGGTCGTTTACGGCTATCCAAACTGCCATGGGCCAAGTGCAAAGGGATTTGCCAGAATTACCCAAATAGATGCCCCGCCCAACCCAAAAGTTGCTTATTCTTTAAGGAGTTGCCACTACGCAGGCGGAGGTTCAGAAGGACCGGCAGAAACTGCTTTGATGTCCTGAGAACACGTAAGTATAACAAACTGCTAGGGCAGGTCAAGAACAATTTGCAGCGGAATTCATCGCCAAAAAGTTGACTTTCCAGGCACCTGCTGTACCAGTCGCGAAGCTGCGGAACAGGAGAGCCCGGCACGGCAGTGCCGGGTAGGCGGGAAGGAATAATCGAGTCCCGTAAGGGACGGCACCTGGGCTATTTCAGCGCATTCAACCGCGCCGACAGCCGCGACTTGTACCGCGAGGCGGTGTTTTCGTGCAAAACGCCCTTCTGGATCGCCTTGTCGAGCGCCGAAACGGTCTGCCTGTAGATCTCGCCGGCAGCGGCCTTGTCGCCCTTCTCCAGGGTCTCGCGCAGGTTCCGTAGAGCGGTGCGCAGTTGCGATGAGTTAGCCCGGTTGCGGACGGTTCGCTTCTCTGTTTGACGGGCGCGTTTCATCGCCGAAAAATGGTTCGCCATGTGGCTTGATTACCTTTGTTTGTCCTGGATTACACCAGGAAGATGTTCCGGTGGGAACCGAAGCTAGTATTCTACGGGAGCAAGTCGCGCCCGGTCAAATAGATATGAATTCGCCCCTGAGTCCAATCGAACGTCTGAAAGTCCTCATCAACTCCTCCACCCCAATCATCGTCATGGAGACGGTCGAGGAAGTTCACGCGCTGACGCTGGTCCGCGCCGCCTGCTCCGAGCTCAGTCTAGCGGTCTTTGAGTGGACCATCGCCGACGGCCTGGTCCGTTCCGGCAGCGGTGTGGCCGCTCCCCAGCCGGTTCCGGCGCGCGGCATGATTCCGCAGGGCAATAGCGAAGCCGATCGGCTGGCGCGAGCCGTCCTCTCGTCGGTTGCTTCCGATGCCAGCGCCGCCCCTCGATCTGCCGTGTACAACACCACCGACCCCGTGCAGGCCCTGGCGAACCTCGAGACCATGACCGTCGAGGCTGTCTTTGTGCTGAAGGATTTCCACCGGCACATGGATAACCCGGTAGTAGTGCGCCGCCTGCGCGACGTAGGCCAGAAATTCTCCGCCAATCGAAGGACTCTGGTCCTGACCGCTCCGGCCATTGAGATGCCGCCCGAGCTAGCCAGCCTGGTTGAATTCTTGGACCTCCCGCTCCCCGACAAAGATCGCCTGCGCGAAATCATCCGCGAAACCTACACCAGAATGGCCGGTACCCACACCCTGAAGCTCCAACTCGATGCCAACGGCGTAGACGCGATGGCCGCCAATCTCCGCGGTCTAACTGAAGAAGCTGCCGAACGCGCCATTTCCCAGACCGTGGTAAGCCGCCTGGCGCTCTCGCCGCAGTGCGTGACCGATGTGCTGGAAGCGAAGAAGGCTCTCCTGAAGCGCTCTGAAATGCTGGAGTTCGTGGACTCAACCGACACCATGGCCAGCGTGGGCGGCCTGGAGAACATGAAGCGCTGGCTCGCTCAGCGCCGTGGCTCCTGGGACGATCAAGCCCGCCAGTTCGGCCTCGATCCGCCGAAAGGCGTAATCATCATGGGCGTCCAAGGGTGCGGCAAGAGTCTCTGCGCTAGAACCGTAGCCGGAGAATGGAAGCTGCCGCTGGTGAAGTTCGACACCGCTGCTGTCTACGACAAATTCATTGGCGAAACCGAAAAACGCATCCAGAAGGTGTTCAAAGTAGCCGAGGGCCTTGCTCCCTGCGTCCTGTGGATCGACGAACTGGAAAAAGTTTTCGCCGGAAGCGGCCCCGATTCCGCCTCCGCCGACGCGGGCGTCTCGTCACGCCTGCTGGCGTCCTTCCTCTCCTGGATGCAGGAGCGCAAGCCCGCCGTCTTCGTAGCCGCCACCTGCAACAACGCAACCGTCTTGCCGCCAGAGTTGATCCGCAAAGGCCGCTTCGACGAACTCTTCTTCGTAGACCTCCCCAGCGCCGCCGAGCGAAAACAGATATTTTCCATCCAACTGACAAAGCGCAAACGCAATCCCACCGACTACGACCTCGATCAAGTAGCGCAGGCCGCAAAGGGCTTTTCCGGAGCGGAAATAGAATCCGCCGTCCAAACCGCCCTCTACGCCGCTTTCGCCCGCAAGCAGGAACTAAGCACCGGGGACCTGCTCACCGCACTCTCGTCCACCGTGCCGCTCTCGATCACCCGCGCGGAAGAAATTGCCGAATTGCGTGACTGGGCTAAGAATCGGGCGGTGTGGGCGTCGTCGCCCTCCAGCCGCGAAGCGGCGGAATAAGAAAGCCCGGCACGTGAGTGCCGGGTAGTCGGGAACGGAGCCAATCGAGTCCCACAAGGGACGGCACTTCCTTTGCTCATTCACAGACTGTTTATCAACTTTTCACGCCAGCTTAAAGTCCCATTCATGTGCGCCTGATCTGATGGAACGGCAAGTATTTCCGCGCCGGATCGCCACCTGCTCTCACGGTGACTGGGCAACACCGGCGGAAACCGCATGGACCCAAAATTTCCATTTGAGAGGAAAAAACATGAACACTAAAGAATGGGTGAAGTCCAGTTGTGCTTCACTGATGATCGCTGCCCTCACGCTGCAGCCGCTCCCCACGCTGGCCGAAAACCCCAAGCATGACGGGTCTCGCGACCAGAAGAAAATTGTCGAAATCGCCCCCAGATCCAGCGCTGCCGTTGCGCGCTACACGCGCGACTTGGCGAGCGAACCGAGCCTCACCCACGCTCAGAAACTCGCTCTGCTGCAAAGCAACATCAAGTATGTGTTCATTCTCTTCCAGGAGAATCGGTCCTTTGACTTCCACTTCGGCACCTACCCCGGAGCTCGGGGACTGTTCTCCCAGTCCGCCGCCAATACGCCTGGCTTTGTCCAGCCGATCGTTCTGACGGACGGCTCGGTGGGCACCATCTCCCCGTTCCTGATGCCGTCGTCGATCAAGGACGTCAATGGTGACACCGTGCAGCTCTATCCCGAGGACACGGACTCGGTCAATCACGGTCACACCGCCATCGATGCCAAGCTCGATCTGGTCAGCAACGTTGCCCAGAACGATCGCTACGCCTTCACTGAAGAAGGCCTGTCTGGAACACTGACCTGCAGTGGCGGGTCCTGCAGCTACAGCGGACCGGCGCCGACCGAGGCGCAGGTACAAAAGGGCGAACTGGTCGTCAGCCATATCGACTGCAATACCGTTCCATTCTTGTGGAACTACGCGGACCGCTTCACGCTTTTCGATAACTTCTTTGACACCGTGATCGGACCTTCCACGCCCAACGCCCTCGCCATGTTCGCAGCCCAGTCGGGCGTGACGCAGTGGGTCAAGCACCCCCAGTTGGGTAGCAATATCACCACCACCAACGCGCAACTACCGGTGACCGGCGATCCGCAGCCTTTCTGGGGATCCGCTTTAGACCCCACCGTAATTAATCGGCAGCCTACGGAAAGCGGTGGCGCTCCCAGCACCAACCCGGCTTCCAACCAGACGTATGCCAGTCTGGGACTCTCTTTCATGGGCAACCAGATTCGAAGCATCACCTCCGCCGACCTGAATCCCGCCTTCGACCTTCTCGATGTGCAAAAGGACATCCAGAAGATCGCCGGCAGCGCGAACGGACCGGTGCCTTGGGCTTGGTACGAGCTAGGCTATGATCTTGAGTCGATCGACACCGGCGGCGTAGCCTCCCATTCCAGCTACATTGCCCATCACGATGCCCCGCAATACTTCGGATATGAAGCCAACAACCCGAACGAAACTGCGGCCCACATGAAGGGCCTCGGTGACTTCTTCACCGCCCTGAACGCGACCGCCTTGCCCGGCACCGGGAGCGGCGGAGTCTATTACGTCCGCGGCGGATATAGCAACCTCGATGGTCTCACTCCTCGCTCGCCCAGCCCGGCGGTCGAGGCGGCTTATGCCGGCAACGACGATCACCCAGGCTATTCCGACGCGCAGATCAGCGAAGCCCTTCTGGGCGACACGATCAACGCGATCGCCAACAGCCCCTATTGGCCGCAGAGCGCCATTATCATCACCTACGATGAGACCGATGGCCTCTACGATCACACGCAACCGAATATTCGTTCGTGGGATCCCCTCAACAACGCTCTCAGTCAGGGTCCACGCATTCCCACAATCGTGATCTCGCCTTACGGCGTGGTCCATGGGATCTCCCATGAAGCCACCGAACACGGCTCGATCATCAAATTCATCGACGAGATCTTCAAATTGACCCCGCTGGCCAATCTGCCCGACGAAGCCCAAGCTCGCGCTCTCGGCCTGAAGACTTACGGACAGAAGTACCTGGGGCCCACCGATGGCGCTACTCCCGGCGTCGGCGATCTCTTCACCGCGTTTGACAATGGCCGCTTGACCGGTCAAACGCCGCCATTGCCAGCCTCGTACGCGATGATTCCGCAGTCGGAATTCAGCCTGCCCCACTTCGGTGGGCAAGGCTGCCGCGTCCTGGGGATCGTTCCAACCGACGTCAAAGCGGGCGGAGTGATTGATCCTGCCCCGCAGGACGTCAATCCTCGTCCTGGTACCAATCCTGGCGTTCCGTATCAGGGCGGCTGGCCGACCAACTAGCCGGATCTTCTAAGCCACTTACTCCGGCGGCCGGATCTTTATCCGGCCGCCGGATTTTTA
>Ga0326727_10003492_pt1 | contig 50115 bp, 43 predicted proteins | sample MB2enrmetagenome_FD_207643 | JGI IMG/M metagenome (GOLD analysis project Ga0326727, IMG submission 207643) | Lab enriched peat soil microbial communities from McLean, Ithaca, NY, United States - MB29MY | ecosystem: Environmental > Terrestrial > Soil > Wetlands > Peat | place: USA: New York... | reverse complement strand
AAATGATCCTGGCAGCAGACATTGGGGGTACTCACGCACGCTTCACCTTGTACCGCGAGGCGAATGGTCGTTTCACTGCTGTCCACGAACACGTTTTTGCCAGCCGGGAATATCGCGAACTGGATGAGATCGTGCTCCAGTTTGTCTCCGAGACCGGCGTCCATCCCAGCATCGCCTGCTTCGGAATCGCGGGTCCGGTGCTCAATGGCCGGGTCGAGGCTTCGAACCTGCCCTGGGTCGTCGAGTCCTCACGCTTGGCCCAGCAACTGCAACTCGATTCGGTAAGTCTGATCAACGATCTCGAGGCGCAGGCATGGGGAATCCAGTGTTTGGAACCGACCGACACAGTCGCTCTCAACCAAATCGCTCCCGACCAGAACCACCCGGACCCGGCCGGCAATCAGGCAGTTATCGCGGCTGGAACAGGCCTGGGTGAAGCTGGGCTGATCTGGGACGGAGAACACCAGCACATCTTCGCCTGCGAAGGCGGGCATTGCGACTTCGGTCCGCGCAACGAACTGGAAATCGAACTCCTGCGCTACCTGACCGCGCGCTTCGGACGCGTCAGCTACGAGCGGGTCATTTCCGGCCCGGGCCTGGTGAACGTGTATCGATTTCTCAAGGACACGGATCGCGCCAAAGAACCGCAATGGCTGCGCGACGAAATCACGGCCGGCGATCCCGGAGCCGCCATTTCGCGAGCCGCCATCTCCGCCAAGGCTCCTCTGGCCGAGCAGGCGCTCGACGTTTGGATTTCGGTCTATGGCGCCGAAGCTGGCAACCTGGCGCTGAAGGTGCTCGCGTCCGGTGGCGTTTTCCTGGCGGGAGGAATCGCGCCCAAAATTCTGTGCAAACTCGCGGGGCCGCTGTTCATGCAGGCTTTCCTCAGCAAGGGACGCTTGCGGCCGCTCCTCGAAACGATTCCCGTGCGGGTGATTACCAACGAAAAGACCGGCCTGCTGGGAGCTGCCTGCTACGGCGCCCATCATGCCCACCTTACCGCGAACAGCGTGGCGTAAACTGGCCGCGGGAAAAACTCGGCTTCGCATCACGTCGTCGCTTTAGCAATGCCGATATTCTCTCCCTAGGGAAACTCTGGTCGGGTGTCGCGGAAAGCGTAAACCACGGGGTACACAGGGGTGCACGGAGGACCCCAGGGACCTAATCGGAACTTCCCGGAGACGCGGCAAGCCGAGTATCTACGGGAAAGCAGACTTCCTTTTAGGGGATGGGAATCGGCATCCGATTTTCTTGGCAGCGTGATCAACCTATGCCGTCGACTCGATCCATCGAAGTTGTGGCCACAGCCGCAGACTTGTTTCATGCCGCTGCCGAAGAATTTGTCGGCGTGGCCCGAGCCGCCATCGGCGCCCAGGGGCGATTCACGGTCGCGCTCTCCGGCGGCTCGACTCCAAAAGCTCTCTATTCCCTGCTCGCCGCCAATTATTCGGACTTTCCCTGGAACCGCGTATTTCTATTTTTCGGCGACGAGCGTCACGTCCCGCCCACCGACCCCGAGAGCAATTATCGGATGGTGAATGAATCGTTGCTCACGAAAATTACGATTCCCGCCGAGAACGTCTTCCGCGTGCCCGCCGAGAATCCCGATGCCGCCGCTGCTGCCGCCAATTATGAGGCTCAACTCCGCCGCTTCTTCGAACTTCGCCCCGGAGATCGGCCCGGAGAATTCCCGCGCTTTGACCTGATTCTGCTGGGCATGGGTCCCGATGGCCACACGGCATCGCTATTCCCCGATTCGCCAGCGCTCGACGAACAGTCGCGCCTGGTGGTCGCCAATTGGGTCGCGAAGCTCAACACCTACCGCATCACTTTCACTTTTCCCGTGCTCAATCGCGCCGCCGAAGTGATGTTCCTGGCCAGTGGCGCGGACAAGGCCGACATGCTGCATCAGGTTCTAGAGGGCAAGAACTCCCCTCCACTCCCCTCGCAAAGAGTTGAGCCCTCCGACGGAAAGTTGTTGTGGATGCTCGACGAAGCAGCCGCCGCAAGGTTAACTCGCTGAACTCGACATCGCAACCTTTGCCAATCTCGTCTGTTAACTTCGTCGGCTAACGGAAGCGGAAAAGGCCATGCTCAATCCTAAACGTGGCCTTTGTTTATGCCGGTAACGACCTGCTCCCCCGCACACTAAGACGCCGCCAACGGCCTTTCCTCGGCCGCGAGGGTCTCACAATCTCCCTGCCTTGCGGCGGCTGCCGAGCCTTAGTCGGCTTGGACGGGCGAGTCGCCCGTCCCCACACGAACGCCACGAATCAGGTTGCGGTGAAAAGATTTGCACCTTCGAGGAAGGTTTTTGCAGCGGCTGGTTTTTTCTGGACAGGTCAGTGCACTTTCGTATATAAATCCAACCCAACTGGCTGATGCAAGCAATCCGCATCAGCCTTGCCAGACCGCTTCTTTCGCTGGTGTGGTTGTCCCCGCACCGAAGATATCCGTCGGTTTTTCATTCCGCGCTGTTTCACATGTTCGTGTACCAAAGGCTTGCAAAGCAGATGCAGCACACTTTTCGTCTCCCGAAGACGAGAACAGATGGAAGCAGACAAACACCAAAGGAGAAAATCATGACGTTTCAACAATCGCTCAGAGCGGTGGCCGTCACCTTACTGATCGCGATCTTTGCTGGGGGAGGCTCTTCCGCCTACGCGCAGGCAGCGAGCAATGTGCCTGCTGGCATTCAACTTTCCAAAGACCTCGGCCTGGCCGATCCCGCGACCGAGATCAACATCACAGTCCACCTCAAGCTTAACGACAAGGCCGCATTCGACAAGGCCGTCAACGCGCTCTACGACCACGCTTCGCCGACCTTTCACAAATGGATGACCAACGCCGATCTCAAGAAGTACGCACCCACGCGAGCGCAGCAGCAGATCGTGCGCCAGGAACTCCAGAACCACGGACTTACCATTCTGTCCACCGACCCCGCCGGCTTCACCATCCGCGCCCACGGCACCATCGCCAATGTCGAGAGCGCCTTCCACACTGAGATCCACCAGTTCGAGCATAACGGAAGGTCCTTCCGCGCCAACGTCAAGAACGCTCGGCTTAACGGTGAGGCCGGTAACTATGTCTCGACCGTAGCCGGTGTGGAAAGCCATCAGGTGCGGCCGCTCGTTTCGCGCGCCCTAGACCCCAGCACCAATAAGCCATACCCTCCAGTGGCGCTCAACACGCTCGCCACGGGTACCGGGTTCCCGCCGTTCTCCTCCACAGAGTGCCTCGCCGCACCGCAGACCTTCTCCTTGCAGGGCGCGAGCGCTCTTCCGACCGCCGTCTACACCGGCACCATATATGCTCCATCGATCACCAACCTCAGCTGCGACTATCTGCCTTCACAGCTACAGAGCGCCTTGGGCCTCACCGATGTTTACGCTGCGGGATTGACCGGCAAGGGCCAAACCATCGTTCTGGTCGAAGCCTTTGGCTATCCCACCGTCGAGAAGGATGCCAACGCATTCTTCAAGATGGCGGGTCTGCCCCGCCTCAACGCGTCCAACTTCAGCATTGTTTATCCCGAGGGCAAGCCTGCCGATCCTAACGCAGGAGTGCTCGACGGCTGGTACACCGAGATCGCTCTCGACGTACAGTGGGCGCACACCGTCGCTCCTGGGGCCAAGATCGTTGAGGTGTTCGCCAGCGGCCAGGACAGCGAAGACATGCAGGACGCCATTGCTTACGTGGCAAATAACAATCTCGGCAACCAACTTTCCAATAGCTACGAAGAGGATGTCGACGTAATCGCCGGCAGCCTCGAACAGACTTCCTGGGACGAAACTCTAGAGGTCGCAAGCGCCAAAGGCATTTCGGTCAATTTCTCCACGGGCGATAGTGGCGACGAAGGGCTGGGAACTCCGGTGGGCGCGCCTGGCGTGCCTTCGGTCTCTCCCCATGCGACAGCGGTCGGCGGTACTTCCATCCTGAACGACATCAACAACCCGGGTTCCACAATCACCACCGCCTGGGGCGACCAATTCGTCGTCTTGGAGGACTTCCTGATCGTCCTTAGTAATCCCCCCACCGCTGCTTTGACCGTCTGGGATCCCCCGCTATATGCCGGCTTTTTTGGTGGAGGAGGCGGGGGCGAGAGCATCTTCTGGCCCAAGCCATCCTGGCAGGCGTCGCTGCCCGGCAAAGGGCGGCAAACGCCGGATGTCTCGGCGCTGGCTGACCCTTTCACCGGCGTTCCCATCATCTTCACCTATGGCAAGACGCAGTACATCGAGTTCGGCGTTGGCGGCACCAGTCTGGCCAGCCCGATCTTCACCGGTATCTGGGCCCTCGCCAATGAGAAGGCTGGCTGGTCCCTCGGTCAGGCAGCGCCGGCGATTGCGGCTCTGCCCTACGGTGGCGTTCAGGACGTGCTCCCCAGCAACGACCAAACACCGAACAATGTGACGGGGGCGATCACGGACGAGAATGGCGTCACTGACTACACGGCGTCCGAGATCTTTACCGGAGCGCTCTACGGCAACAAGGGCTTCACCAGCGCAATGTATAGCATTCCGGGCACGGCGGCGGTGTACGGGTTCGGGCTGGACTCTTCATTCACGGTCCGGAAGGGCTGGGACAACGCTACCGGGTGGGGCACTCCTTACGGCCTCGCCTTCATCGACGCGGTAGTCGCGGGTGCACAGTAGGCATTCGGCGCAGGCAACGCACTTTCACGAGCCGGAGAGAATTTTCTTCGGCTCGTTTTTCTTAACGGTGCAAGACTCGAAAACGGCGGGGTGAATCCACTCGAAAGGAGAAAACAATCGTGCAGTTGGGCGCTGGGTTGAGTAAACTCGCAGCCGCCGTCGCGACCGCTTAGGGAAACTGCTGATCAAGTGTCAGCAGAAAGCATGAACCACAGGGTACACGGGGATGCACAGAGGACCCCAGGGACTTAATCAGAACTTCCCCTAGGCCGCAAAACCGCGCCAGTCGGCGATTTCCTTCAGACCTTCTCCGCGTACATGCTCGAAGAGTCTGACTTTGTGGCGGGTGTGTTCGAATTCGTGGATGTCAGCCCAGACTTCCGCCTGCAACGACGTCTCGTGAGCCGCAGTCTCGCCGCAACTGGCACAACGGGTATGAAAGGTGACGCCAGCCTTGGGAGAAGCCGGCACATCCTGCAGTTCGAGAAAAACGCAGCGCACTTCTTCGATCTCTTCGTCCGGGCCCAGTATGTGCTCGTAGCGGAGCAGGTATCCAAAGCCAAGTTTGCGAGCCTCAACTTCCGCTTCTTCGCGGGTGTGGAACGGCCCGTATTCGGCCCGCAATTGCTCGGTCGAATCGCAGGCCATCCAGAAAATGTCTTTGTAAGCCATGCCTACCTCGGTCTGGGGCTGAATGACGAAGCTCTGATCCGATCAAGCGCGGAGCGAATTAAACCTTGAACGGACCCAGCAGAGCAAACGAGTCCACTAAGTAACCGAGCAATTTGATTACCGGGATTGCGGCGGCCGGTGTGCCTTCCCGGGTGGCTGCTTCGGACCCGAGCTCATGCGTTATTCCTCTGAAAACACGTGACTTGAGCCTGGAGTTCTGAGTAGCGAACGTGGTGCGAAAACTCCGCGTCGTCCGAACCAGTGTGAAATCTGTTGCCGTCCCCGAGCATAGGACAGGAACAATTCCCCGCCGACCGCTGCGAGAACCTTCCGTGGAGGATAGCGATGACAAGCGGACAGAAGTTCCCGGTGAAACGGCGCGGCGGAAGCCGCGCCCCTTCAATGAGCCTTTGATGAAACAAGCTCTCGTTTTAGAGTTGGTTCGCGCAGCTTGCGCCGTGATTATGGGGCGGGCTTGTCTGACGAGCACGTGCGAGTCGCCGGATACAGAACCTCTAGGAAGTCCCTCCAGCCGCCGCAGATGCTTTGGCTTTCGCATCCGCGTAAGCAGCACCTTCCTCGCCCACGCCAACGCTCCACCCCGCCACCGTGGGCAGCAGCCCATTGCCCAGTCGCACATGCCAGTTTGCTCCGCCGTGGCTGGCGACGTAGAGCGCAAGTTCGAGCCGCGTCCACACTCCCAGCTTGTCGAAGGCGGTGCGCAGGTAGTTCTTCACCACCTGCTCGCTGGTTATCAGCACCTTGGCAATATCTTTGTTAGTCAGACCCTGCCAGACCAAGGTCGCGACCTGAATCTCTTTGGCGGTTAGCCGATCACGGGGTTGCATGATTGCACCTGCTCCTTGATGAACATCGCGGTCGCGAGTTTGACCCGCTTCCGGCCTTCTTTGATGCCTGCGCGCAGAAACAGCGTGCGCAGGTGCTGTTTGACGGTTCGCGGGCTGATGTTCAACTGGCTCGCGATTTCTTTGTTGCTGCATCCCTGCACGAGCAGCCGTAACACCTGCTGGTCGCGGGGCGTGATCTTAATATCATTTAGGTTAATCATCGGCTTTTCGTCGGCTCCTTCAGTTCAGTCTTGGGGTCGCGACCCACCTAAAGCAGAAGCAACTTGTTCGCCAATTCTTCGCCATCATGCAATCCCGTTTAAAACCATGAAGTTACACCTCCACCCTCCACTTCCCCCCGCCCTCTCTTAAACCGTTTTCATGAATCCCTTCCACTTTGGCATCCCAAGTCAGGAATCCATCCCAAAATAGCCCCTGCTTTCTTTCGTTTTCACTCTGCCCAGACTTGCACTACAATGTCCCTAGCTTGGACTGTTTTTCTCCCCCGCGATACCATGCCCTCGAACTCGCCCAACCTGACGCTGGATGAGCAGTCCTTTCAGGGCTTGCTGTCCGCGGCCTTCACGATTCAGGAACATAACGACCGTCTGCAACAAGCTCGACAAACTCCGGACGAACCCGAAGCCCATGTCGAACCGGAAGCCAACAGCGAACCGGAAGCGAACCCCGTTTGCCCCCAATGTGGCGCTCCGAAGCCAGCCGACGCACCAAGCTGCCAGAGCTGCGGCCCCGACGAGCTTCGTCCCGGTGAACGCCTGCAGCGCAACTGGGCCTCGATGTGGCTGATGAGCCAGGAGCAGGGCTTGTGGCCGGAGCGTTCCCCCGCGCTTCGCGAAGTTTCATCACGCGAAGGTGCGCAAGAGGATGCCCCACCGCTAGAGGCCAAGCGCCAGCCGCGGGCGCAGACAGCGCACGATTTTGTCGCCTCTAACTGCCTCGCGTTACCGGTTGCAAGAAAGGAAGCTGCAGGGGAAACCATCTCGCAGGAAGAAACTGCGGCCATTCACCTTAGAACGGCTGGCGGATCAATTCCCGGTAAACCAGTCCCCCGCAAATCAGCAGCGGAGAGCAAATGGACCGCGTCAGCGCCCGAAAACGAAATGATCGAACACTTTCCTACGGAAGACTCCGAAGAAGCCTTCGCGCCCGAAAACTCAGGCCTGGCCATCCCGCGCTTCCAGTTATCGGCGACCGGAGATTCCTTCCCGATCGATTCAGCCGTCGATGAAACGGCCGACGGAGTGGCCGACGCAACGTCCGGACCAAACACCGAAGTCCGCGCCGCCACTAGCTCCATGCCTCAGCTCTTTCAGGACTGGCGCGTGCATCTGCGCTTTAATCGCGCCGACCTCTATCTAGGCACAGCCATCTTCGTAGCCGCGCTGGCCCTGCTGTGGCCAGTAGCCAACTCGCCACGACGCGCCGCCCTCGGCCCCTGGGAAAGAGCGCTCGTGACCTTGGGAATCGCCGAGGCGCCGGCTCCCGCCGTCCATCTTCAAGGAGACCCCGGCATCCAGGTATGGGTCGATCCGCACACCGCTCTCTACTACTGTCCCGGCGAAGAGCAATACGGAAAGACTGCCGATGGCCGCGTCAGCAGCCAGCGCGAGGCGCAAATGGATCGCTTCGAGCCCGCCAGCCGCAGCGCCTGCGAATGAGAGTTATGGAAAGGAATATTGATGCTCATACGATCAATGCTCGGACGAACGATGCCCGTACGAACAATCTCCGCCGTCGCTCTCGCCCTGATCTTGAGTTCGACCACTCTAGCTCTTGCCCAAAGCAATAAACCGCAGAGCAGCAATCTGCCGCGTCAGAGCAAGACAGCCAGCGCTGCTCCTGACGTAGCTCGGGGAAAGTATCTGGTCGAAAGTGTGGCCGTGTGCGGACAATGCCACACTCCGCGCGACAGCAATGGAAATCTCGATCGCACGCGCTGGCTGCAAGGCGGCTCCGTCCCTTACCTGCCAGCGAAGCCCGACTCCAACTGGCCGATCAACGCGCCGCGCATTGGAGGAACTCCTCCGGCCAGTGACGCCGACATGATCAAGCTACTGACCACGGGCATCTGGACCAACGGCAATTCTCTTCGTCTTCCGATGCCGCAATTCCGCATGGACCGCAGCGACGCCGAAGCCGTGGTCGCCTATCTGAAATCGGTAACTCAAAAGCAGTAGCTGAATAGCTCGGCGCTTTATTCTTGCAGGGCATCGGCTCGCCTCGAATCTCAGCGGCGGCGAGGCGTGGGGGCGAGCGCGCTGATCTCGTCCGGAGGCTATTTACTTCTAAGGTACTAACCAGATAGTACCGGGTACCCCCCCCTCCCCCCCTCCTTGTGGAATCATGGGGTTAGGAGGAAATTCCCGCAAAATCTTTGACTTTAAAGGACTTATAGTCAAAATATTCCAGAATAAGGACTTACGCTGTCAAAGAGCGCTGAAAATAGCTTTGGGGCAGCTTCGAGGGTCGTCTTGATGGACTGGCTCACCTCTTCACTGCCCCAATCAGATCTCCATTGTCGCAGAGGGCGGGGCTTATGTCTGTGATTGTGGTCACAGGATCTTTGCGATGAAAAAGGGACCGCTCGGTGGGAATCGCACTGCGCACTTGCCGAGGACGTCAGGGCAGGCTATCAGGGTTAGCTCCCTGGTCGTATTTCTCTTTGGCCTTCCTGAACTCATCTCTTGCCAGACGTTGCCTTTCTGTCAGGTCCGCGCCGGGATCGGCCTGTAGTAGAGTTGAAAGCGTCTCGACGTTTGCGAACTCACACAGCAAGCCGAAGTTGAGCGTCCATCTGATTCTTGCAACCTTATCTTCGAGTCCGAAGCTCGACGCTAGATTTAGAAACTTGGACACGTAATCTGCGGCGTGCTGCGTGTCGGTGAGAAAAGTTGGTCCTACCCATGCTTTCGGGCCTTCTATGCCTGCCCAGCGCGCCCAAACGATGAGAATCCTCGGGAGTTCCGGGGCCGCGGCGAGGCGGCCGTCGAGAGCGGCGGCATGGATTGCACTGAGTGCGGCCTGCTTCATCTCGACAACGATTTCGGGGGTCAGGTCGGAATATTTTTGCTGGCCCCCCGACGTGTCAGTGGGTGATAGCATCTGCTCGCATAACGCGACAAAGTTACTGATGGTGAATGGCGCGATTCCATTCCGCAGCGCCTCTGTCACTTTGCTGAATCTATCATTCTGTAGCAGATCTATGATGTCGAAAGGTAGCCACGTCGCAAACTGGATGTGGTCCGAGAGGATTCCGTAAGTACCGCCGCTGCCTTGGGTATCCACTTCGTCCCCGAATACGAAGACGGAGCCCAGTATCACCGTGAGTTGCTGCTGGCTCAAGCGAGTTAGGGAATCACGCAGAGTGTCAATAAACGCCGCAATCTTCCCGGCGCCCTTAAACCCGGCGAGGGTCTTAACAAATGCTGTGACTGCGGTCGCCGTATCCAAGGCTCTGCCAAGCTCGATTTGGGAGACCTCTGTGTCGGGCACGGCTAGGTAAAAGTAGTAGGGGAAATACTTGCGGCTGGCAACGCGCTTATCCCGGCGCCACGCCGGCTCGAATGTGCTGTCGTAGGAATACCCAAGATGATTAGCCACGCTTGTCATCTTTGGGAACATGAAGACACACAGCGAATAAGCGTGTTTAGGCTGATTGGAGAAAATGCGATCGTACTCGATTTTCAGTTTCTTCTTTTCTTCCGCGTCGCGGTCCCCTGTGCCGACAAACAGGTCTGGATTGTTCTGTACCTCCGAATACACTCCGGGGTGGAAAAGCGACAGAGCTTGCATTCCAGCGAGATCGATGAAATTTGTATCGTTTCCGACTAAGCTGAGGGCGAATCGAAGGAGGTTGAAATAGCGGTTGACGTCTCGTATGGTTCGGAAGCTTTGTCGGAATCCCGAATGGAACATGTTGCCGAATCTTTGTTGGTTGGGATCCCCGATCTGCCAATTTGGGATTATCTCGTTCACGTTCGACAGAATGATGGATGTGAGGGTCGACTCAGCAATCGGAGGAAGGGTAAATGCAACCTGCACGATCTTTTCCAAATACTCACTTATAGGTCCCGGCGCGATGTCCTCCAGCGCTGCTGCAATCCGTTCGTTGTCAAAGGCAAGAAGAAAAACGGTATTGCTAAAGTTCGCATTTAGCTTAACCAGCTGGAAAACCTGTCTGATCTCGGCGGTGTTGAGGCGATCAATGTCGTCGATCATTACAATGAATTTGGCCTTAGCAGCACGCAAGGCGGAGTCGATCTCGGCCTTCAATTCAGTGCCCGTCCGCCGCCGAGGCTTGATTTTACGGAACAAGCTCCATCCCGCCTTTACTGCTCCTGTGACCCGTGGTATCAACAGCTCGGCTATCGGGGAAAGGGATTGACCATATTCCTCGACGGTGTCCGCAATCTCGGAAAGGGCCGGAACGGTAAGGTGCAGCCGCAGAAAGGCGGATAGCTGTTCGAAAAATCGATATGTCAGCTGTTCCTGTTCTGAGAATCCCCATGGATTGAATCGAAAGATGATCGGTGGCTGAGGGGAGACCTCTTGAAGTTCCTGCTCGATGAGATTTAGCAGTGATGTTTTTCCGGTTCCCCACTTCCCGTAGATTCCGATGACGACGCCTTCGAGCCGGTTGAACTTGGTAATCGCCGTGGCGAGCTCTTTCGCGATCCCGGTTCGGTTCAGCCGATCCTCGCTAGAAGAGCGTATGGGTTCATCAGGTGCGATGAGGGAAGGGGTAATAGTTGGCTCAATTGCGGCTCCGCGTGCAACGCGGTCCAAATCTGCAGTGAGTTCCTCCAATTCGTGTTTGAGCTCGTTGGTCATGACTAGTCCAAAAGGCGCTGGACAAGCAGGTGGATCTCGCGCGCGGCGTCCCGCGGCGAGAGCAGAGCGGTGATTGCTGGTATTACAGAAAGTGCGATCTTGCGCCGGTGCAGCTGACTGAGCTTTACAACTGGCCACGTGCACGCCCCTTGAGCGCCCATACTTGCGCAGATCAGTAGCTTACTCTGGAGGTAAACGCCATAAGTAAGTACGAAGATGCCGGCGGTGAATAAGACAGAAAGCATGGCCCAGAGAAGCCTCTCACCGGACGCCGCAGCTTTGATGCAGGCATCGATTCTTGAATTGACCTCCCCGATTGGCGGTTGGGTGCTCACGTGTTTGTGCAGTATTCCCCGCTATCATACTCGGAACTTGCGACGCCTCAACTGTAATCCGCAGCCCCACCGCCTTGGTCACGGCGACGAGGGTGGAGAGGCGAGGGTTTCCACGCGGCGACAAGGTGCGACACGAACTCTCGCGGTCGAGGGCACGGCCACATGGTGTCGGCTGTCCGGCGACCCACGTCTCGAAAAACGCGAGACGTGGGGCACCCGCACGCTTGGTTCGCCGTCATCCTCCAAGGCAGCGCTGAGGGATTGCCGAGGAACTCGCTTGGCGCGCCGCCTTCGCCCTCGGCAGCTAGACATGATGCGGGAAAAGTCGATTCCACTGCCTCAGCCCCTAAGGGGGCGTCTGATTCCGAAGGAGTTGCGGTATCGCTGAGGCGATACCCTGATACGAAGCCCGAGTATTTCAGCGCAGTAAGGCCGGTGGGGGAGATGCGCGAGTTATCGCAGCGGTAAACCGCTGCGCCACCCAAAATCAAAGCGTCAGACTGACTTTTTCCGCAGCCTGTAGAGCCGGCTCGAAAAGGAGTTCTCTGCACGAACTACGAAGGGCGGCGTTCGTGGAGAGAACTCCTCGCTGAGCCGGTCGGCAACACAAACAGACTCGGGGTCTTTCGACTCCGCGATGGGATTCGCAAGCGAACCCCATCCCTCCGCTCAAGATGACAAGCTGGAAAGTATCTCGGCGGCGGAAGACGTCGACGTTTTCCGCGCCCTGGCGAAAGCCGGCCAGCGGCTCGCCAAAATCCCCGCTTGGGCTTGCCGAACAGTTGGTGGAGGGGAAAATCGGGCCGTGAGGTGGGGCTGTTGCGGGTAACGATGAGGATGGGGGTTATCGAGAGAATCCCAAGATCGTGGCGGTTGTGGAATCCCACCCTTGCGCAAAAGGACGCGCAAGGATGGGGCACCCTCGATCTTTTCTAATTCTGTGTCTAATTCTGTGGCCGCTGCTCAGGCGTGATAGGCCTGCTCGTGGCGGCGGGCTTCGTACCACAGGGCCAGCTCTACGCGGTTCCACAATCCCAGCTTGTCGTAGATCAGGCGCAGATAGTTCTTCACCACGTGCTCGGTGGTGCCGAGCGAGTGGGCGATCTCCCGATTCTTGCAGCCTTCGGCTACGCGTTGAATGATGAGCTGTTCTCGTTCACTGGGCCCGCGGGGGGTTGCTGTCTCTCTTTCCATAATTGCCTCCGATAAAGTAAAGTCGCGAGCTTAACCCGCTTGATGCCACCCTTGATTCCGAAACGCAGGAACAGCCGGTTGAAATGCGCTTTGACGGTGCGCTCGGCAATGTTCAGATCGCGAGCGATTTCTGAGTTGTCACAGCCCTGGAGAAGCAGATCGATGACTTGCCGGTCCCGGGGGCCCACTTGGTCGAACATTTCTTCCATACACTTCACCTCACCGATGCGACGCCTGGCAACTGCAAGTGGCGCTGAAATCATGCCCCCGCGGCACATCTGGATTCGGGTCTTTAGGGCTTTAGCGTGCATTCACGCGGCCAAATCGGGCTCTCGGTGTTAACTAACTGTAAAAACTCCGTTTGCGCGTGTTTGGGCCGCTAAAATCGCGGTTACGACGGTCATGGCGCGGAGGTTCCACGCAGCGAAACTGAGCTGTTTTGCTCACAATCTAGGGTGAATCGCTTAGTACAATATTCCGACATTCTGCCCCACCAAAGCATCATTTACACAGAAGTACATCCCCGGCAACCGCTCACCCCACCCCTATAATGAGTTGTGGACTTCAAGCTGGTAAGCAACTACAAACCCCAGGGCGACCAAGCACAGGCCATCGAAGCCCTCACCCGCGGCGTATTCGATCGCGAGCAGCATCAGGTGCTGCTCGGGGTCACGGGATCGGGCAAGACCTACACGGCCGCCAAGGTGATCGAGGCCGCCAACCGGCCCGCCCTGGTCATGGCGCACAATAAAACCTTGGCCGCACAGCTCTACCACGAGTTCAAGAGCTTCTTTCCCAACAACGCCGTGGAGTACTTCGTCTCCTACTACGACTACTACCAGCCGGAAGCCTATGTGCCGGCGGCGGATCTTTATATTGAGAAGGAATCGACGATCAACGACGAGCTCGACAAGCTGCGGCTCTCGGCGACGCGGTCGTTGTTCGAGCGCCGGGATTGTCTGATCGTTGCCTCGGTCAGTTGCATCTATGGACTGGGCTCACCGGAGGCTTACTACGGCATGTTGCTGTTCCTCGAAAAAGGACAGAAGATTAAGCGCGCCGATATTACGCGCAAGCTGGTCGAGATTCTTTACGAGCGGACGGAAGGCGATTTTCGGCGCGGGACGTTTCGCGTGCGCGGGGATGTGATCGAGATTTATCCCACTTACGACGACAACGCCTACCGCGTCGAAATGTTTGGCGACGAGATTGAGTCGCTCTCGCAGATCGATCCTCTTTTCGGCACCGTCAAGCAGCGTTACATGCGGCTGCCGATTTATCCCAAGACGCACTACGTCATGAAAGAAGAGACTCGCGCCAACGCCGTGGCTTCCATAAAGACGGAACTGGCGTGGTGGGAAGTCGAACTTGAAAAGCAAGGGCGGCTGGTGGAGTCGCAGCGCATCCATCAGCGCGTGATGTATGACCTCGAAATGATCAAGGCCATGGGCTATTGCCATGGTATTGAGAACTACTCGCGCCATTTCACCGGACGTCTTCCCGGCGAGCCACCGCCCACGCTGCTCGACTATTTTCCGCGCGACTTTCTCATGTTCATCGACGAGTCGCACCAGACCGTGCCGCAGCTCCACGGCATGTATCACGGCGACCGCTCGCGCAAGCAGACGCTAGTCGAATACGGATTCCGCATGCCCTCGGCGCTCGATAACCGTCCGCTGACTTTCGAGGAGTTCGAGCATCGGACCAATCAGATCGTCTATGTCTCGGCCACGCCCGGCCCCTATGAACTTACTAAGTCGGCTGGCGTCGTGGTTGAACAGATCATCCGCCCCACTGGACTGATCGACCCGCCGGTTGAGATACGCCCGGTTAAGGGACAGATCGACGATTTGCTGCACATGATCCGCGACCGCGTCGCCCGCAACGAGCGCGTGCTGGTGACTACGCTCACCAAGCGCATGTCCGAAGACCTGGCCGAGTATTACAGCGAAGTCGGCGTGAAATGCCGTTACATGCACTCCGAAATCGAGACGCTGGAGCGGGTGAAGATCCTGCGCGACCTGCGCAAAGGCGAGTTCGATGTATTGATCGGCATCAATCTTCTGCGCGAAGGCTTGGACTTGCCGGAAGTGTCGCTGGTGGCGATTCTTGACGCGGATAAAGAAGGCTTCCTGCGCTCCGCCGGCTCGCTGATTCAGACCATAGGACGGTGCGCCCGCAACCTGAACGGCCGCGCGATTCTCTATGCGGACCGCATGACCGACTCCATGAAAAAGGCGCTCGACGAAACCAACCGGCGCCGCGCCATCCAGCAGGCCTATAACGAAGAAAACGGAATCACCCCCGAATCGATCATTCGCCCGCTGGACATGACGCTCGTAGCCATCGTCGGCGCGGACTACACCGACCTGACTGGCCCTGAAGCCGAAGGCATCCCGGAATTCAAATCCCAGCAAGAGTTAGAAGCCTACATTGGAAAGTTAGAGAGCGATATGCGGGAAGCCGCAAAGCGGTTTGAATTCGAAAAGGCCGCTAAGCTGCGGGATTCGATTAAGGAGTTGCGGACTAAGGAATTTCTGTTTGCGTGATAGGGATGAGGATAACCGGAGTCAAAAGAAAAGGGCCGCTTGAAACCGCGACCCTTTGCATTTCTTGAGCTAAGAGCTAACCGACGAGAGCCGAACTCTAGTCTCCAGCTACCGGCTCGCCAACCTCCTCGGTCTCCTTCTCTTTCGCGGCGTCGTGGCCGTTGCCATTTGCCGGAGTGATTGCCGAGGTAATTGCGCCCAGCGGAATGAATCCACCTTCGTTCGACGTTGCCGGCTTCTCTTTCAGGACAACTTCCCGATAGAGCTGTGCCATGCGCGCATCGTAGGCGGCGTCGTTCTTTACCTTGTTGTTCTCGGCCTTCTTGTCGCGGGCCCGCATCTTTTCTTCACGCGCCGTCTTCGCAATGCCGAGCTTGTCGAGATCGTGCTGCACTTCGTGAGTAACGATCTCTTCCCGCAGGTAGAGCGCGTGCTCCTTGTCTTCCATGTTGACTTTCTTGCCGCCCGCGAAGATCTCGTGGCGTCCATGCTCTTCGTACCACTTAGTAAGCGTGGAAGTCATGTGCATCTTCTCGATGATATTGCGCCAGCCCACGCCCGTGTTGTAAGCGCAGAAGCTGATTTCGCCTTCCTGCGTGGCATAAGGAATGATGCACTGCTCGGTGCGCCGGAAGTCGTAATTGAACAGATCCTGGAACCACATCCCGGCAATAAACAGGAAGTTCCAACGATCCTGACGCCGCTTCATCACATCGTCGATGGTCCGGTCCGGACCAACCTTGCCATAGTTCCTTCCCGTAGCATTGAAGTTCTTATCGAACTTCTTAAGCAGGTCCATAAGCTTGAAGTGTGTAGGCGATTGGAACGGATCGTAGTTCTTCATCAAACAAAGCGCCATGCCAAACGCAGTCCAGAATTTGCTGCGAGCCGCATCGTTGACCTTGGCAATGTCCTTCGCCAGTTGATCGCCCTTCAGGAAAGCGGTAACTGGAACCGCCTCCTTAGTCTCCTTATCGATCATCATCGCCATCCCCGTCCCGCAGTTCGGATGGCATCCACAAGAAAGCTGGCCCCAATCGTTGTTATTATCCTGCGCGTGCAGCACATCGGCCCAGTCCGAGAATGTGCTCATGAAACTAATCGGGAACCAATCGCGCGTAGGCTCGCCGAAGCCGGTTTGGTTCTTTACGTCGTGGGCCAAGTGCGCCAGTGTGTAACGCTGCGCTTCGCGGCGCTCGTCGGTGATGGCTTCGTCGCGTCCGGTGAATGACACCGGCTGGAAGCTCAGAAAGCCGATTTTCTTGGGATTGTCGAGGGCGAACTGGATGATGCGTCCGACCTGCTCGTTGTTGATGCCGTTGATGATGGTGATGACGGGCACGATTTCGCAGCCGGCGCGATGCAGGTTGTCGATGGCTTTCAACTTTACGTCGAACAGATTGCCCACGGCGCGATGATCGTTGGCGGCGTTGCCAATGCCGTCGAACTGCAGGTAGGCGTAGCGCATTCCGGCTTCCACCGTCTGCTGACAGAATTCAAAGCTCTTGGCGAATTCAATCCCGTTGGTGGCGGCCTGTACGCTGTTGTATCCGACTTTGCGGGCGTAGCGAACCGCGTCCAGGAAGTAAGGAGAAAGCGTCGGCTCGCCGCCCGAGAACTGTACCGACATCTGGCGCTTGGGTTTCACGGTGATGGCGTTGTCGAGCACGGTCTTGATTTCTTCCCAGGTAAGTTCGTGGACGTAGCCAACCTGATTCGCGTCCATGAAGCAGGGATCGCACATCATGTTGCAGCGGTTGGTGAGATCGACGGTAAGCACCGCGCCGCGTCCATACTTCACCGTCGACGATCCGTGGTGATGCAGATGTTCGTCCTTGTGGGCGCGGATGTCGCGGCCGGGGAAGACTTCTTCGAGGTGCTTGGTAAATTCCGTGTCGATCGACATCAGGTCTTCGAAGTGCCCGTGCTTGGGGCAGTCCTTGACCATCCAAATCTTGCCGTCGCGTTCGACGATCTGGGCCTTGATCTCACCGACTTTTTCGTTCATCAGAACGTCGACCGGCAAGTGGCCGTCAAGAATCTGCTGACGGATTTCAGGCACGCACCGGGGACAAAGCGAATCGGTGGAGCGCGGCCAACCGAGCGGAGGCTTCGATTTTTCCCAGGACTTGAGCAAGGGCTTTTCCGACCACTTCGGAATTGGCGCCTGATTGGGAGCAATGCGGTTGAGTCGTTCAAAAACTGCCCATGCGCCGGTGGCGGCAACGGTCACGGCCTTCTCAACATACTTGATCGGCTTGTGCATTCGGCTCTCGCTTTCCTCCACTTGGGAGTTAGAACTGTCCCCGCGGTCCCGCGTACGGGAACCTGCGTTAATCGACTTTCCACGGAGAAACCTGGAAGTTTCGATGCGTGGAATGGGTCACTGTGATCCTATTGAAATCGTGAAAGTTACGCACGAAGAAGGCAATGAAGGGGAGAAAATCGGGGTTGAGCGGGGAAATGGGGGATTTTTCGGTGTAAGTTGTTGAAAAGGCAGGGGGGACGATTGGTTGGACCCGTGCCTTTCACCCCTGGGACGGCTACTTTTCTTTCGCAACATTCAGACGCGTGTCCGCGCGCTGCAATGCGCCTTCCGCTCGCGTGTAGTCCACCTTAGGATCGCTGCTCTTCAGACGCTGTTCGGCTCGATCTTTGGCTTTTTGCGCGCGTTCCACGTCAATTTCGTGCGGACGCTCCGCCGTTTCCGCCAGGATCGTCACCTTGTCCGGCAGCACTTCGGCAAACCCCCAGGCCACCGACAGCGTGTGCGTCGCGCCACTCGCCTTGTAAGTAATCACGCCGACGGCCAGCTCGGTAATCAAAGGAGCGTGACCGGGAAGAATCCCGAGATAGCCGCTTAACCCCGGTATCTGCGCTTCCTCAGCCACGTCCTTTACCAGGAGCCTGGAGGGAGTAACAATTTCGAGTTGGAAAGTATCGGCCATTTGATAGTTCGTCGTTGGTCGTTCGTCGTTGGCCGCCGGGCATTTTGCCAACGACTAACGACTAACGGCCAGCGACTGATCTTACGCTGCCGCGCCCTTCATCTTCTCCGCCGTCTCCAGCACTTCGTCGATCGTTCCCTTCATGTAGAACGCCTGTTCGGGAATGTCGTCGTACTTTCCTTCCACCAGGCCGCGGAAGCCTTTCACCGTGTCGGCAATCTTCACATAGCGCCCGGGAGTGCCGGTGAATTGCTCGGCCACAAAAAACGGCTGCGATAGAAACTTCTGGATCTTTCGCGCGCGAGCCACTGTCAGTTTCTGGTCTTCGCTGAGCTCGTCGATGCCCAGAATAGCGATAATGTCCTGCAGATCTTTGTAAGTCTGCAGCGTCTTCTTCACCATCTGCGCTACGTCGTAATGATCCTGACCGACGATTCTTGCATCCAGAATGCGCGAAGTGGAAGCCAGCGGATCCACCGCGGGGTAAATTCCAATCTCCGTCAGGGCGCGCGAAAGCACGGTGGTGGCGTCGAGGTGAGCAAAGGTTGTCGCCGGCGCCGGATCGGTCAAGTCATCGGCCGGCACATAGATCGCCTGCACCGAAGTCACCGACCCTTTCTTAGTAGAAGTTATGCGCTCTTGTAACTCGCCCATCTCCGTAGCCAAGTTGGGTTGATAACCTACGGCGCTCGGCATTCTTCCTAATAGGGCGGATACTTCGCTGCCAGCCTGGGTGAAGCGGAAGATGTTGTCTATGAATAGCAGCGTGTCGGAGCCTTCTTCGTCGCGAAAATATTCGGCTACGGTTAGCGCGGTTAGCGCCACTCTTAGACGGGCTCCGGGGGGCTCGGTCATCTGGCCGTAGATTAGCGCGGCCTTGGACTCGTCGGGCTTGCCGGGCTTGATGACTCCCGACTCGCTCATTTCGAGCCATAGATCGTTGCCTTCACGGGTACGCTCGCCGACACCGGCGAATACGGAAAATCCTCCGTGCTGCTTGGCCACGTTGTTGATCAACTCCATGATGACTACGGTCTTGCCCACGCCGGCGCCGCCGAAGAGGCCGATTTTCCCGCCCTTCAAGAACGGCTGGATGAGGTCGATTACTTTCACTCCGGTCTCGAACATCTCGGCCGTGGTGGACTGTTCATCGAACGCGGGCGCCATGCGATGAATCGGCATTCTTTTGCTGAAGGCAATCGGACCGAGATCGTCCACAGGGTTGCCGATGACGTTCATCACGCGGCCGAGTGTGCCGCGACCGACGGGGACGGAGATGGGGCCACCCTGATCGATGGCTTTCATGCCGCGCACCATGCCTTCGGTGGCTTCCATGGCGACGCAACGCACGCGGCCTTCGCCGAGATGCTGCTGCACTTCCAGAATAACGTCGACCGGGGAAGGTACGGTGAAGCCGTCGCTGACGACTTTCAGCGCTTGATAGATGGGAGGCATGGCCGATTCGACGAACTGCACGTCTACGGCGGGGCCGGCGATTTGGATTACGTGTCCGATATTTTCTGACATAGATGAAATCTCAAGGTTTCAAAGTCTCAGAGTTTCAAGGTTTCAAGGTAAGGGCTTCAAGGTTCTATGGCCACGATCCTGCGGTATCGCTAAAGCGGTCCCGCGATGCAAAACCTTGAAACTCTGAAACTTTGAAACCTTGAAACTTTACTGCGCTGCCGCTCCACTTACGATTTCTATAATCTCTTTGGTGATCTTGGCCTGGCGTGCTCGATTCATGATTAGAGTCAGCGAATCTATCATGTCGCTGGCGTTGATGGTGGCCGCATCCATCGCCGTCATGCGGGCGGCGTGCTCGGCGGCTACAGATTCCAGCAGCGCGTGAAAAATCTGGATGCCGATGTACTTGGGCAGAATACCCTGGAAAAGCCGCTCTGGCTTCTGTTCGTAGATGTAATCGATCGGCGAGGTCGCGATCCTGGCTGCCGCCTCATCGACGGCTTTGGTATCGGCTGGCCGCAGACCGACTCCTGCCGACTTCGCCGCTTCTATGCGCTGCTTGCGCTCCGCTTCCGACGGCTCTTCCGCCATTTGCACTTCGACTTCCCCGATCTCCTTGATGGGCAGCAGGCGCTCGGCAACGAGGCGTTGGGCGATGACCGACTTGAATTCGTTGAAAAGAATGTAGACGGCGTCAATCTCGCCGCGGCAGTAGCGGGCGATCACGCCGTCGCTAAGCGTGGCGGCGAAATTGTGGCTCACCTTGCTCAAGATTCCGACATACTCGCCTGCGATCTGCACCCGGGCGGCGCGCGGTGGTGCGGATTCTGCGTCGGGGCGGCCGGGCGAAACGCCCGTCTCTCCACCGGCAGAGGCATTTGTCGCTCCATCGGCAGAGACTCTCTCTGGGGCGATTGGATAGCGGCGGCGCATGAAGTCGCGGCCTTTTCTTCCGATGCATTCGACGTCGATATTCTGATCCGGTTTCGACTCGATGAATTTCGACGCCATCTTCAGGATATTGGTGTTGAAGGCGCCGGCCAGGCCTTTATCTCCGGTAACAAGAATCAGCAGGATGTTTTTCTCAGGGCGCTCGGCGAGCAGGGGGTGACGCGGCTCTCCGGTCCGCGGATCGTAGATATCGGCTCGCGAGACCAGCGACTTCAAAACATTCGTGAGCATCTGCGAATAGGGACGCGCAGCGAGAGCGCCTTCTTGGGCGCGGCGTAACTTGGCCGCGGAGACGGTCTTCATGGCCTTGGTGATCTGCCGCGTGTTGACCACGCTGCGGATGCGGCGCCGGATGTCGAGGATGTTCGCCATAAGTCAGTTACCAGTTGCCAGTACCCAGTACCCAGTTTCGCCGTCTCTGGGTACTGGGTACTGGCAACTGGGTACTACTTTGCTGCTGCTTGCTTTGAATCTATGAATTGCTGCTTTGCTTCTTGTATTACTCTGGATATTTCCGCTTTTAGATTGTCGTCTAGAATCTTCTTCTCCATGATCGTGTTTAGCAAACCTGGATTTGTGGTTTCCACGTACTTATAGAGATCTTTCTCGAAGTCGAGCACCTGCTCTACCGGCATGTCGTCGAGCACTCCGGTGGTGCCGGCGAAGATGATCAGGATTTGTTTTGAGAACGGGAGCGGGCTGAACTGTGCTTGCTTCAGGAGTTCCACCAGATGCTTACCGCGATTGAGCTGTTGCTGCGTGGCTTTGTCCAGGTCGCTGCCGAACTGGGCGAAGGCGGCTAGTTCGCGGTATTGGGCCAGTTCCAGTTTCAGGGTTCCGGCTACCTGGCGCATGGCTTTGATCTGGGCACTGCCGCCTACACGGCTTACGGAAAGTCCCACGTTCACGGCGGGACGGACGCCCTGGTTGAATAAGTCGGTCTCCAGATAAATCTGGCCGTCGGTAATTGAAATTACGTTGGTTGGAATGTAGGCCGAGACGTCTCCGGCCTGGGTTTCGATGATGGGCAGCGCGGTTAGCGATCCTCCACCGTTCTTATCGCTCAACTTAGCGGCGCGTTCTAACAGACGGGAGTGGAGATAGAACACGTCTCCGGGATAGGCTTCGCGGCCGGGAGGACGGCGGAGTAAGAGCGATATCTCGCGATAGGATGCAGCGTGCTTGGAAAGATCGTCGTAGATACAGAGGGCGTGACGTCCCGAATCGCGGAAAAACTCGCCCATGGCGCAGGCCGCGTAAGGTGAGATGTATTGCATGGGAGCGGGTTCGGACGCGGAAGCGGCGACCACGATCGTGTACTCCATGGCGCCAGCATCTTCGAGAATCTTCACCACCTGCGCGATCGAACTGCGCTTCTGACCGACAGCGTTATAAATGCAGATGAGGTTGTTGCCCTTGTTGTTGATGATGGTGTCAAGGACAACGGCAGTCTTGCCGGTCTGGCGATCGCCGATGATCAGTTCGCGCTGGCCGCGGCCGATGGGGATCATGGAATCGATGGCCTTGAGTCCGGTGGCCATGGGCTCGCGCACGGGCTGGCGGGCAATGACGCCGGGAGCGAGGCGCTCGATGGGAATGAACTTATCGGTGGCGATGGGCCCCTTGTCGTCGATGGGGACGCCGAGTGAATTGACGACGCGGCCGATGAGGGCGTCGCCCACGGGCACGCTCATGATGCGGCCGGTGCGCTTGACTTCGTCGCCTTCCTTGATCTCGGTGTATTCGCCGAGGATGACCACGCCCACCTGATCTTCTTCCAGGTTCATGGCAATTCCCGCGACGTTGTGCGGGAAGCTTAGTAACTCGCCAGCCATGACCTTGTCGAGTCCGTAGACGCGGGCAATGCCGTCGCCCAAGGTGATGACGGTGCCGACTTCGTCGACCGCGATTTTCGATTCGTAGTTCTCGATTTGCTCGCGGATTAGTTGGGTAATTTCGTCTGCTTTGATTTGTGGCATAAAGTCGTTGGTCGCTAGTCGTTAGTCGTTCGCTGCTCGTCGTTCGCGGTTCGTCGTTCGCTGTTCGTTCCCACTCCGTCACGGTTCGAGCTTCGCGCTTCGAGCCGACCCGCTTGCTCGCAGCTCGCATCTCGAAGCTGTCAGCCTTCCACCAACTGCTCCCTTATTCTTTCTAACTGGCCTTTTACCGACCCGTCGTAGATGGTGCTGCCCACCTGCACCACGGCTCCGCCTAACAGGGTCGCATCTTGTTCGTATTTTGCCCGGACTCTCTTGCCGGTTAGTTTTTCTATTTCGGCTTCCAGCATTTTTTTCTCTGGGTCGCTTAGCTGGCGGGCTGCGCTCACTTGCGCTTCGGCGAAGCCCTGGCGACCGTCCAGTTCTTGCTCTACGTGTTTGACGATTTCGCTGAACAGCGGCAGCCTTCGGTTATCGGTCAGTATAGCTACGAAATTCCGCACCTGCCTGGTCGTGCCTAGACGCCCGGTAACGGCGTCCAGCACGGCGCGTTTTCGGTCTCCGGGTATGGACGGATTTTCCAGGACGCGGCGCAGTTGGTCGCTTTCCTTGAGCAGGGCTTCGATGCTGTGTAATTCCACCAGGACGCGCGCGGGATCAAGCTGGTTTTTCGCCGTCATTACTACATCGGCGAAGGCGCGGGCGTAGGTGCCGACCACGGAAGCCATGGCTAGCGGCCGTCCTTTCCGCCGTCTTTGTCATGGTCCTGATCGTGCGAGGCCAGCTTCGAGGCGAAGGTGCGGACCAGAACCTGGTCGGTATTGGAATCGACGTTAATCTGTTGGCGAGCCAGGGCGATGGCCAAGCCGGCGGTGTGGGTGGTCAATTCGCGGCGGGCTTGCTTGGCGGCGGTGACGATTTCCTGCTCGGCGGCGAGGACCACTTTACGAATATCCTCTTCGGCGGCCTTCTGGATGCGCCCTTCTTCGGCTGCGGCTTCGTGTTCCGCGGTGGCCTGCATGCGTCCGATTTCGACGTCCAACTGGCGGAGACGATTCTCGATGTCGGCTAGGCGGCGATTGGCATCGTGGCTGGCAGCACGCGCTTCTTCCAGAGCGTGCTGTATGGAGGCGCTGCGGTTGCGCCACATGCCGGGCACGTACTTGCGCGCGGCCCAGAACGTAATCACGACAATGATGGCGAAGTTCATCCAGAGCAGCAACAGATGCGCGTGATGGACGCTCAGGCCGGTCTTGCGCGCCAGCCAGCGTACCGGGGCGGAGTACTTAAGATTTGCGTTCTCTTCCTTCTCTTCTCCGGTAGACTCGCGGGTTTCGTGGGCCAGGTCGCCGCCGATCGTGTTTTGGCCGGGAGCGGCGGATGTGGGTTCGGAAGACGGCGGCGTGGGTTGGTTCTGCGCACAGGCTGGTGATGGAACCGTCGCTAAGAATGCCAGCAGGGCGAGGACCAGCAGCGAGTGGAGGATCGCGGGTGTCGTTTTCAACTTCACTGTCCGGGCCGTGTTTGGCGGCATTTTCATTGGCTACCAGCCTGACTGGGCGATGCCATGGGGCGCATGACGGTGCGCACGATATCGGTGGCGAGTCTGGCAGCGTCTGATTGCAGCTTCGACATCGCCTGCTGTTTATCTTCTTCCATGGCGGCGCGGGCCTGCTTGACCTGCTCCTGGGCTCGGGTGCGGGCTTGTTGCACGGCCTGGTTGCGAGACTGGGTAGCCTGCTGGCGGCGGGCTTCCTGATTCTTGAAGACTTTCTGGCGAGCTTCGCGGACGCTCTGCTCGTACTCGGCGGTGCGGGCTTCGGCGACGGCGATATCGGCTCGCGCTTTTTCCATCGCGCCCTGGGTGCGGCTGCGGCGCTCGGCGAGCACGGCGGTGAGCGGGCGATGGACGATGAAAGTATAGAGAACGTAAAGCGTCGCCAGAAGAATGACGGTGGGAACGGCTCCGAGCAGTAATTCGCCTAGTTGTCGGAGTGTCTGGTCCATGGGCTGACGATCAAACTGACGATCAAATCCTTGATGATCTCACTGGCAGATTCTGCCGGAAGAAGAGCCGCTTCTAAAACTAACAAAAATAGCATTGCGGCGAGGGAAGTGTCAATGGTTGGAGGGCAATGGTAGTGGGTCAACTGAGCCACTACCAGGGCAATTTGTCATACCACATTATCAAAGAACGAACTTTGGAGGCTGGCACAGCTCTGCACCGGCCTATCATGGGATCATTATTGCATCGGGCGGGTTGGAAGTCTGTGATGGCGCACACCGGCTGATTGTGATGAAAAAGGCAGCGGTTAGAGCGCGGAATTGGGAACGGTCGCCGCGGCAGTATCCATACTCCGCCGTGCCCTTCCCAAACCTCCGGAAACGAGAGCCGTTCAGCGGGCTAAGACGGGGGCAAGCCCCGTCTCTACCTGAAGCTGGGGTTTTTTCCGCAGGCTGTGAAAGCCGCGCCCCGTTCAGAGGTCTGTTTGCGAAGCACTCTCTGAAACTTACTTGGTCTCAATGATGTCTGGCAAGCATGAAGAGGCAAGCGAACAGGGCCACAATCGCAAGGCTGAACGCGGAAAGCATCAGCGTTGGAATCCAGAACAGAAATACTCTCAAGAACTTATTTCCAAGTCGACTGGCCACAAAAAACGATGTGAAGAACAGAATCGCGAGAATCCAGAACACAGGCGAAAAGAAATTCTCTGCGAACCCAGCCGAGACGACGGCCAGCCCAGTTGCCTTTTCCCTACTGATGCCCCTAAAGGCAAGCCAAGAACCCGGACCAACACACTCCGCGAGAATTATCGCGGCTAATCCGCTGAGGATGCCCTTGACGTAATCCATAACTCTTGGTCGCGCCGGATTATACGCCAGACGTCTGGCCAGCGCCTTTGACCATCGCAGCATGCCGCGGCGGTCGCTGTTAGGGCTGCTTACAAAGGGATGATCCCGTGACTGCGGGGCTCAAATTTGCTAAAAGGGGCAACACAGGTTTCGATGCGAGCGGGCAAATGGAAGGGTGGTCGCTCAGTTCGCGCACCGTGAGCGGCGCGCTGCCTTCCGGCTTAAAGTCTTGCAGCCATTTGACGACGCTCATGGCCGAACTCGGGAACGGGCGCTCGTGGTCGGGATCGATCCAGACGTAATGCGTGGCTTTGCGCTTACGAACAACTTCCGCTATAAACACTTCCGCGCCATTGCGGGTAACGGCGCCCCCGCTGGATTGGAAGTCCAGATTTTCCAGCATTCCGCGGAAACGTAAGACTTGATCCTCGGACAATGTTCCTTGGAGTGTTTCAGTGCCTCTCTCCGTCAGTCTGGATACGCGGTAATAGCCGCTGCGATACAGCGCGAAGCATATCTGGGGATTGCCTTGCTCCTGGTGCCAATCGACAATATGGCCGCTGCTGTAGGAGAGCCTGGCGAATAAACTACCCTTATCCTGATCATGGCCCTGCGTTCTGGATTGTGCAAAGGACAAAGTCGAGATCAACAACATCAGCGTAGTTCCTAAGGCAATCGCCTGCGGTCGCATCTCAATTTCCCTCCTATGGATGAACGAACGCCGGTACTAATCCTTGCGCGAAAAAGCCTGCCTTTGCGGGCGGACGTCGAGAAGAGAGGGCATTTGCCGTTTGAGCAGCCCGGAACGGACGAGCCGTTCTGAGGCTTCACGCGGGCGAGGGCGCCCGCGCCACAGGGGCTACTGCTTTGGAATGTTGCTATCCGCCGGGGTCTGACTCGGCGCGGCTTTCGGATCGGCCGCCACTGGCGCGGCAGGCGTCGTCATTGCGCTCTCTGGATTGAGCAAGTGATCGGGGCTGGGGCCTAATCCGAGTTTGATCAGGGCTCGGGAATCTGGCGTCGTCTTCGACTGCCATCCGTGATCGGCCTGATAGCGCTGCATCGCGGCCTGCGTGGCGCTGTCCCACGATCCCGTTGGTTCTCCTTGCAGGTAGTGCTCGCGGATGAGCGCCGTCTGAATTTCGCGAGCGCGAGTCGAGTCAATCGCCTGCTGACCGTGCTTCCTAGCAACCTGCCGGGAGCCCTTCTTGCCGCGAGTGCCTTTGCCCTTCTGCGCCGAGGTGCTCTTCTGAACTGAGGTACTCTTCTGAGTTGAGCTGCGCTTGGGAGCCGAGGTGTGCGCGGCGGCCGCGTGCGTGGTGGTCGCCTGCGTGGTGGTGCGATGCGCTGGTTTCTTGGCGGGTGCTGCGGCAGATTCCGCCGGTTTCTCTGGCGGAGTGGACGTCTGTGTCTGCGCGATGGCGAGTCCAGGCACGGCCAGGCAGAGCAGGCTGCAAAGCTTTAATCGTCGCCAACGTCGAATTCGATCAGCCCGCAGCATGTTTAGAATCTTCAATCTTCCGTCACTCGAATCGTCCGTCACTCGCCAATCCCAGAACTGCGACAACAGGCAGCAGCCGAGATGCGCTCGGCCTGGACGGGCGAGGGCGCCCGTCCCCACACAGGCACTCTAGTCTTGCGTCCAACAAAAAACCGGCGAGACCGGCCCACCCCTTATGGTCACTGAAATAGGGATGGAGTGCCAGTCTCGCCGGTGTACTTGTCGGTTACGGAAGTGTGCCTGCCAGGAAGATGGTCCCGTCCTGCGACCTTGCGCCTCGCGGACGCACCAGGAACACCACATCCTGCCCGCTCTTCAGCGACGACTCGATCTTGGTAAAGTCATCGGGACTGTTCACGGGCTGCTTGTTCACTTCGAGGATCACGTCGCCGCGATTCAGACCGAGATCCTCGGCGAACGATCCCTGCTTCACGTCCTGCACCACCACGCCCTTGCCGGCGGCAATGCTCAGACGATCGGCGAGATCGGGAGTGATGCTGCGAACCGTGACTCCGAACTTGCTGGCTTTGGGCGCTTCCTCACTCTGGTTTTCTTCTTCTTCGCCCAGACGGGCAGCAAACAGTTTCGAGCGATCGGCGATGGTGACCGTCGCATCTTGCTTCTTGCCGTTGCGGACGAAGGCGAGCTTGGCCTTCGAGCCCGGCTTGCGGGAAGCGATGTCGGCCACCAGATCGTCGCCACTCTTGACGTCCCTACCATCCACGGAGGTAATAGTGTCGCCGATCTTCAGGCCTGCCTCGTCGGCCGGGCTGCCGGAGATCACGTTCGAGACCGTCACACCCGATCCGTAAATGCGGGCAATGGCCGGGTTCGGTTGTGCGGAGAACTCGATCCCAATGGAGCCGCGCGCCACGCGGTGTTCCGGCCCGATCAACTGGTTGTAGACCTGAGTGACCGTATTCGAAGGCATGGCGAAGCCCACACCCGCGTACGAACTGGTCTCGGTGAGGATGGCAGTGTTGATGCCGATCACTTCACCGGCCATGTTTACCAGCGGCCCACCGGAATTGCCGGGATTGATGGCGGCGTCGGTTTGAATGAAAGACTGGAACTGCCGGTTAGGGACGATGTTGCGCCCCTTGGCCGACACGATGCCCGCGGTGACGGTTTCCTGCAATCCAAAGGGACTGCCGATAGCCAGCACCCAGTCGCCAACTTCCATGCCGTCGGAGTTGCCCAGTTTCGCGGCCGGCAGCGGATGGTCGACCTCGATCTTGATCACCGCCAGGTCGGTTTCCTGATCCATGCCGATCAACTTGGCATCACGGCCCGGAGAGGCCGGGTTATCATCCTGCAACTTCACCCGAATGCGATCGGCCTTCTCGACTACGTGCCGGTTGGTAACGATGTAGCCCTTTGAATCCACGATCACGCCGGAACCGAGCGAGCGTTGGCGGATGGTGCCCGGTTCTCCTCCCTGACCGCCTTGGCCGCCGAAGAACTTGTCAAAGAAATCCTGGAACGGGCTGTCTTCCTCGCCGCCCTGATCCTGGTCGTCCGGATCGGGACGCACGGAGCGCCCACGGCGGTGCGGATTCTTGATGGTCGACTCGGTATTGATGTTCACCACGCTCGGCTCCAGTTGCTTGGAAATCTGGGAGAAAGCAGTCGAGAGCTGTTGCGGAGCGGGAATGGTCAGCGGGGTGGCATCGGAAGACTTCTGCCCCTCCTTGCCTTTCACTCCAGAAGAGACCACCGTGCCAATCAGAATTCCGACGGTCAGCGTCGCTAGAATCGTAAAAGTGTAGGCCCAGCGGTTGGCCTTGAGGCGCACCCAAAAGGCGCCTTCGCGCGAATCCATTGATTTCCTCCTGAAACTGCCTGATTTTTTATTATACCTTCGCCCCAGGCAGGGATCGGTTCGAAGGGCGGTAAATCGATTAGACGCAGAAAAGGGGGTTGGCGTTCACGGGTGGGCGAGAATGTTTCGGTGGCAGGGCTTTGCCCAGCCGGGACGGGGCAGAGCCCCGTCACCACACAACCCCCGTTACAGTTTCAGCGTCATCAGCGCCAAAAAAAGTCCGGTATAGCCGGCTATGACCAGCAACACCAGAAGCGCTCCAAAACTCAGGACGTTGAAGATTCCCCACGGCTTCTCGACTGCGCCCAGCGCCAGCTTCCACAGTCCGAAACTGCCCGCCAGCGCGCAGGCCGGCAACACGAATAGCCCGATCAGCCGCCCGTGCGCCACCTGGGGAAAAACGATCAGGAACGCCACGGCAGGAAGGAAGACCAAAGCCGGGATGATGGCCAGCGGTGCGCCGATCAGGAACGCGCGCTCCCGCGCTCGCCATCGGGTGATCGGGTCATCGGGTGATCGGGTCATCTGACCATCGGGTAGTAGGGCGATCGGGTCATCTGAATCAACTGGACTATTGCGACTCGGGTTTTAGATCTCCCGATGACCCGATGGTCAGATGACCCGATTCTACTTGGCTTCGTACACGGTCTTGCCGCCGACTACGGTGCGCAGAACTTTCGTCTCGAGGATCTTCGGCGGCAGGGCTGCGGTAATGTCGCGATCTAGAACTACAAAGTCGGCCAGCATGCCCGGCTCGATCTTGCCTTTTTGCTTTTCGGCGAACTCGGCAAAAGCCGAGCCCGTGGTGTAGGCGGCGATTGTCTGCTCGATGTTCAGTTTCTGCGCGGGATAGTAACTTTTCTTTCCGTCCTCGCTCATACGGGTAAGAGCCGCGTAGATCCCTCGAAATGGCGTGACCGGTTCGACCGGATAGTCCGTGCCAAAGGCCAGCACCACGCCATGGCGAAGAAACTCAGCCCACGCATAGGAATGCTCGGCGCGCTTCGGTCCCAGACGGGACTCGGCCCAGCTCATATCCGTGAGCAGGTGACTCGGCTGCATGGAGGCGATTACTTTAAGCTCTTTGAACCGCAAGATCTGCTGTGGCGTGGTGACCTGCGCATGCTCGATGCGAAGCCGGTAATCATTGTTGTTGCCGCCGTCGGCCACCTTCGCCTTGGCTTCTCTTGCCGCTTCCTCCGCTTCTGCAAAGGCGTCGAGCGCCAACTGCACCCCTTTGTCGCCGATGGCGTGAAAGCCGATCTGATATCCGGCCAGCACACGCTCCTCGGTCATCGCATTCAGCTTGGCCGCGTCGTATTGCGGCATACCGCTGTTCTTCGGGTCGTCGCTGTAGGGATCGAGCAAGGCGGCGGTTTTCGAGCCGAGCGAACCATCCATGAAGCCCTTCAGCATCCCGGTGTGGAGCATGGTGTCGGACACGGGATGCGAGTCGCGCTTGCCGTTCAGGTCTTCAATCGAGTCGTCGAAAGACAGCCACTCGGAAATCCTCGCGGTCAGTTTTCCGTCGCGTTCGAGTTCCTCGTAAATCTGAAAGTCATCCCACTGCGAGTAGTCCTGCGCGGAGGTGACGCCGTGACTCGCCAAGTCAGCAAGCGCCAGTTCGATGGCTTGCCGGCGCTTGTCGTGCGTCGGTTTGGGAATCGCTGCCTCGACCGCCTCTTGCGCTTTCTCGCGCAGAATGCCGATGGGCGTGCCCGCCTCGTCGCGATCGATCTTCCCACCTTCAGGATCGCGAGTGGCAACGGTGATGCTGGCCAGTTGCAAGGCGCGCGTGTTGGCCACCGCGATGTGCCCATCCACACGTGTCAGAAAAACCGGATGGCTGCTGCTCACCTCGTCCACATCCCAGCGCGTGGGCAGAACCTTGACCGGCCACAGAGTTTCGTCCCAGCCGCCACCCACGATCCAGTCCCCGGGCGCCGCTTTTTCGACCCAGGCGAGGATCCGGTCGCGAAACTCATCCAGTGTCTTCACGCCGGTCAGGTTCACGTTCATCTTCTCCAGTCCTGCGCTGGCCAGGTGCATGTGGGCATCATTGAATCCGGGCATGACGAAGTGGCCCTCGAGATCGACGATCTTTGTCTCCGGCCCCTTCAACTTCATGATCTCGTCACGCGTCCCGACGGCGATGATGCGGTCGCCGAGGATCGCCAGCGCCTCCGCGCGCTGGCCCACACCCAGCGAAGAAGCGGCATCGACCACTCCGGTGTAGATGTTGCCGTGGGTAAAGATCAGGTCCGCTTTCGGCTTCTGAACGCTCTGCGCGGACACACCAGCGGCCACGGCCAACAGCAGAATCGGAGCGATTCGCATCATCGTCATTATTCCCCTACTCCCGACAGTGTCAGCATGGTAAGTAGAATGCGCCTCAGCCCGAGGTCTCGTCCATTGCAGTCGAACCATTCTTGCAACGTGTGCGCGCCGCCGCCGGAGCCGCCGCCGCCAATCGCAATGGCCTCGCGGCCGAGCGACAGCGGGATATTGGCATCGGTCGAAGCCCGCTGCACCTGAGCCGTATTGCCGAGTTGCGCATCCACGGCGCGAATTACCTTGAGAAGGCGCGCGTCCGGCGCCAGTTCGCCCGCCGGACGACTCCCGATCTCGACCACTTCGCTCTGGACCACGAGAGGCTTCCGTGCTCCGTGCTGAGCCGCGGAACGATTTTCCGCGGCAATCGCCTGCTCCAGCGCGATGCGCAGCGCCCGCTCCAGCCGGTCGATTTCGGCCGTGGAGGTGGAACGCAGATCGACTCTCATGCTGGCGGACTCCGGAATGGAATTCACGGAAGTCCCGCCGCGAATCACGCCGATATTGAACGTTGTTTTCGGCGAGGCGGGCACCGGAGTTTGACTGAGGGCCTCAATCGCGCGGGAGAGCGCAATGATCGGATTGGGCGCGCCGAAATCGCTCCACGAGTGGCCGCCGGGACCGCGCACGATCACCTCGAAACGGCGGCTGCCCAAGGCTTCGGCGACGACTGTGTCCGTTCCGGCGCCATCGACGACCACGCTGTAGGCGATCGCGTCGCGCCAGCGCGGCGTCGCGAAAACATGGCGCATGCCGCGGAGATCGCCTTCGCCTTCTTCCCCGACGTTGCCAATGAACACAAAGGGTAGCGCGTGCGAAATTCGCGTGCTGCCGAGGACGCTGGCTACGGCCAGCATGGCGGCAATGCCCGCTCCGTTATCGGAGACACCGGGTCCATACAACCGGCTGCCCTGTTGCCGGATATTCAACGGCGTTGCCGCCGGAAAGACGGTATCGATATGGGCGCTGAGTGAAACAAAACGGCTTCCGCGGCCGGGACGAACGCCGAACACGTTGCCCACCTCATCCACCTGCACGTCGATGAGGCCGAGTTCGTGAAAACGGCCAGCCAGCCAGGCACCGCGCGCCGATTCTCCGAATGGAGGCGCGGCCACCCGCGTGACCTCCATCTGCCAAAGGGCAAACTCCGATTCCTGCGAGCGAAACCGATCGAATGCCGCGCGCACTTCCGGCGAGCCGGCGAGCCGCGCTACTTCCTCCTGCACCGGGGGATACGAATCGGAAGCTGCCACTTGCGGAATCGGCTCCATCCTGTGCGCCTATCTTATAACGACGGAGCGGAGGGCGGGACTTGACATAAGTTGTGTGGATTTGTCGACTTCGTCAGTGAACGCCGCGTAGGGTTTCGGCGGAATGAGATTCAATCGCCTGCATGCCGCTCATAATCATTGCGATTACGTTCTCGTCTCCAATCGCGGTGTTGATCATCAGGTGATAGAGGGCGCGCGTCGGCCATTCCGCGTTGAAGTAGTGTTTAATGTAGGCGCTCCGCTCCTTGTCCACGTTCTCCACCAGGTCTTCGGCCTCTTCGCGGCGCTTGCCGGCTGCCACCAGGCGGCGAATCTTTTCGTCGCGCGGAGCATAGGTGAAGACGCGGAAAGTGTCCTCGCGTTCGCGCAGGAAAAACGGAGCGCCACGGCCGACAATCACCGCGTCACCTTCCGCCGCAATCGTGCGCATGATCTCTCCCACCATGGCCATCATGCGATCAGTGTCAAATGCGTGCGAGGCATCGAGAGAAATGCCGCGTTCGTAACTGCCCCGCCAGAAAGCTTTGGCTAAGCGGTAGAGGCGGCTGTCGACGCGCTCATCGCACGAAGCGACTGCCGACTCGGTCACCTGAGCGCGCTGGGCGATCCGGGTGGTCAGTTGCTGGTCCCAGAGCGTCCAGCCTAACCGGCGGGCCAGTTCGACGGCAATGGCTCCGCCGCCACTGCCAAATTCCCGTTCCAGAGTAACGATGCGAATCATTGCAAACCTCCTTCCGTCCTATGCTGGACTACCAGCGTCTCGCTCATCCGGCGGGGCGGGGCGCCCGGCTCTCCACTAGTGAGCCACGATCTCGGCTCCGGGCTTCGCGTTCTTGATCAAAAAGGCAAAAGGGACCAGGCAAAGGATCACGACCGCGAGCACCCAGAAATTATCGATGTACGCCAGCATGGTCGACTGCTGGACCACATTCGCCTGCATCAGCGCATACGCATGCTGCTGCGCGGAAGTGCCTCCGGAACCGGGCCCAGCGCCACCTCCCGCGAAAGCATTCGTCATCCCGTGCAGCGCCGACTGAAACTGCGGATTGGCGGCGTTCAGCTTCTCCACCAGCCGCGTCTGGTGAAACTGGGCGCGGCGAGACAGGCCGGTGGTGACAAAAGATATCCCGAAGCTGCCGCCAATATTTCTGGCGAGGTTCATCAAACCGGACGCGGCATTGTTCTTCTCGCGTGGCAGAGACGCATACGCAGCGATGTTAATGGGCATGAACAGACAAGAGAGTCCGACCGCCTGGTAGACGCGCGCCATGATCATGGCGTGGAAATCCACGCTCAGGTCGAAGGTCGTCATATGGAACAGCGAAAACGAGAGCATGGGCAAACCAAAAAGCAGCATCCAGCGAGGGCTGTAGCGCGAAAGCATAAATCCAACAATCGGCATCATCAGCATGATGGCGAAACCGCCCGGCATGAGCGCCAGCCCGGAGCGTTCGGCAGTGTAGCCCAACATCGTCTGCATGAACAGCGGCAAGAGCAGCGTGCTGCCAAGCAGGACAAATCCCAGCATGAACATGAGGAAGTTAGAGGTGGCAAAGCTGCGCTGGCGAAATAAATGCAGGTCGACGATGGGGTCCTTCTGGTACCACTCCCAGAAAATGACGAAGATCAGCGATACGGCGGAGACCACGCTCAGACCCACGATGAAGTGCGACTCGAACCAGTCTTCGCGTTGTCCTTTGTCGAGGACCACCTGCAGCGTTCCGAGGCCGAGCGCGACCAAGCCAAGCCCGATGTAGTCGATGCGGGTTTCGCTCAGCTTGCGGCGCCTGAAGTAGGGAGGGTCTTGAATGAGCCGTTGCGTTAACACCAGCGAAAGTATGCCGACTGGAATATTGATGAAGAAAATCCAGCGCCAGCTAAAATCGTCGGTGAGCCAGCCTCCGAGCGTGGGACCGATGGCCGGAGCCACCACCACCGCGATGCCGTAGACGGCGAATGCCATGCCGCGTTTGGCGGGAGGAAAGGTATCGACGAGGATGGCCTGTGAGCTTGGCTGCAAACCTCCGCCGCCCGCACCCTGAAGAATGCGGAAGACGATCAACATGCCGAGATTGGGTGCGAGTCCGCACAAGAACGAACTGAGCGTGAACACGACAACACAGCCCATGTAAAAACGCTTGCGGCCGAGGATCGAAGACAGCCATCCACTCAACGGCAGCACGATGGCATTCGACACTAGATAGGATGTTAATATCCACGTACTTTCGTCCTGACCCGCCGAGAGACTGCCGGCGACATGGGGCAGCGCCACGTTGGCGATGCTGGTATCGAGCACCTCCATGAACGTGGCCAGCGTTACCACCAGAGCGATGATCCACGGATTGACCGGGGACCGCCATTCGGCGGCGTCATTCATGGTGATGGCAGCAGCGCCCATTATTATGGAAACCCATGTTTCAAAGTTTCAGAGTTTCAAGGTTTCAAAGTTAACTCCAGAGAAGTTCGGCCTGACTTTGAAACCCTGAAACCTTGCCGTTATTTAGTCCAAACCTTCGGCACCACCGACATTCCGGGGCGCAGTTCGTGTCCCTTGGTCTCGTCTTTGTCAAACACGATTTTCACCGGAACGCGCTGCACCACTTTGACGTAGTTGCCCGTGGCGTTCTCGGGAGGCAGCAGGCTGAAGCGCGCGCCGCTGGCGCCGGCGATGGAATCGACATGCCCCTTGTAGGTCTTGCCGGTCGCATCCACCGCAATCTCAGCCGGCAAACCGGGCTTCATCTTCGCGAGTTGCGTCTCCTTGAAGTTCGCCGTGACCCAGAGATCCCCTTCATCGAGCGGGATGACCTTCATCATCTCCTGGCCGGGCTGCACGTTTTGACCGACCTCTACCGTACGATTACTGACGGCTCCGCTGACCGGCGCAATCACTTTCGTGTACTGGAGATTCAGTTCCGCCTGATCCAATTCGGCCTTTCTGCGATCGGCATTGGCTTCGGCGGAAAGGGCGCGGGCGCGGGTGACCCGCATGGTCTGGGGCGCGGTGTCTGCGGTGCGAAGCTCGGCGCCAGCCTGCGCCAACTTGTCCTGTGCCTGTTCGATCTGGGACGCAAGAGCGTCGGCGCGGGCGCGCGCCGCTTGCACGGTGGCGGCGGCAGACTGAGCGCCGGCGACGGCTTGATCGTACTGCTGCTGCGAAATCTCCTGCTTGTCGATCAGTTGCTTGTAGCGGACAAGATCATTCTGCGCTTTGGTGTTGTTAGCCTCCGCTTCCACGACCTGCGACTTGGCCGCTTCCAGTTGCTGGCGGGCAGCCGCGATTCCAGCCTTCGCCATGGACACGCCGGCCTGCGCGCCGCTCACCTGGCTCGCAGTGCTCACGTTGGTGATGGGAACGTTAATGCCCGCGGCTGCGGCCTGGGCCTGGGCCTCGGCGTATATGGCGCGCGCCTGCGCGACGGCGACTTCGTAGTCGGCCGGATCGATTTCCACCAGCACCGTTCCCTTCTCGACGTACTGGTTGTCTTGCACGTTGAGCTTGATTACGTGGCCGCCGACGCGCGCGCTCACCGAGTTCACATGCCCGTCGACCTGCGCGTCGTCGGTGGATTCGTAGCTTGCGAAGTATCGCCACAGAAAGAAAACAGCAATCAGAATCACGAGGCCGGCGAGAATGAACCACACCTTCGTGTGCGGATGGTTCAAAAACGCGGGCCGCCTCTGATAAAGGGCTTCGCTGTCCGCCGGAGACTGCGGCGGCACAGGCGCCTCCGGTTGCGGTTTGGGCTCGGCTACAACGCTGCTGCTTGGTTCCACCATTGGCTACTTCCCTTTCAAGTATTCGCGAACGCCGTCTTCGGCGCGCCCCAGGGCTCGCGCAAAAGAAACTTTGGCGAGGTTATGAAGATAAAGGCTCGAGATCAAACTCTCGTGCGCAGCCGCCACCGCTTCCTGCGCCTGAACCACTTCCAGGTTGTCGGTGACCCCGGCGGAGAAACGGTCCTGCGATTGGGTGAGCGCCTGCTCGGCAAGATTCACCGAACTCTGGGCGACTTCCACCTGATCGCTGGACGACTTGAGGTCGAGCAGGGCGTTGCGGATATCCTGATCGATCTGAGCACGGACGTCCGCCATCTGCGCTTGCGCCTGCCGCAAGCTGGCTTCGGCCTTCAGAACATCTCCATGAACCCTGCCACCCTGGAAGATCGGAATGTTCAGCGTGCCGACGACCGCGTACGTAGGCAGCACATCGCCGGGAGCCGCTCCGATTTCGCCAAAGTTTACCGCCATATCGAGGGTGGGAAAATATCCGGCGGTGGCGGCGCTGCGCTCCAGTTGCGCGGCCACCAGACGATCGCGCGCCGCTTTGTAATCGGAGCGCAGCGAATACGCACGCTGCAAAGTGGTCTCAAGATCGGGGATGGGAAAAGCCTCATAAGGAGCTTTATCGGCCAATTCGAATTCCTGGCCGGACGCGAGTCCGATCATGCGTGCCAGCGAAATTTTCTGCTTCGCAAAGTCATTCGTGGCCGCGATCAGTTGCTGTTGACGTGCCTGGTATTCGACCTGCGCCCGCAGGGTGTCGATGGCCGGAGCGACGCCCGCCTGTTGTTGCGCAACCGCTTTCTGGTGGAGAGCGCGCGCCGTCTCGACCTGCGCCTGCGCGGTTTCCACGCGGGCTGCCCCGGCAATCGCCTGCAGATAGGCATTGCCCGTCGCGAGCACGACCAGATCGCGCGCGTCCTTCAGATTGAACTTGGCTGCGCCCTCGCCGATCACGGAAGAACGGTATTTCTGGATAGCCTGCCAGTCGAAGACTCGTTGCGTGGCCGAGGCGCGCACGTCAAAAAAGGAGTAGGGCCCAATGATGGCAGGAATACCAGGAAGCAGCTTGGCACTGAAGCCTTCCGATTCCGTGCTTAACTTTTGTCTGACCTCCTGCACATCCCCGCTGACGTTCGGAAGCAGGGCGCTGAGTTGCTGCCATTTCTGTCCACGGGCCGCGATGGTGTTGTATTCCGACAACAGACCGGCTAAGTTCTGACGCAAAGCGCGCTCGATAGCATCGCTGAAGGTTAGCCGCAGGACTCCGGGGGTCGGCTTGGCGTCCGGCACACTGCCAAACACTGGATTCTGCGCCGAGGTTGGAACCTGCACGGCAGTTGGAATTGAATTCTGGGCGCATAGCGCCGCAGGCAAGATGCCGATAGACGCAATCAGATAAACGACCCGCAAAAAGAATGCACAATGGCACGGCAATGGGCGGGTGAGACGGTCTGCGGAAGACATGGACCCTGGATTCTCTCCTTACGAATAAAAATCATAAGTCTTTTCGACTCTTCTTGGTGAAGATCCGATGCAAATTGTTGAACCGCCACGCGATCGAACGCGGACCCACACCGGTTTACAGGTGCGTTCCCGCCGTTAAACCATCCTACCGATTTCGCGTGCAGTTCCGCCAGCGGATTGCTCGAAACTTCGACGAACCGTTCAACTGGAGAAGGCGTTCGCGATGCGAATTCCGCTTTCGCAATCGCGGGGACACTCTACGGCATGGTGACCTTGGTCATCTTGTGTAACCTCCTCTCAACGTTCAATCTAGGGGGTGAGTCAAGCACTTCCCCGTGGACAAGAAACTGCGTGAGGGGAGTCGTGCGTATGAGCGAAGCCACGAAACCATCGCCCAAAGGATCGGACTGGACGCGCCTGCTCACAGATCCCGACCTGGTCAGCCATCTCGGGAAACTGCTCCAGACCTATCGTGAGGTTCCTCCGGAACAGCGCGAAACGGCGTTGCTGCGGGCGATGCGCGAAATCAAAGACGCCGCCATCAAGGCCCGCGAAGCGCAGACAAGCGCACCCGTAGCCGCGGCGCCGGCGCCACCTGCCGTGCTCCCCCATCCCGAACCGGTGAAGGAAACGCCCCCCTTCGAACCGGACTTGTTCACCCCGATATTGGAATCGGATCGCCGCCGTTTTCACCGGATCAAATGCTATGTTGCAGTGGAAATACACATTGAGGGCGTAGAAGAGCCGGTGTGGGGCAATCTGGCGAATGTGGGCCGCGGCGGATGCATGGTCGAGACCGCCGGCGCCGTGCCTGCGGGCAAGGCCCTGGAAATCGGCCTGTGGGTGGCCAGCGGCAAGATCTGGGTGAAAGGCGTCATCCTCAGCGGAGTCGCGACGCGCAGCGCGCCGTCGTTTGGCGTCCGGGTGAAATTCTCCGAAGCGGAACTGTCGGAAAAGGAACACCTGCGGGAATTTCTTAAATTCGTCGACAGCACCGCCCGCAAGTCCCAAGCCGGAAAAGCCTATGTCGCCCAATTGAAGGGCTAAGGCCGCTCCGTCTAAACCCGACCTCGCCAGCAACTTTTCCTGGGGTTCGGGTTCAATCCTAATGAGGCCAATCAGGATGGAAATGCCTGTGCGCAGACGCCAGAAATAGCTGTCAGCCATCAGCTATCTCAGTAGGACCCTGACGGCTGAGAGCTGATAGCTGAAAGCTGGTTTTCTATGTCCATCACTCGACGCATTTTTCTTCGCAACGGCGCGCTGGCTGTTGTTGGCACGGCGGCGCTGCCGAGTTTTCTTACGCGCGCGGCCTTTGGCGTGGCTGCCCCCGGCGTTCGCACCAAGCGCCTGGTCGTGATCTTTCAGCGCGGCGCGGCGGACGGCCTCAACATCGTTGTGCCCCACGGCGAGCCGAGTTACTACGCCATGCGGCCGACCATCAACATCCCGAAGAAATCCGTGCTCGATCTCGACGGCTTTTTTGGATTGCATCCAGCAATGGCGTCTTTTGAGCCGCTCTGGAAACAGAGGCACCTCGCCATCGTGCACGCCGCCGGATCGCCCGATCCGACGCGCTCGCACTTCGATGCGCAGGACTTCATGGAATCAGGCACGCCCGGCGTCAAAGTCACGGACGACGGCTGGCTGAACCGCGCCTTGCGCGACCTTCCTGCCGGAGAATCGGCTGCTCGAGAACCCGCTAGCGGAAAATCCGCGCTCGATAAGTCGGCCTTCCGTGCCATTGCGTTGGGGCCATCGCTGCCGCGCATTCTCTCCGGCAAAGAGCCGGCGATTGCGGTCAACAACCTGAACGATTTCTCCGTCGGCGGAAAAAATCCCAACGCCGCTCCGATGTCGAACACCTTCGAAGCCATGTACGATCACTCGGTCGACTCCGTGTTGCACGGCACCGGCCAGGAAACCTTCGACGCAGTCAAGACGCTGAAGGCCGCCGATCCCGCGCACTACACGCCCGCCGCCAACGCGAACTATCCCAAGGGACGCTTCGGCGACAGCTTGAAGCAACTGGCGCAACTGATCAAAGCGAATCTCGGCGTGCAAGTGGCGTTCGCCGATATCGGAGGCTGGGACCACCACGTTAACGAAGGGAGCACCCAAGGCCAGATCGCCAACGTGCTCGGCGATTTTTCGCAATCGATCGCCGCCTTCTGGACCGATCTCGGCGATCTCGGAGAAGACACGGTGGTAGTGACCATGTCCGAATTCGGCCGGACAGCCCGAGAAAATGGAAACCGCGGCACCGACCACGGCCACGCCAACGTAATGTTCGTCCTAGGTGGCCCGGTAAGCGGCGGCAAAGTCTATGGCCGCTGGCCGGGACTCGACCAGTCGCAGTTATATGAAGGCCGCGATTTGGCCGTGACCACTGACTTCAGGCTGGTGCTCAGCGAAGTCGTCTCGCGCTATCTGGGGAATAAGGATTTGAAGACGGTGTTTCCGGGATTTGATGTGCAGCCGGAGCAGTTCGTAAAGTTGCTCGCGTAGGGGCGGACGCATTCGTCCGCCCCGCCGGGCAAAGCCCGGCGGGCAAGCTGAGTCTAGCCCTGGAACGCAAATCTATGAAACGGGAATCCGCTTCCGAAGCACCCCGACAAAAGCGGCATCGGCCTTAAGCGAAACCATCTCCAGCGGAGAAAATCCCCGCGACCACGCAAGATAAAGCGTCGTCAGCAACAGCGCAATCGTGATGGCAAAATTGGGCCAGGCGTTCAGCGCCCATTGTCCGCGCCAGCTTAGCTCGCAAGCCCGAGAGAACGGCATGAAATACGGAATTGGCCATTGATAGCCGTCCGGACCGCGGCTTCCCAGAAAGTCCTCGAGTAGATGGATGTGAAAACTCAAGAAAGCCAGGCCAGCGGCCTTCCACCGCTGAGTTGCCAATGCGAATGACACGGCAGCAACGACGACCGCGAACGGAAGGCTATGCAATGAGTGATGGTAGGCCGAAAACCATTCGAGCGGATGATGCGAGTTGCGCGTCAGATATTCCGCGACGATCCCAAAGCCGTCAACATCGGGCACGACAGAGGCCAGAGTAACCAGAGCACGGTCCCTGCGGCTCAACGATGCGGAGTTTGCAAAGACCCATCCGGTGAAAAAGTGAGTGACCGGGCTCATGGGTTCACAACTCGATCAGCACATCCCCGCCCTCGATCTTCACCGGATACACCGCAATCTTCGCTCCCGGCGGACCGGCCTCGCCCGTCTTCGGATCCCACTCCCAACCATGCCATGGGCAAACGACTTTTCCTCCCGAGATCACGCCCTGGCCGAGCGGGCCTCCGCGATGCAGGCAGATGTTCTCCATGGCGCTGATTTCGCCGTTCACGTTGGCGATGCAAATGGTCTTGCCGCCGCAGGGAAATTCTTTGGCTTCGTTTGCGGCGGGGAGGTCGGATTGGGTAGCGAGCTTGATGAAAGGCATGTCCGCTCACGGAAGGTCGTGCTGAACGTAAGGGTCCTTCGACTTGCCCTCACCGCGCAAGCGCGGCCCGGGCGGCACTCAGGATGACAAGAGTATATAGGGTTTAACTGACGGCTGATAGCTGACGGCTGACAGCTACTTCGGCTGCATCGTCTGCGCCACCATTAACTGGCGCTTGAAGTCGTCCATCATGTGCGACTCCAGCCGCACTTCGGTGGGACGCTTGGCGAGGGTCATGGTGTCGATCTTGTCCTGCAGCTTGAGCAGCGCGTAAAACAAATTCTCCGGACGCGGCGGGCAGCCGATTACATATACATCGACCGGCACAATGCGGTCGACGCCCTGCAGCACGGCGTAGGTATTGAACGGCCCGCCGACCGACGAGCACGCGCCCATCGAAATCACCCACTTCGGCTCGGGCATCTGGTCGTAAATTCTCTTCACCACCGGCGCCATCTTCAGCGTGACCGTGCCGGAGACGATCATCAGATCCGACTGCCGCGGGCTGGGGCGAAACACCTCCGAGCCAAAGCGCGCGATATCGAAGCGCGCGGTGGAAGACGCGATCATCTCGATGGCGCAGCACGCCAGCCCAAACGTCATCGGCCAGAGCGCCGACTTGCGCGCCCAGTTGAAGACGTAGTCCACGGTCGAGATCATGAAATTTTTTTCGAATTTGTTCTGCAGCCAGCTCATGGGGCCTCTTGCGCTACTCGATCCTTACAAGAATACATCCTCACCCTGCGCCGGGGCGTGATACCGGTCACAATCCGATCGACAACGCAGTCTAGCAGAGAGGCTAGCGTCGATCAGCAAGGTGGTTAAGTCCCGCCACTAACCAAACCTCCGCTGTCGCGTCTAAACGCCACGGAGGCACTATGACGCAGGCACAGTTTCGCAGACTGGCAATCTTGGAGGCGGTCGTCGTAGCCGCGATATCGGCGATTTTCCTCATCTCCAGCGCTGCCGGTTCGGACGGGCAGGGCAGGCTGACCGAGGAGTTTCACAAGGTCTATCCGCTTTCCGCCCAGGGCCGCGTTGAAATCGCGAATATCAACGGACCGGTCCATATCACCGCCTGGGACCGCGATGAAGTCAAAGTGGATGCGGTGAAGAGCGCCTGGACTAAGGAGCGTCTCAATGAAGCCAGAATCGAGATTCGCGCCGAGCAGAACGAAATCTCGATCCGCACTGAGTATCCTGGTCACGATCACACCTTCAATTTCCATAACGACGACGAGCATGGCAACCCGGCCAGCGTGGAGTACACGATCACCGTGCCCCGGCAGGCGCGGCTCGACGAGATCAAACTGGTCAATGGCCGGCTCGACGTGCAGGATGTGGCGGGAGAAGTCCATGCTTCCTGTGTCAACGGCCGGATTCAAGCGCACAACCTGCAGGGCCCGGTGGAGCTGAACACAGTCAACGGTGAGCTCGATGCTAGCGTGGATCAGCTGCCCTCGTCGGAGCTGAAATTGTCGTCGGTAAACGGCAGGCTGCGCGTGACTTTGCCCTCGGACGCGAAGGCGGAACTCAAAGCCAGCACCGTTTCAGGAAACATCTCCGATGAATTCGGCTTGCCGGTGACACGCCACCAGTTCGTGGGCCGGAGTCTGCACGGCCAGCTGGGCGGCGGTGGAACGCTGGTGAAGCTCTCCAATGTGAATGGCACGATTGAGATTCGCCATGCCAGCGATAATCGCCCGCTGAGCCCGGTGCAAAACCTTGAGCGCAGCCGCGACGGCGAAGATGAGAAGAACGACGACGAGATCTAACTCGCGTCGTCTGGTCCCCTCCCCACTTAATTGTCATCCCGAGAGAAGCGAGGGATCTGCAGTTGCTCGCGGCTAGTAGATCGTGTACCCCGGCGCCGGATTCCGCACATCAGGCTTGGACGCCATCAGCAGCAGCGCGCCAATCCGCTTGAAGGCTTTCATATCATCGAGACTGTGGAACGAAGTAGTCTGGTAGTTGTCCGGCGTGGGCGTGTCGTCGGGAATCTGCGCAAACTCGACATTTTCGAACGCGTGCTGCTTCAGCAGATCAACATACTCCGCCGCCGAACGAACCTGCACCGGCACTTTCAACCTCGGCACCCATTGCAGCGAGTACGGATTGTCTTGGTAGAGATTGATCAAAATGAACAGCCGCCCATGCGGCGCCATGACGCGAAACAGCTCGGCCAGCGCGCGTTCCTGATCGGGATAGTAATAAAACGACTCCACCGATAGCACTTTGTCGAAATAGTTTTCTTCCCACGGAATCTGCGCCGCCGATCCGACGACGAACATCACGTTGTCAAATTCCTTCGAAGCGGCGCGCGCCTGCCGCACCATCTCATCGGAAATATCGACCCCGACCACCTGCCCAAATCCCTGCGGGCCTTCGCCCACCATGCGGGCCAGCAAGCGCGTCGCCCACCCCGATCCGCAGCCGAGATCGAGAATGCGCTCACCCGGACGCAGATCCATACGGCGCATGGTTTTCTCGGTGATGTCGAGGTGATGGCGTTCCATCTCCGCGCCCCGGCCATCGTCGGCCCAGCGGTTGAATTCCTGCTGCAAACGCTCGTCGGGGGATGGTGGTTTGTCATTCGACACTGAATTTCCTCCAATAAGGTCGTGAGTCGCTGGTCGATAGTCGTTGGCAAACATCGCTAACGACCAACGACTATCGACCAGCGACCGTCTCCAATTCGTCAAAGAACGTGGGATACGACACCCCGGCCGCATCCGCGCCGAGAATTGTCGTCTCGCCTTCGGCGCGCAGCGCCGCCACGGCAAACGCCATGGCAATTCGATGATCGCCGAACGAATCCACTTCCGCGCCATGCAGATACTGGCCGCCGGGAATCCGCATTCCATCGGGACGCTCTTCGACCTCCGCGCCCATTTTTTGCAAGTTGGCGGCGACGGCGGCAATGCGATCCGATTCTTTCACCCGCAACTCTTTGGCATCGCGAACCTCGAGGCCGCCTTCGCAGTATGGCGCAACCGCCGCCAACACCGGAATCTCGTCAATCAACGCCGCCGTATCGGCGCCGGCGATCACGGCTCCCTTCCACGCGGCTCCGCGCGCTTCAATTGTTCCCACCAGCTCTCCCTGATGTTCTTCCAGATGCGCGACCGAAATCTTCAATCCCATCTGCACCAGGATGTCGAGCAGCCGCGCCCGCGTCGGATTCATCAGAATTCCGGGCAAGGTGATCTGCGATCCGGGAAAGAGCGCCGCCGCGCAGAGAAAGAACGCGGCACTCGAGAGATCTCCGGGCACATGCGCTTCAATCGCGCGCAGCCGCTGCCCGCCCACAATGCGCGAGGCATTTCCCGTGCGTTCGACTTCCGCGCCAAACGCCCGCAGCGCAATTTCGCCATGATCACGCGTGCGGATCGGCTCTTCGACCACGGTTTCGCCGTCGGCATAGAGTCCGGCAAACAGCACGCACGATTTCACCTGCGCGCTGGCCACTTCCGGTTTGTAGTGGATCGCCTTGAGTAGTCCGCCCTCAATCTTGAGTGGTGGCCGTCCGCCTTCCGCCGCCTCGATCCTCGCGCCCATCTCGGAAAGCGGCTTCATGATGCGCGCCATCGGCCGCCGCGAGAGCGACTCATCCCCGCACAACTCGCTGGCGAATGGCTGGCCGGCGAGAATTCCGCTTAACATGCGCATGGTCGAGCCGGAGTTCCCGCAATCCAGAACCTCGGTTGGAGCCTTCAGGAGCGGCCCCACGCCATGCACTTCAATCGCTCCATCGTCCAAGCGCTTCCAGTCGCAGCCGAGTCTGGCCGCACAATCGAGCGTGCTCGCGCAATCGCGCGCCGCGGAAAAATTATGGAAACGGCTCGTGCCCTCCGCAATCGCCGCCAGCATGGCGTAGCGGTGCGAGATGGACTTGTCTCCGGGAATGCGAACCCCTCCGCGCACGTCGCGCGCGGGATGGACGATGACCTTCGAATCATTCGGCGTCGAACCATCTGGCATGAATTTAAATATAGCGGAGATTTGGTGGGAGGTCAGAGGTGAGAGGTAAGATTGCAGAGGTAAGACCGCCGATTTTCACCTCTGCAATCTGACCTCTGACCTCTGAAATTTCTATGACTTACCTCTGAAGTTTCTACGCCGAGCGCACGCGCCCGGCAGCTTCCGCGAGGATTTCCTGCGGGACTTCCCGCAGCGTGACATGGAATTCGAACATGGGCGTTTCCGAACCGCGTCCCCACCGGCTTACTTCCCAGTGCGCTCGGACAAACTTGACCTCTGGCTGCGCCGTCAGGTTGAGCAGCAGTGGAGTTTCCTCGTGATAGAACTTCTGAGGGAAAGCTGCGACTGGCTCGGCATCCCACGTCGCGCCATCCGCCGAGCCAAAGATGCTGACCTCAAGCGATTCCTGCTCGATGATGTTGGTGATGGCGAGCGTCAGCAGAAAAATACGGCCCTCCGCCCGGCTTACATCGAGCGCAGGCCCGTCTCCCTTGGCGTTGACCACGGTTTTTTCGGGAACGAGGAAGGCTTCCATCATGACGCGAAGATTCTAGCAGAGAGACCATGCCGCACGCTGTGACAAGTATGTCGCAATCCGTGGCCGCAGCCCGCACGGAACTTCGCATATCATCGATTCACATATCATCGAAAGGTTGGGAGTGGGGTTCGATTTCTCTTGGAAAAGCTCGACAAGGCGACGATCGCAACCATGTTGGCCGGCGTGTGCACGTTTCTCAACGTCTACAGCACCCAGCCCTTGCTGCCACTTTTGCGACAGATTTTTCATGCCTCCGAGTTGGAAGTCAGTCTCACGGTCAGTGCGACGATTTTTGCCACCGCTCTCACCGCTCCCATCATCGGCATGATTGCCGAGCGCCGCGGGCGCAAGAAAGTCATCGTACCGGCGCTGTTCCTGCTGACCATTCCTACCGCCCTGGCGGCGACCTCCACGAGCCTCCGCGCGCTCATCTTCTGGCGCTTCGCTCAGGGCCTTTTCGTGCCGGGCGTCATTGCGGTCATGCTCGCCTACGTAAATGAGGAATGGGCCGGACGCGGCGTGGGGCGCGCCATGTCTTCGTATGTGACGGGTACCGTGATCGGCGGATTTCTCGGGCGCTTTATCTCTGGCGTCATCGCCACGCACTGGCATTGGCGCGCCACCTTCCTGGTGCTCGCCGCCCTCAACTTGATCGGAGCGGTGGTGGTCCGCGCCTGGCTTCCGCCGGCGAAGAATTTTGTGCGCGCCGAACACCTGCGGCAGGTCCTGGACCATGCCAAGGAACACCTGCGCAATCCGCGCCTCTTGGCCAACTTCGGCATGGGCGCTACCGTGCTTTTCGCTCTGGTGGGATGCTTCACCTACGCGAACTTCTATCTCGCCGCCGCGCCTTTCCGTCTGAACTCGGCGCAACTGGGCAGCATTTTCTTTGTCTATCTGCTCGGAGTCGTCATCACTCCGCAGTCGGGCCGGTTTCTCGATCATTTCGGATTTCGCCACACCACGATTCTTTATTGCGCCATGATGATCGCGGGACTGCTCCTCACCCTGGTCAAATCGCTGCCGGTCGTCATCGTCGGCCTCGCCATTTTTTCTTCGGGAGTCTTCATAGCGCAGGCTGCAGCCACGGTGCAGACGGGAGCCATCGCCGGGCGCGCCCGCTCCTCGGCCGCCGGACTCTACGTGGCTTTCTACTATCTGGGGGGAAGTGCGGGCGCCACGCTGACCGACTTATTTTGGCGCTGGCGAGGATGGCCCGGCTGCGTCTTACTGTTGGGAGTAGTTTCGTTGCTGAGTTTGTGGCTGGCCCGGATTAGCAGCCGTCCGCTTGATCAACTTGACTCGGCGGAGATTGAGCTGGTGGGCGATTGAGTGGGCAGGCCTGTTTCCATTTCTGCACCTTCGTAACCACTAACGTATTTCAGGGAACTACTAGACTGAGAATGGAGTCAGTATTCTCATGAACTTCAGTCGCACGTTCCCAGTCACAACCTGGTTTTGGAAACGGCTCACCTCGCGTCCCGCCCGCCTGATTTATCTTGGTGTGCTAATCATCGTAATTATTTCCCCCTTTGCATTGCGCGTGGAAGCGATGTTGTTTGAAAGACGCGTCTATAAGGTGATGTCTGCGCTGTCGAGCCTGCGGATTGGAGTTACGCCAAAAGCGGAGGTGCTTTCGCGAATGGCCGGGTTCAAGGTCAACGGACGTTCCCGCGGAAACGCAAGATGCGAAGCTGACGAGTGTCTTTCAATCGAGCTATCGAGCCCAAAGCTCTCTGATTGGTTGCTCCGAAAGGCTGGCTGGTCGGGCCATTACAATCTGTATTCGGTCTTAAGCTGGTGGGGGTTCCGGTATCGACGTTTCACTGCCTATGTCGATCTTACGTCTGGCAAGGTATCGGAGCTTGGTTACGGGTTGAATCTTTCAACCTCGCGCGTCAGCGATTCTTTCGGTTTGTGGGTCGGGGTCTCCTCCAAGGGGAATTTCGTCGACCTTAACCTTGCCGCCGACGTGGACGAGAGCCCCAATTATCAAGTGGGTCACTACTTCAATCGGTGTCATGACCTATGCATGAACGTCGATTTCACGCGGGACGCCTCGCCCGAACTCTTGAGGCACGCATTTGGCTTGAAACTCCGCTGCATTTGGTCAATTGCAGGTTGCCGCACCTCGAATCAACTGCTACCAGAAGCCGAACAGGATCGGCTGGAAATTAGACGCGCAGCATTCGAGCGCATGATCGGGCCAAATCAATGTCCAGACTCGATTCTTCCGAGGCGGGCACGCGATACGGCGGATATTCTGCTTGTGGAAGTGAAGAAAGCCAGCACCAAAATCATTGTGCCGGACTATCTTCACGGCCGTAGGTATAGGGTCGCCAGCTTTCGTCTGCTGCGGATACTCAAAGGCAAGGCCGGACGGCCGCTCGATAAATTAGCAGTGACCCTAGATACGGGATCGACTCTATATACGGGGCCTTGGTGGGACAGTGAACAAGTAGTAGTTCACAATTCGGCAATCGACCTGCTTAATCCTGGCCAACAATTCCTTCTATTTTCAGGCACTGGCAAAGATATATTTGAACCATGCGCGGCGGTCCCCGCCACCGATAGCGCTATACAAACGATAGAAAGAGCCCTCGGCAAAGGTCGTCCATAACCCGCAGAGATTGCGCCGACCACCGACAGTTTGCGGGGCTTCGCCCGCTGGACGGACGAATGCGTTCGCCCCTACGTGGTTTATTTCAATGCCGCCGCATCCAGAAACTGCCGCAGCACTGTCCCTACTGCTTCCGGCTGCTCCCACGGCGCATAGTGGCCAGCTTTCGGGATCACCTTCAACTGGCTGCCTGCTATGTTCTGCCGCATCAGTTCGCCGTCGGCTACGGTCGAGAGCACATCTTCTTCTCCGATCACGATCAGCGTGGGCGCTTTGATGGTCTTCAGATCCGCGACCGAGTCCTGACGCTCCGCCATGCCGCGCTGCACCTGGCTGATGTCCTCGGCGGACATTTTGCGCATCATGGCGCGCGCTCCAGCGACTAAGTCCGGACGCGTGGCCACTGTTGTCCGCCCCATCAGCTTCGGAATCATGGCCTCGATGAAGGGCTCAGTTCCCTGCTCCAGAACGGTGTCCGCGACCTTCAAACGATTCGCTCTAGCCTCGGCGTTGTCGGCCTGAGGGCGCGTGTCGCAGAGCACGAGTGCGGTCATCCGCGTGCGAAAGCGGCGCCAGAATTCAAACAGGATGTATCCGCCAATGGAGCATCCGACGAACGCGGCCTGGCCAATGCCGGCGGCATCGAGCACGCGGGCCAGGTCGCTGGCATGCTTTGACAGGAAGGCGGGCCCTTCGCCAATCTCGGAGTCGCCGTGGCCGCGCAGATCGGGGAGAATCAGCCGGTAGCGCGATTCGAGCGCCGCAGCCACCGGATGCCAGAATTCGTGGCTGCTGGGAAAAGGATGGAGAAGAACGACGGGCGGGCCGTTCCCGCGAATTTCATAGAAGATCTCGGCATCGTCGCTGCGCAGGTGTTCCATGGGAGGAAATTATATGTCGAGCGAGACGAGGAGTTCGTTGGAGAGCCGGGCGTCCTCGCCCGGCCACCGAACGGATGGACGGGCGAGGCGCCCGTCGCTCCACCGTGCAATCCAGACCTAGCTCGCTACTGGCTGTTGCGACGTTGTAACTGGTAACAATAGCGGCTCCTGTGGAATGATGATCCATCCGAGAATGTATGCCACGATGCCGGGGACGATTCCGCAGGCGAGCGTGATGAAGAACCAGAGGATGCGCACCAGCGACGTGTCGAGATCGAGATACTGCGCGAGGCCAGCACAGACGCCCCCGATCTTTCTGTCGGTGCGTGAACGCATCAATCTCTTCGGCATGGGTGGAATCCCCACCACGTTGCCGCAGTAGGAGCAAAACCGACCGTCCTCGGCGATGACCTTGCCGCAAGCGTTGCAGTACATATTGTTTCTCCCTGTCTTAGGATACGACGAGTGCGGGGAAAAGGTTCCAACCAGTCGTCGGTCGATGGTCGATAGTCGTTAGCGAAAACCTCTAAACGCGTCCGTAGCTTAGTTGCCCCTAAGCCAACGACTAACGACGATCGACCAACGACCGTTTTCCCTACTCCCGGTAGGCGTCTTTCATCCTCTTCCGGGCCTTGTCGGCTTCGGCGTTGCCGGAATTTGTGGCCACCACTGCTTCGTACTTCTTTACTGCCAAGTCCCGCTTCTGGAGCTGGTCATACATTTCGCCGGCTCCCAGATTCGCTTTCTGCAGCAATTCCGGATCGCCGCCCGTAACCTCGCCGACCAGTTCGTAGGCTGCGGCCGCAGCTTGATACTTTTTCTCGCCGCGGAGCAGGTCGCCCAGTGCCAGCGCCGCGATCTCGTAGTGCAGGCTGCCGTATTTTCCCTCGCGCCCGTTCTGCCACACCCGGCGATATTGTTCCTCGGCCTCGGCGCTCTTGCCGGACACCCGCAACAGGTTCCCCTCTTCTAACGGCAGCAGGAAGTTGCGCGGAAAGCGCGGGCCGATGGCGCTGGCGATCTGGTAGGCCTCGCCATAGCGGTGTTCGCGGCGCAGGAAAACCATGAGCACAATTCCGGCGTCGACGCTGGTTTCGCCATTGGCGCGGTAGGCATCGTTCAGATACTGCAGTCCTTTTTCTTTGTCGCCGCTCAAGCCCACCAGCGCGACTGCCACCTTGATCGCGAATGACAGGCTTCCCATCACGTAGT